>ERZ779725.1499-NODE-1499-length-12754-cov-3.790220_pt1 | contig 12754 bp, 10 predicted proteins | sample MGYA00511890_ERZ779725 | MGnify/ENA primary metagenome ERZ779725 (study PRJEB29588, sample SAMEA2148549) | human gut metagenome | biome: human gut; feature: human-associated habitat; material: faeces | place: Denmark | collected 2008/2010 ...
ATTGTGGAGGGGCTCGCGCGCGAGATCGCATCGGGCGAAGTCCCCGAATTGCTCGCGAACAAGCGCGTAATTTCGCTCGACATAGCACTCATGGTCGCAGGCACGAAGTACCGCGGACAATTTGAGGAGCGCATAAAGGCCGTCATGGACGAGATTGAAAAGTCGGGAGACGTAATTTTGTTCATAGACGAGCTCCATACGATTGTCGGTGCCGGTGCCGCAGAAGGCGCCATGGACGCTTCCAACATATTTAAGCCCGCCCTCTCCAGGGGCTCATTGCAGTGCATCGGCGCGACAACTGTTGCCGAATACCGCAAATTCATCGAAAAGGACAGCGCTCTCGACAGGCGTTTCCAAAGCGTGAAGGTTGACGAGCCCAGCACCGAGGACGCCATAAAAATTCTGCGCGGACTGCGCCCAAATTACGAAAAGCACCACCACTGCCGCTACTCGGACGCAGCATTGGAGTCTGCCGTAAAGCTCTCCGAACGCTACATTACAAGCCGCTTCCTGCCCGACAAGGCAATAGATGTCATCGACGAAGCAGGCAGCAGGGCGCGAATCAGGCTCATGGAGCGCCCCGCGGAGGTTAACGAGCTCACTGAAAAAATAAACTCAGTCCGCCAGCAAAAGGAGGACGCTATCCGCGACCAACGCTTTGAGTCGGCTGCCGCCTTGCGCGATACGGAAAAATCCCTCGTATCGCAAAAGGAGGACATAGTAAAGGCATGGAAAAAATCGCTCGAAGACAAAGTCGTGGAAGTCGGCGAGGACGACATCATGGCGGTCGTTTCTTCGTGGACGGGCATACCGCTCGCGAGAATGGAAGAGGGCGAAAACAAAAAGCTCCTCGAGCTGGAGCAATACCTGCGCAAGCACGTTGTCGGACAGCAGGAGGCGACTTCCGTAATAGCGAGGGCGCTGCGCCGCTCGCGCGCCGCGCTGAAAGACCCGAAGCGCCCAATAGGCTCATTCCTTTTCCTCGGGCCGACGGGCGTCGGCAAGACTTACCTTGCAAAAATGCTCGCCGAACAGATGTTCGGGAAGCAGGAGGCGCTGATTCAGATAGACATGTCGGAGTATATGGAAAAATACTCGGTGTCCAGGCTGATAGGCTCGCCGCCAGGATACGTCGGGCACGAAGACGGAGGGCAGCTCACAGAGCAAGTTCGCAGACGTCCTTACAGTGTCATTCTATTCGACGAAATCGAAAAGGCGCATCCGGATGTCGCACAGTTGCTCTTGCAGGTGCTCGAAGACGGCAGGCTCACTGACAGCCTCGGGCGCACCGTTGATTTCCGCAACACGATTATAATTCTGACGAGCAATGTCGGGGCGCATATTCTCCAAAAAAATCCATCAATGGGATTCTCCGCGGCGGCCGATTCCGAGGGTGACTACGAATTGCTGAAGTCGCGAGTGATGGAGGAAATGAAAAAATCTTTCCGTCCCGAATTCCTCAACAGGATTAACGACATAGTTCTATTTAGAAGCCTGACTAAGGACAATATGAGGGATATCGTCCGCCTTGAGCTGGATAAAGTTCGCGCAAGGCTCGCTGAACGCGGCCTTTCGATGGCGGTAAGCCCGGCGGCGGAAGATTTCCTAATTTCCAAAGGCTGGGACGAAAAATACGGCGCGCGTCCGCTCAAGCGGGCGATAGAGCGCGAACTCGAAGACAATGTCGCCGAGGAAATCCTGAGAGGAACAATTGTTGACGACGGAGGCGAGATTAAAGTCGATGTCCGCAAAGACGGCGGGGGGCTCGAATTCACACAGAAAAAGGGCGGGGCGTCAACCCAGCGCGGAGCAAAACACAAGGCTTAACGGTTAGTGTTTGCCCGGTTGCGGATCGGCGTTTATACTCTCCGAGTCTTAGAGATTTGTAGAGTGCCCCCGTGTGGTCAATATTTTGTGTTTGTGCCGCATCACGGCTGTATATTCCGACAAGACAGGCTGACGGATGCGGTAAAACATTAGATCTTGGCTTGGCGTATAAATATTGAAGGTGTGCAACGGAAAGTTGCGCGCCTTTTTTTGCGCATTAAAAAGAAAGGAGATGTTTTTTTACTGTTCAATGAATTTATATTTCTTATGTTGGCAAAATAAATTTTTCACTTTAATAATTGTAGGCTGAATCTAAAATTAAACAAAAGTAGATTATATGCATATTGTTTGAGCCAATGAAAGTGAGAGTACAAGTCAGTTCGATAATATACAGAGGCAGGGAGACTACAGAATTTTACGTATTTGGCCGCAGGATTTCACTGAGAAACGAAGACTTTAAGTTTGGTAAAAAAAATACTATTATTATCGAAAAATCGCTGGCGGAAAAGAATCGAATGCGCTGGAAACTGTTATTTCATTTCCCTCCGTACATACAACCCGTCTATAACCAGACCTGCATAGATGAGCTTAAATTTAGAACAACGCAAGGCAGTTGAAAAATTATCAAGGCTCAAGGCGGGCGCCCTTTTTATGGGAATGGGAAGCGGCAAGACAAAAGTTGCCTGCGACCTCATAAGGCGCAAACTCGACTGCATAGACGCCGTAATATGGATAGCCCCCGCAGCCCTTGTAAACTCGCAAAAATATTTAGGCGAAGTTAAAAGATGGAGCCGCGGCTTTTTTAAAAAGATATCGTTTTTCTCAATAGAGGGGATCTCTATGAGCGACTCAAAATATATGCAAATGCGCAATCTCGCCGCGAGCATGAAAAATTTTTGCGTCGTTGACGAGAGCATTTTTATAAAAAATATCCATGCTCTGCGCACGAGAAGACTTGTATGCGATTACAGCCTTTTCGATTTCCGGCTCATTTTAAACGGCACCCCTGTGACAAAGAGCCTTCTTGATTTGTACTCACAGATAACGTTTTTGTCGCCAAATATACTGAAAATGACAGAGCGTCAGTTTGCGGATAATTTTTTGGTATACTTCTTCGACGGCGTCGACCAGTTTCCATGGCGGAGATGGTCCAAGCCTGCCAATGTCGAGGCGCTAATAGAAATAATTCGGCCGTACATTTTTAATTCAAAGTTTGATTCGAGTTGTAAAATAAAAATAATAAATAAAACCTTTCAGCTGAATATCGAGGAAAGCCGAAATTATTCAAGGTTCAAGGACGCCTTTTTAAGGGGAAAATTATACGTATGCTTTTTTACCGTTGCCCAGAAGTTTCAAATGGCATACACAACGACCTGCTCGCAAAAATACCACGCAGCCGTAAAGCTCGTAGAAGAGATACTTGAACGCGGGGAAAAAGTGATAATTTTTGTAAAATATATCTCCGAGGCGCTTTCTCTTAGGGAATCTACCGGAGGCCTTCTCTACACGGGAAAGTGCAAAGACGATCTGGCGCGCTTTGAAAGAGACGAAAATGTCCTAATATGCACTTACGGGGTCGGGAGCGTAGGTTTGAACTTGCAGTGCGCCAACAATCTGATATTCTATTCGCAAACGTTTGATTTTAAGGAGAAGGAACAGGCAAAATACCGTATATATAGAATCGGGCAGCAAAGAAGCGTAAATATATACAACTTGTGGGTGGATACGAAACTTGAAGAAATTATAAGGAAAAACTTGTCAAAAAAGGGTAATTTACTTAGGGATATCGAGCGCGTAATAAGCGCAAAGGAGGCGCGAAAACTTTGAAAAAATACCAAGACAAAAACGTTTACGAAGCGGCAAAAGAGCGTATAAAATTCGTATTTGAAAACTTTGAGAAAGTTTATGTGTCTTTTTCAGGTGGGAAAGATAGTTCTGTAGTGCTAAATTTGGCTTTGGATTATATGCGCGAACATCGCGAAAAGCGGAAACTCGGCATACTATTTCTCGATTTGGAAGGGCAGTATAGCGCCACCATAAATTTTATAAGAGAAATTCTCTTGGATAACGCGGAATATCTCGATGTATATTGGGTTTGCCTGCCGCTAAATTTGAGAAACTCAGTAAGCGTTTTCCAGCCGTTCTGGACTTGCTGGGACATCGACAATAGAGATAAATGGGTTCGCGAATATCCGGATTTTCCAGGCGTGATTACAGAAAAAAATAATCCTTTCCCGTTTTTCAGAAAACAGATGGAGTTTGAAGAATTTGTTCCCGAATTTGGGAAATGGTATTCAAACGGCAAAAAAACAGCGTGCCTTGTGGGAATACGCTCGGACGAAAGTTTAAACCGGTATAGAACTATAAAAAACCGCATTAAAGGTAAAATGTGCGGTAAAAACTGGACTACTAAAATTAGCGGAGAATTTTACAACGTATATCCTATATACGACTGGAATGTCAGGGACGTATGGATTGGTAATGCGAAGCTCGGATGGAAATACAATCCGCTCTACGACCAGTTTTATAAGGCAGGCGTGCCGTTGGCTTCCCAACGGATATGCCAGCCGTACGGCGACGACCAGAGAATAGGCTTAAACCTGTACAGGGTAATTGAGCCTGCGACTTGGGCGAAGGTTGTCAACCGCGTAAGCGGTGCAAATTTTGGCAATATATATTGCGGCAATAGGATACTCGGATACAGAAAAGTAAAGCTGCCAAAGGGGCACACGTGGAAAAGCTATTGCAAAATGCTTCTTGCGACCCTCCCAAAAGAAATGGCAAACCATTATAGGAAAAAGTTTAAAAAGTTTATGCTATGGTGGTATCGAAAAGGATCTCCGGTTGACGAAGAGAGCTTGAAGGAACTCCCTCCGGAGGCTGTCGCGACCGACAAAAAATCCCCTTATCTTGAAACGATAGTCAGGTACAAGCGCATTCCCGATTGCCTCGACAATGGGCTTGAGCAAAAAAAGCTTGCTCCGACTTGGAGAAGAATGTGCGCATGCATTTTGAAAAACGACTACATATGCGTGGGTCTGAGCTTTTCTCAGACGAAACATCAGCAAGAGCGAATGAAACAACTGATAGAAAAATATAGGAATTTATGAAAAAATCTTATGAGAGTCCGGTTTACAAAGTAAAGGCCGTCCCTTTGGAGAAGGTGCAGGCAAATTCGTATAACCCAAATAAGGTTGCGCCGCCTGAAATGAAGCTGCTGTATCTTTCCATAAAGGAGGACGGCTACACGCAGCCGGTTGTTTGCTACTATATAGCGGACAAAGATGTCTATGAAATAGTGGACGGATTTCACCGGTATATCATAATGAAAAATTATAAGGATATCTATGATAGGGAGAACGGTATGCTGCCTGTTTCGGTAATCGACAGGCCGCTTGGCGAGCGCATAGCCTCGACAATAAGGCACAACCGTGCGAGGGGCTCTCACGACGTGGATTTAATGAGCAATATCGTGGCCGAACTCTCCGAGCTTGGGAAATCCGACGCATGGATTTCAAAACACTTGGGAATGAGCGCCGACGAGATTTTAAGGTTAAAGCAAATTACGGGGCTTGCGGCGCTTTTTAAAGACGAAGAATTTTCTATGTCATGGGAGTGAGCGCGAGGAACGGCGCTTTAATAGAATTGTTGCACAATTAAAGGTATATTTAAATAAAGGTTTCTATTGAGTCAAATGCTTTAAAAGACACGTCGCAAAGCGCGTTGGATTTAAGCCCTCTGTGGTGGAAATTTATATACTTATAGAGAAGAATACGTCTTTTTGAAAGAAAGCTTTTTTATAGGGCGAAAGTTCTTCTTACAATTTATATTGCCTGATCCATTCATTTCTAAGGCAATCCTCAAATAAAAAATGGAATAGGATGAAAAATCTGTCGGCATATAAATATTTTCTAATACCTTCCTTGCAATATCTTTTGCAATAAAAAGAATATTTTTATCTTTACTTCGCTATATATTTATATATAAATATATATTAAGTTTTTGGATTTCTCGACTTATACACATATTATGTTTTATACTAATAGTTATTTTTTAAGTGAGCCGATGAAAAACTCAGGAGTGCGCATTCATGAAAGAAGGCGTATCCGAAAAAACAGATGAAATTCCTGGAGGTAAGTAAACTATGATAAATATAATAAATACACTCGAAAAGCTAATAAGAACTTTAAAGAATGATAAAAGTTTAAACATAAATTTTCATAATGTAGATAATCCTGGTTGGTATTTTTCCCTAAATATATCATTATTAGGTCTAAGACTTGCGGAGGATTCAACGATAAAACAAATAGAAAGGTCGGAAGAAGATTGGATTCATTTGTATATAAGGGATAATGAATTGAGATTTGCATGTTCTGAGAAGAATATGATAGAGTCCTTTTACATAATGTTTGAATATCTAAAGGAATATTTAGGGAGCGATTTTATAGAATATGGAAATAATGATATTCTAAAGAGTTATCAAGATTGGTATGTGGAAAGTTGTAATGAAGATTGGGAACATAGTGCGGGGACTAATTTAAATTTAAAAGGCGGCAAATGGGAGTTGAGAGTAGATTATTATGATTTAGATTACAATTATGATAATTTTAAATCGGAAGAAGAATATATATCTGAAAGCGATTTCTATAAGTATGATATAGAAAATAATGAACCTGCCTGCTTTGAAGATGAGAAAGTATTTATAGGATATGCGTCGGTAGGAAAATTGTCGAAATTGTTCGAAGGTTTTGTAAAAAATCTAAGCCTTATGCAATAAGGACAATTTTACAAATGTTGCAATATTAAGTAAAAAGATAGCTCATGGGCATAACGGACACTATTTGTATATAACGCTATTTAGAAATTGAGATAAGTAAAGTACGACAGCAACAATCGTCTTGAGAAGCTGGCAGATAATATGGGCTACAACGGATATAAACGTGGCCTATACAATAAGTCTCTATCGCAATTCGGATTTTGGCGGCGGCGTAGGAGGGTTATTGTACGCAGAGAATGCGGACAGTAGCGGGCTAAACTATAAGCATTACAATTTGCGCGGAGACATAGTAGCGACGACGGATTCTGGAGGGAGTATATTATCGGAGCTTAGATACCTAGGTAATGGTGATATAAAAGGATCAAGCGGCACGCAATTTGCGGACAAGTCTAAGCACAATACAAAACGAGCTTAAGACAGATTTGCAAATGAAAGAATAGGTATCAAAAATTTGCGCAATTCATATCTCTCGATACGTTGTGCCATATAGACAGATTTAATTGCTACATGAACCCCGTCCAAATTCCATGTGGCATATTTTATCTCTACGTATTGGCAGACTCTCATATTGTAAATGGGGTTAGAGCAAGCTATAGTTAACATAAATCTGGTAAGATAATGCTTGCAACAATAAAAAAATTTTTGTAAAAAAAATTTAGTCTTTGATGTATATTTGCAAGATAAGTGAATGCTAATGGAAATTCTCCAAAACAGAAGAAAGCAATCTCAAATGAGCTTGTTCAAAGAAGGAATTTAGAATTAGATTTTAGATTATTTTTAAGTGATATACATTATCATTATGTTCTTAATCTGTGCGGAAATAATAAAAATTCAATAGAAGCAAATGTAAAATATAGAATTCTTTGCGGTATTTCAGGCAATTGGAGAATGAGTAAATCAAATATTCGCGAAGTCGATATGAAACAAAATGGGGGAGCAATTGGGAATGTATTAGATTATAAATCTAAACAAGGTGGCAAATTGGCATTTTTGGGGCAGAGGATTCCGGTAAATTAACTTCATATGCGGCAGAAGATATGACGTTAGGTAATATTATAAAAGGGCATAATGTGCAGAATGATGGTAGCTTTTCATATAAAAATGAAATTAAAATCACAAATGAATTCTTTGATACAGAGGAAAATGAAGTATCTGGAAGTGGCATATTGGCGGAGCTGATTAAAATGCATAAAAATAAATATTATGAAATAAATAAACTAAAAATAATTTATATCAAAGTAATATTACTAAAAACAATGAGAAAAATGCTTATATTTATATTGTTGATGCAGACTATTTGTTGGGCTGGAGAAAAAGATGTCTTTAGAGATTTTTTTACCTCATTTTCAGGCATTTGGTATGGTGAATTGTATGAAAAATTTCCTTCTTCAAATAAAAAGTTGAAAATAGCACCCAAAATTTCACTTGTAGACATAAATAAATACTATGAAAACTCTAATATTTTTTATTCTTATTATATATATGGGAGTAAAATAAAGCGCGAATTTGATTCAAATAATAGATTAATATTAGATTGGGAAGACTGCAATTTTGTATTCTCTAATTTATATCAACTTCATTATTTTTTGAGTGATATGAACAATATAATTATATTGCATGACAATAATTTCAAAAAAATTTTATATTTAAAAACCAATGGAGATCTTTTTTGTCGACCGACATTTGCGATTGAAGCGGATAAAAATCGTATATTATTTAAAGAGGATTTTGGTATCAAATTAGATGATACATATTTTAAATATTTTATGTTATTTGATGGCAAAGTAAAGAATAGCATAGAGTTTATTTATAATACCATGTATGAATATTCTAAATTCCAAAGAGTGGATGAGATAAAAAATAAGAATTTGTATAAAGATGAAATTATAAAAACAATGTGCTCATCATACATGATTAACTATGGTATTAGTGAGTATGACGTAACCGACAAGCAAAATTTAAAACGCAAGGATTCTGTATTAAATAGAATTAATGATCTATATGATTTTATTAATAATATAAACGGGATTTGGGAATATATTATTTACGATGCAAATGGTAAAGAAATGCATCGCGTAAAAGTTGAATCTTTGTTAAAAGATGGTGTATCCTCAACATTTGTATTTCCAGTAGAGAATAATATCAGACACATAAAGGTCTTCCCACCTCAATTATATGATTATGAAAATATAAGTAAATGTAAAACGGGCTACGAAGGAATGAAAAAAATAAGTATATATCCTTTGCAGATGCTTTCGAGCTGCTTATATGTGATCCACGATATAACGCCAAGGCGCTATCCAGTACAGCTGAAATTACAGCGTGGTATATATTTATTTGCAGGCAAAAATGAGCAGAAAAATAATATAGATTTATGTAGTGGAATTGATTTAATTCGATGTGCTTCATCTCCAATTGATAGTAATTCACTTTCCGAAAATAAAATTATATGGTATAAATATAGCGTTGGATTTTTGGATTTAAATATAACAGTACCATACTTAAAGTGGGAATTGTCGGATGATTGGAATGAAATAACCGAATATATATATAAAAATAAAAAATGGGTATTAATGTCTAAATTTATAAAACAATCAATAGAAACTGATTAAATGGGGCGGACATGAAAAAATGAAAAAAATAATTACAATATTACTCTTTTCAAACGTATGTTTTTCCATGCAAATGGACGACTTTAAAACATTTTTTAACTCAATTTCCGGAGTATGGTGCGGGAAGTGGTATCCGTACAAAATAAGCACGGAAAGCTACACCTATAAGTACGAGCCCGGATATAGCTATCTACTAAAGACAAATAAATATTATGCATCAAATATATTTTTCGCATATAATACATTTGGGATTTATACCGGAAAGTCTCTGTTAAGCCCTGATGGCGATATATTATTAAATTGGAATGATTGGGATTTTCATGGATCAATTTCATATTTATATGAAATTTGCTCCTACGAGTATGCAGGGGTTTATGATAAGAATTTTAATAGAATATTTTATTTTACGACCGGTACGTTTGGCGACAGTTGGGATTGTGCATGGGTTTCGACAAATATAGGCCGCGACTCGATTTGCTATGTAGATTTACGTAGAGACAAATATGCAAGGTCGGAGATGAAATTTGGGCAAGATAATATAGAATATATAAATATAAATGAAGCGCATGAATTGTATCCCATTTCATATTTACCATTACAGCCTGATTTTAAAATTTCAAAATATAAAGATGATAAAGATATTAATTTTTTTTATAATTTAAAGAGAGTTAATGAGATTGGTCCATATAGTATCTATAAAGAAAAAATAATAAATTTATACAAGGAAGAAATGAAGCATTTAATAAAAAAGAGAGAATTTTATAATGCTAACATTGGTGAAAAATTAAACATTGAAAAGGCAGAAAAAGCAATAGATAAAGTTTCCGTTATTTACGATTTTCTATCCAATATTAAAGGAGTATGGGAATATATTGCATATGATTTAGACGGGAAGGAGATATATCGTACAAAGATGGATGCATTAGCCAGAGACGGGATCACTACTTCATTTATTTTTCCAGTAGAAGCGAATTTAAAACATTTCAAAGCTTTCCCGCCAAGCATTTCTAACGCTAAAGAAAAAATTGGTGTATTATATGAAGAATGCGACAAGTATAGCGTATATCCAATACAAAAATTATCTGTAACAGGTTCATGTTATTCATTTTATTTTTCTGACTATCAAATCATATTAATGCGCACAGCAAATATATTTTACAAAGTTAAGCCGAAAGCCGGAGAAGTGCGCGACAGGCTTACTGACGTAGGTTTTTTTCATCGGAAATTTAACTCATATCTAACTAATGTGTTGGATATACGCGAGCGGAATGAGCTTATTTGGTATTTATATGCAGATAAAGTTAAGAAGGTTATTGGCAAGGAACCATATTTAAAGTGGAAATTATCAAAGAATTGGGATAAAATAAGCGAGTATCAAAATATAAATGATGAATGGAAATTAACGTGCGAATTTATAAAGGTTAATAACGATAACTAAGCTTTTAAAAATTATTAAAATATTAGTTAAATTATCAATAAAATATAACGTTAAGAGATATATAATTAAAGGGCGATGGTGGCGAACAACAAGCGCAACTGGCTTTATATCTACCAATCAGCTGGAATACACAGACTGGGTACGTTCCTACATATATTGCTGTAACAACCCATGGTGGGTATTTACCCCCCCGACAGATAAAATTGGAAAGTTCAGAATTAAAGATAATTTTTAGAAGATGAAGGCAATTATATAGGCACGTCAAAATTCATGGTAAAATTAAAAGTATAAATGGTAGTAAATTTTATGCTAAATGTATTGCAAAATTTTAAATTACACCAAAAATAGATGTATTCTAGCTATGGACAACCTTAAATATATAATATGCGTTGGCTTAATTTTGACAAATGCAATATATTTATATGCATCGAGAAAATTAAATAATGATTTTTTTAATTCTCTGCGAGGAGATTGGATAAGCTCAAAAATTGAAATAAAGTTAAATGCAGAATTAGATAAAGATACGCATCTCTACGCAGAGTCCATATCTCAATTTTATAAATCCATACAAAAATTAGATGATAGCATATATATTAGATCATACATGATCAATAACTTTGATGATTCTATATTGAATGCGTATCAATTATCTTATAACTATTCATTTTCTGAGTTGTCTTTCATCGAGTATGATGAATTTTTTAAAAGATTTTTATATAGAGAATACAACATCTCATTTCATGATTTTAATCTATCAAAACTAACTGGAAGAATTTCTCCAATGGATATAGTCCCGGAAGGGTTATTTGGTAATTTATATTATATTGGTCAAGATATCCCTTTGCAGGAGGGAAAATCCGATAGATTTATAAATATAACTCTAACAAATGGCAATCTCAACGTCATTGCAGGAGATATATATGGAGGATGGGGAGGATGGGGGAAAGATCCTTATGTTGAAGATGTACTATTTAAGAAATCGAACGAGGAAAATTTAGATAAAATAGTATCTGAATCTATTGATTTTTACTGGTTGTATTATTCATCATTGTATAAATCAAATGATAGATTAGTTTATGATGATTTTATAGAAGAATATAAGAAATTTTTAAGCGGGGACAAAAGTTATTTATCTGAAGAATATAAAAAAATTACTAATATGCGCAGATTCATAGAATCTTTTAGGGGTAAATGGACTTATAGAGATGACCGAAGATATATAACAAATATAAGTGCAGTTTCTAATCATGGGATAGCATCAATGTTTAATTTTCCAATTCGTGAAAATTTTTTATTTAGGGATTACGTTTTAGAATTTGGCGGAATAGATATTTCTTATTATCGGATGAATTATATGTTGTGCGATGAAAGTGCCAGGAAAAAGAACCCATGTACTAAATTTGTGCTTCTTCCGGAAATTAAAATTGACGGTAAAAAGACAGTTAAGCCTTTAATTTTCATTTTCCCCAATATTAACGAATCAAGAATATATTATATAAAGTTAAATGAGGTAATTGAAGAAACAAAAAAGGGGTTTCTTACAACATGGTATCTTTCTGTTTATCATATAGACTTCCCTAAAAATGGTACCCCTGAGAGCAAAATATATTGGAAGACTGAATATAAAGAATACGACAATAGGCAAATGGTAGGGAAAGCGCAAAAATTGAGGTGGATAATTTCTGATAATGGAAGAAAGATAAAAGAAGAAATACTCGGATATGACGGAACTTGGAAAGAAAATTTTACTTTAAAGCATATAGAGTAAATAGCGATGTTAATGGAAAGTATAAGATTATTTAAAAACTTATTACTTGAAGTTGACATTTAAATATTTGGAAATATTCTAGTTATTGTCTGACAATAACAATATTGCTATTTATGGCAGTAAGATATCAAAAAGCGTAGTGGTAATAAGAGAGGCAAAAATTCATAATGGGAAAATGTAGGGTCAACACCAAAGGTTGTGGAATAGGTTGATTTTTTAGATTTGCCTTTCATAGTTTCACCCCGCATTCTACGAGCACTCTCAGTCTATAATTTTCAAAGTTTCTGTATCCGTAGGCTCGTCTTTGGATTAGCTTCATCTTGCGGTGGAAG
>ERZ779725.1504-NODE-1504-length-12705-cov-3.088142_pt1 | contig 12705 bp, 9 predicted proteins | sample MGYA00511890_ERZ779725 | MGnify/ENA primary metagenome ERZ779725 (study PRJEB29588, sample SAMEA2148549) | human gut metagenome | biome: human gut; feature: human-associated habitat; material: faeces | place: Denmark | collected 2008/2010 ...
ATAAGTGCCTTGTATTTTAAAATACATGGCTTGTATTTTTTGCGATAAGCCATGTAATTTTTCCTCCTTGGGAAAATTACGCGGATTTTCCGGCTTTTTCATAGCATTCCGGAGCGTATTGCGCAAATTCTTTCCCGTTTATCGCAAATCATATACCTTTGCGTAAACCAAACAATCCGAACTGTTTTATATGGACCACCATATCAGACTATTAATTTACACAATTTTCCTCCTTCCTGCGGCTGTGTTTGCAAAAGCAGAAACAAAAAACATAGTTTACATGGACATGCGCCCGCTTCTGAACGAAGATCATCACGACAGCATCAGTGTGCTCGATGTTTGGGACAGGCTTCACACCGTGAGCACCCTGCAAGGCATCGTCAATCGCCGAAAGCCGCAGTTCTACATTAATTATGTGGTTAACGGAAACATAAACATGGACTCGTATTGGTGGAACAAATACCGCGCTGTGGGACCCGCCATGCAGGATTACGCCCCGGATGCCTATTCTTCGTTTAGCAACAACGGCATTGTGGCGCAGAAAACGCCGGTCAACCTGCTGCACAACAACATGCCGGTACTTGGTTCGGACTACGACCTCACCGACGAGGACGGAAACAAGGCGGCGCAAGTTTTGGTGGAGAGAGTGCACGCGCGGAAAACACTGTTCCACTGGTTTCGGTGCATATTGAAAAGCCCGCATTGGTACGGGCAATTAATAAAAGAGTCAAAGCGTCTCGACCCTGGCATAACGCTGCTCAGCGCACCCGAGTTTTTCGAACTCTACCGTATGTGGCTGAAAGAAAAACAGGGAAAACAATAAAGAAAAAGACTGCAAGGTAAAAAACAAGGGCGGCATCGCTTTCGATACCACCCTTATTATATAATGTATGAATTAAATCCTTTTATCTCTTTGCCAAAGTAATTCCGTCAATGTCGGGAGCGTAACCGTTATCGCATCCGAGAGTAACGGTGTTGTTTCCTTTCTTGAGCGTAGCGCGAACGGTGAGCGTGCCATACTTTGTGAAGCTGCCGGTGTTGAGGTCCTTGTAAATTACAGGCTGTCCGCCATTGACAACAATCTTCAGGTAACGGTTTTCACCGCATGCGTAGCGCACGGTAATGTCGTAAGTGCCGCCTTTCTCCGAATAAACGTTCGTCCATTTCATTACGTTCTGCGGTGTTCCGCCAAGGAACATAACCTTAACCCCGCAAGAAGCGTTTTCATCGTCCGAGTAACGAATCGTCTGCTTATCGCCGCCAAGATCATTGAAGTTTGGCATGTAAGCAGTACCGGCATTGTAAACGGTACGTTCGATACGTTTTCCCGTAACTGTCCACATTTTCACGCTACGCGCCGGAATGGTCTCGGTAATTTTACCATTGAGCACAGGACCAGCCGTGTGGTGAATAAGATCACGGGTAACGGCTTTACCGCTCATGTCTATGATTTCAAGAGGAACGTCTATTGTGATCGGATCATCGCCGAGATTCAAAAGAGCAACGGCTCTTGTGTCGCCGTTGAGCTTCTTGATGTCCTTAACATAAATCATGGAGTTGTTCTTCTGGTAAACTATGTATGCCTGAAGCCCGAGCGGATCCTGATTAATGTCTATAAGTTCTTTGTTTTTCATGAGTTCGAGCGACTGTGCAGGTATCTTGGTCATGTCGCAACCCACAAGAAGCGGAGAACTCTGGATACACCAAATAGCCATATGCACCTCTTCCTCGTTCAAAGGCAAACCCTGACCGATTTCAAGCATGTCCATATCGTTATAATGACCGTCGCCGCAATAAGCCGAAAGATATTTGTTCTTGCCTATGACATATTTGAACGAAGGCCAGTTTGCCTGAATATCTCCACTGATTCTCCAAGAATCTGCAACGTCCTTGCACCAAACACCGGGGTATGCCCAACGACAGATGTTGTATGAAATCTTGCGACCGAGCTTTTTGCTTTCCGCCTTAATGGCATTTCCGATTGCGGTGTAGGTAGGTTCTTCCTGCAATCCCAGACCTGCTGCGCCGCAATAGTCCACTTTCACGAAATCATAATCCCATTTATTGAAATAAAGGTCGCAGTCGGCAGCCTCGTGTCCGTTGAAACCCACACCATGTCCGAATGCGGGATTCTTAAAATTGCCGGAACCGCAGGTATTGCCCGCAGCGTCATTATATATACCCGGTTTCAAGCCCTTTTTGCGGATGTATTCCGAAACATATTTCATGCCCCTCGGAAAGAGTTCGTCATTGCTCGTCATGTTTCCCTGAGCGTCGCGACCACCCATGTATCCGTCGTCAATATTACAGTAAACATATCCGGCATCTCTCAATCCTGTGGAAACTTGTGCGTCGGCGTTTGCACAAATATTCTTTTCGTTAATGTTCAATGCAAGAGTGTTCCAACTGCTCCAGCCCATGACAGGCGGCGCGAACTTTCTGTTTTTTTGTGCGCCCGCACTTACAGCAACAAGCAACGATGCGCAAATAATCAAAGACTTTTTCATTTTATGATTTTATTAATGATATTGCTTTCAAGCTTTGTAAGTCTTGCAAATATAACAAGATATTTTTACAATTAAGCTTACCACAAACAATTATATACTTTATTTTTTGCGCCGTGCGGGTTACTGTTTCATTTTTTCGAATATCAGTCCCGCTTTCTCACGCGGAGCTTTTGCGCCGATATGCTTCTGCACTAGTTTTTGTTCCGCATCCCACGCCTGCAAAAGGTGATCGTAACGCGCTTCCACAATGTCCCAATGATAAGGACGGTTTTCATTCATCCAAAGGTCGTGATGCCAATCCTTAAGCTCCATTGTGAAGTCGCGCAAAGAACCAACAAGCCCGCACTGAGGCATCATTATGTCATACAAAGCCGTATTGATTGCACGCCCGTTGTCATCGTCGTTGCAAAAATCGTCATAACGCTTCGACAGTCCCGCTGCGAGCGAAGCCTTGGCATAAACAAATCCCAAACGACGGGCATCGAACAAAACGGCATCGAGAGTGCTCGCGTGATGTCTCGCCAAAGATTTGCTCCTACGCAGAGCCGCGTAATTATTCGCTATGGTGCTGCGCAATTCTTCCATTCGCCCCGTATTCTGAATGGCATTCTGATAGCTCGCTCCCGCTTCTTCGAAAGGAACACTGTAAGCCCAGTCCACCTGTACTATGGAGCCCAACGGACGTTGCGCATCGGCAATACTGTCTATGGATTGCGAAAAGACATGACCGTAAAGATTGCGATAAAACGCCCAGTCAAACGCATTCTTATAGTCGTCTATCGAAGTCTCCTGCTCTTTTTGCCACGCACATGCCGCGCCGAAAGCCACGCCATACCATCCCACGTCGAAAAGGTCTTCACCCATGTCGTCCCAGTTGCAGCAAAGCATGCCCTCCGCGCCATATTTTTTGCCGTCTCTCACGAAATTTCGGATATTGACGAAGTGAGAATTAAAATCCGGGAATATTCGCGTAGCCCAAAAAGCACCCGGAGCCACAAAAAACGGGACTTTGTTTCGCGCAATCTGCGGAAGATAATACTCATAATTGCCACGCGCCAGATAATCCCAAGCCACAGCCACCGCATTATCCGGAAGCACCGAAAGATCAATGTCTTTCTTGTTCTCTGCCACGTCAGCCCAAAATAGAACCTTCTTGTCCTTAATGGCAGGAAGCCCGCAAACGCGCTGCAAATGCTTGAAAAACGTTCCGTCAAGCCCGAGTTCGCGAACCATATCCTTACTCTTGCCGAGACCAAGCTCAAAAGCCTCGTCGCAACCCACATGCACAAAATCACTCTCGAAGCTCGGAACAATCTCGCCCAGATAATCATTCAGAAATGTATAAGTCCGTTCCACTGCGGGGCTTACAATCTGTCCCCTCGGGCGTTCCGCAATATCGTCAAAGCCTCCCTCGCGCAAAGTATAGTGCATATGACCAAGACACTCCTGTTGCGGCACAAGCTCCACATGATATTTTTTGCCATACTCCACGAGTTCCTTCACCTCTTCAGGCGTAACCACAGCTCCACGCATGTTAATCTGCGGATACTTCTTCGATTCAAAGATATTCTCTCCGTATATACAGTAGCCGTTAATCTTATATTCTGAAAGAATACGGATTTGCTTCTTCACATATTCCACATTGGGAATCGGTCCCCTGTTCCAATCGTCCATTAACCAGCGATACTTCAAAGCCGGGGCATCGGAAATCTTCACGGCTCTCACCTTCAGATTTCCTGACGCATCCTCATAGGTAAGCTGTCTGAGAGTCTGAATGCCATAAAACACACCCGCAGCCGTATAAGCTTCAATGACAACACCGTCCCTGTCGGCAAACAACACATAAGCCTCCTTGTTTGAGGCATCGGGCTTCAGCCCCGCATTCTTTATGATTTCATCGGCATTGCGGTCGTTTCCCGGTCGCGCAATGGTGATATTACCCTTACATTTGCCCTTGCCGTTTTTCACGTTCCAATTCACATTCTTGAAATCACTCGTAAACGTGGAAACCGCAAAAACATCTTCCGCTTCCTTTGAGGAAACGTTTACGCACTGTCTGCCGGCAACACAGAAATCCTCGTTACCCGCAACAATTTCAGCAGGATAAGGCACAACAGGCAGCTTTTCGCCGGCAAGCGAACCCACACCCTGCGCCCCTGCACCCATAGCGGCACAAACCAACAGAAAAAGACCACAAAAACTCCTTGACAAAAAATTCATTTTACCTGATATTATATAAAATTAAAGCCGTATACAATGATGCAAATATAAAAAGAATATTCGTAAGAGCCATTCCGCGCCCCCGCCATCGCATTCTTCCCCGCCCCACATTGGAAAATATCCGCTCAACATAGATACATATTCATCCGTTATTGGAATTTTGCTGTCCGCCAACAAGAAGAAATCCGCCATATCCCGAAACGTTCGCCCCGCCTCCGAAGAACTTATTCCACACCCGGTACAGTCTCAATTAATCCCGGGAAAACAGTCTCTTTTTACCCTCAAAAAACCGTTTTCAAAAGACATTCTTTTTCAGATATTTATAAACGCGAAAAATACAAGGCATATATTTTGAAATAAGTGCCTTGTATTTTAAAATATATGGCTTGTATTTTTTGCGATAAGCCTTGTGTGTTTTAGAGCATATAAAAAAAGCCCCCAAACACCACATAAAAATTTCCCCTCAGCAATAAAAATCCACAACATAATACTTGTAATAACCCCCATTATCAGAACTTGCCGAGTGGATGGTGCATCGCTCCTATGCAATTGCTTTGTTCTTTGGTGGATGGAGAAAAACAAAATGGCATAGAAAGAATAAATCTTGACGTGAAATATTTGCGTGGAGAACGTGAAGCAAATACTTTGATGTCTGGCAAGTATGTTGCTAAAAATGCCTTGCTAATTTTGGTGGACGGAGAAAATTCGGGAGAAGTTTTCCGCACACCAACAGAGGGCTATCAAGGCAGCACCTTTAAGCAGCTGGCAATAGACGAGAATATGAACACCGACTATGTCCTTCAAGTAATCAATCTTCATCGCAAGGCTTTGCGAGAAAACAAGGTCGGTTCTGCCATACCGCATTTGAACAAGAAAATGTTTAAGGCAATAGATGTGCCTATACCACCATACAAAGAACAACAAAGGATTGTAAATGCAATAAATAAAGCATTTACAACCCTTGATAGAACATTTGATAACTTATAGGCAATCAGCTATATCTTTTAATTTTGCGAACAAATAACGCACACTATCAACGATGCGGATTTGCTCTTCTTTTGGAGGTACTGGAATCGGAATTTTTGAATATTCTGAAATCCAATATCGTTTATGAGTATCACTTATTAGGCGAGTGATACTCATAAATATTGCCACATATTCAATACAAATTCCCCTTTTTATTTGTAGAATCTTCATTGCCGACGACTTGACCTTAAATGGGAAATCTACCAGTTTGGAGTCAGTTGTAAAATCATCAAATATTATACAGGGTAAATTCGTGTATATACCATTTTCTTCATTTGTGTGTCCAATAATAAAAGATTTTCCTGCCGTCAAGACAGGAATTTTATAAGAGTCTTCGTAGTCTGTTGAGTTTACTATATATGCCGTAGGTTGCTCATATTCAGCAATGTCTTCAAGTTTGCATATAGCCCACCCATTCGGCAAGTTCTGATAATGGGGGTTATCACAAGTGATTTCTGCCTTAGGATTGATGCGTTTGAGCAGTTCGCTGGCAGGCTCGTCATTCGGGTCTTGGGGGACGAGTTTGCCGTGAATGGCGAGGTCGAGGATTCTACTTTTTGTTTGCTTGATAGATTCTTTCAATTCAACCTTGCCATATTCCAATACATCTATTAATGCAAAACCACGTTCAATTTCTGCAACAATGCGTTTCTGTTCGCTGTATGGGGGCAATGGAAATATCGTTTCCGCTACTTTATCCGAATTAAGATTTGTTACGACACCACCACTTGCAACCTTTGTAAATTGCCCAAATGCGAACGAAGATGAAAGTAAATAGTACAAAAAATCTGGTGTATATGCTTTTCCTATTGGTGAAATTACCAACCAACCGTCATGAATACAACCATCTACATTTAATATATACGGACGTCCAAAACTCATAGAATTAGTAAGTAGGAAATCTCCTTTATGAACCATCCTTGATTTTTTTACACCTTCTGGACGTATTTTTTCTTTTACAGCATCTATATATTTGCCATCTTTCGTGGTGTCGCCTATTTTAATCCAATTAATACCAACTGGATCATTGGTCAAATAATCCTTAATCGGGCGCGGAGACCCACCTCTTGCTATTTCATTTATAGCTCCAAGTTTACACTATTCCCATGAACAAGGTATTTCAAACGGAGCATTGCCATAATGCGGCTTATCACAAGCAGCCTTAGTTTTCTTTGGCTTCTTGATTTTTCCTTCTTTTATGAGTCGTTCTTTCTCTGCACGGATGCGTTCGAGCAGCACGGATGCTGGCTCGTCGTCAGAATCCTGCGGTACAAGTTTTCCATGTATCGCAAGGTCGAGTATCTTTTGGCGTAACGCTTTTGTATCCATAGTTATTTATTGCCTTCTTCCATTTTCTTTATTTCCTCGTTTTCCTCAAACTCTTCAATCCATTCCTTTACCTTAGCTTGCAGTAAAGCCTTATCAGGGAGGTAGAGCTGGTAAGCCGCAGCGTATATGTTTGCGTCTTTAGGCAAAGTAAGTTCCACTAACGCATCGTTTTTCTCCTTGCATAGCAGGATACCTATGGTAGGTTTCTCAAAGTCTTGTTTGATGTAACGGTCGAAATAGTTGACATACATCTGCATCTGTCCGATGTCTTGATGAGTAAGCTTATCAATTTTCAAATCGATAAGAACATAACACTGAAGCAGACGATTGTAGAACACCAAATCAACGAAGAAATGTTGCTCGTCAAAAGTAAAACGCTTCTGTCTTGCTTCAAACAGAAATCCCTTGCCTAATTCAAGAAGAAACTGCTGCATCTTATCAATAATGGCATTCTCTAATTTCGATTCTGAAAAAACAGCATCAGGCTTTAGCCCCAAAAATTCTAACGTCAGCGGATTCTTTATCACATCTGAAGGTTTTTCGAAGGTTTGTCCCTCATTGGCAAGGCGCATCACATCGTCCTTGTTACGACTAAGTGCAAGACGTTCATAAAGGCTTGACGCATATTGACGTTGCAGCTGCCGCACGCTCCAGTCCTGTTGCAGACATTCAATCTCATAGAAGTTGCGCTCGTCAGGATTCTCGATACGCATCAGTATAAGATAGTGCGACCATGAAAGCGTAAACCGCTTCTCATTATCCCATTTCGCCAAACGCTCATTAGCCTTAACGATGCCATTAATTGGGTCTACACTGTGGACCCTTTTCAATTGGGTCTGCGGTGTAGCCCCAATTTGAGGAGAATAAACAGTATAAAAGAAACGGCACTTTTTCAGAGTAGCAACCGACCAACCATAGCCATATTTGTCCATAAGACGTTTAGAAAGGTTATTCAAGACAGCCTTTCCATAGGTAGCACGCTTCTCGCCATTCTGCTCGTCTTCCAAAATATATCGACCGACACCATAGTAAGTGTAGACCATAACCGTGTCAATCGTAGTGCGGACGTGCTTGTGCGCCTCGTCAATCAACTTAGAGACATGCTCAAATAGAGCATCCTCACGCTTCTGTATATCATCCATAAAGCTTTACTCCTCAATATTAGCCAACAACTTCTCCAACTCAATTACCGCACTGCTAATATTCTGGCTCTGCTCCTTAATTGTAGCCATAAGTTCCGCAAGCGTATGCTCCTCCTCTTCGCCACCTTGCTTTATCCAAGTAATATCGAGCGATGTTTTGTCGCGAGCGGTAAGTTCTTCGACAGAGTATTTGCGCCAACGCCCCGAAGGATTTTTCTCTGCATCGAAAGTCTCGGTGCGAGCGTTGATGTTATCTGGGTTGTAGCACTTCACAAAGTCATCGAGATGATGACGCTCCAGTTTGTTGGTGGCAAGTGTGTGCTTGACATCGGTGCGGTAGTCATAGAACCAAACTTCCTTTGTTGGCTGCCCCTTGGTGAAGAACAACACGTTTGCCTTGACACCCTGCGCATAGAAGATGCCTGTAGGCAAGCGAAGAACGGTATGAAGATTAAACTCCGAGACTAGACGCTTGCGGATAATCTCGCCAGCACCACCCTCAAACAGAACGTTGTCGGGCAGCACCACGGCAGCGCGACCGCCAGTCTTTAGCATCAGCATCATATGCTGAAGGAAGTTGAGCTGGTTGTTCTTCGTCTCCACATAGAAGTCCGGACGATTGATGTCCACCGACCCTGCAGGACGAGTACCGAAAGGAGGATTGGCAAGAATGACATCCACTAAAGTTGAAGGTTCTTTTTCCAAAGAATCCTCGCATACTATTGGGCTGCATTCTGTTCCCACACCATGCAAATAGAGATTCATGGAAGCAAGTGTAACTACAAGCGGAGTATTATCAACACCATGCAATGCTTTGTTGCGAAGGAAGTCGCGCTTAGCCTTATTCTGCGACTGATTTTTCATATAATCGTAAGCAGCAAGCAAAAAGCCACCGGTTCCACAAGCAGGATCACAAACCGTTTCACCTATCTGCGGGCAAATACAGTCCACAATAGTTTGAATAAGTGGGCGCGGTGTGAAATACTGTCCCGCTCCGCTCTTCTTGTCCTGTCCGTTCTTTTCCAAAATGCTCTCATATATTGCTCCCTTTACATCACCGTCCATTATGAGCCATTGCTCCTCGTCTATCATGGTTATCACTTTCTTCAGATAAACCGGTTTATCTATTTTGTTCTGCGCCTTTGTATAGATAGTTGCAATAAGATTACCCTGCTTACTTAGGACACGCAGCGTTTCCTCATACTGTTTCACAAGATCGATTCCGTCAAGCTCCGTAAGTTCCTGCCAGCGATATCCTGCAGGAATTGCCGACTCCTCGCCAAATATCTCTACATTTTCGGCATCCATTTTCAAGAACAGAAGATACGTAAGCTGTGTTATATAATCGGTAAAGCCTATACCTTGTCCTGCAAGGGTTGTAGCGAGATTCCAAACTTTTTTGGTAAGTGTCTGTTCGGTTGATATATTGTTTGCCATAATTCTTTTTATGCTGTTTTTCTTAATACCACAAAATTATACAATGAGTAAAGAGCTTCGTCAGCCTTCTGCATAGACCCGAAAGCAGAAATCATTTGCGCCGCACGTGTTTTATCATCATCGCGAATATCCCGAATGGTGCATGCCCCATTTGCTGCTATATAGTCAACAATCCGGCTGACCAACGCCTTTTGTGTTTCGGTTACACCTCCTTGTTTTTGTCCGCACCACAGATTAAAGTAACGTCGTGCAGTTGTACATATACAATCAAGACGTTTTATCTGTTGATAAGCGAATCGTACCAATTGTATAATATTGGTAAGTGCTTCGCTTTCTTCTTTCTTTGTAACACGTTGTACACTATCGGGATTGACAATGGCATACGAATTCCAAAGCTGCCTGGGACTGAATTTTTTGTTCTCTATTTTCAACTTGTTTTCCAAGTCTTTCAACATGGAGTAAGTAATCGGTTCACCATTCTGGTTATACAAAATACGTAGAGCCTCTATTTCATCGCGATGTTCACGACAATACTTTTCAAAGGCACTCGTTGTGTTCTGCGCTTCTTCCACAGAAAAACCTTTCGAAATCAATTCGTCCTCGCCGGGCATCAAAGTTTTCACGAAACCAGCTGCGAGTATAAGTATATATTTACGTACATCGGCATGATTGGCTATAGATGCAACAAGCCCTTTGCGCTCGTTGTTCGGCTCGTTTATGTCGTTAAACGGAGGAAGTTCATCGGTTTCCAAAGTTTCATAAATTCGAGAAGCAATGGCATCCATTGAATCTTGCGCAAGACGTTTGAACTCTGCACGCTGTTCCTTGTCTGCCTTATTATGCAGCCTTGAAAGAACCGAAGCAAGGCGTTTCAGGTAAATATCCTGCAAATCGCCGTGAGCTATCCGCTCAAGCAATTCCTTTAATGTTATATGTCCTTCACCGGGACCTTCTGTTTTTGCAGACACCGACTTTGAATGCTCGGTTACACCTACTGCATCGACAAGGAAATAGCAATCTTTGCTAAAAGCATTGGGTGTAACAGCCCTTAGTTGCTCATCGCCTATTGTACGCACGCCGCGCCCTTTCATTTGCACATACAAAGGTTCCGACTCTACATCGCGCATAAACATCACAACTTCGAGAGGTTTCACATCAGTTCCCGTTGCCACAAGAGTACAAGTTACAGCTATACGAAAATCACGGTCGTTGCGAAACTGACGTATAAGTTCGTTGCTATCACCTGCCGAATAAGTGATTTTCTGTACATATTTGTTCATATCAGCATTGGGACATACTTCTCCAAAAACCTCCTTGGCAATATTCACAATATTTGTGGCATGAGCCTCGTTCAGAGCAAATATTAGCGTCTTGGGCAAATATTCGAAAACAGCCTCTCGCCCGGGATCACAAAACATTTCTGTATAAACGGCATCACGATAAGTCGTAAGGATAAGTTTTATCTGCGACGGATTTATTATACTGCGATTGAGCTCGGTCTTGGAATAATTCTTTGCTTCTCTGTTGCTTACTTCCTCAATATTGCCGGTATATCGCGTTTCCACCTTTAAGTGTTCACCTTTCAGTATGGCACCGCCGTGTTCAGTGGCTTCCGTTTTTATGCGATAGACACGGTTATCCACATTTACGCCGTCCACTATGCTCTTTTCGAGAGTATAATTCACAATACGGTTGTTGTTGAAAAAAGCCATGGTTTCGGGAACCGGTGTTGCCGTTAGTCCTATGAGGCGAGCCGTATCGAAATATTCTAATACCTTACGCCAGTTGCCGTAAATACTTCTGTGGCATTCGTCAATGACTATCATATCAAAATAGTCGTGTGGCAGATTGGGATTTTCGGGCAATGTTATTTCCTCTGTAGCATCGTCGCTATCATCATTGTCATTATCTAAAATTTCTTCCCCCTTAAGCAAAGAAAACAACCTCTGAATGGTAGAAATAACCACATTACAGTCTTTCGGTATCACAGATGATTTCAAACGTTCCACACCGAAAATCATATTGAAAGCCTCTCCGTTTTCTGTAAGCCTAAATGTTCCAAATTCGGTTTCGGCTTGTTTTCCGAGATTGTTGCGATCAACGAGAAATAGAATGCGTCGCATGGGGGTAAAAGAAAGCATACGATATGCCGCAAGACATGCCGTATAGGTTTTTCCCGCACCCGTGGCAAGAACCATCAATGCACGTTTTTGTCCGCCACGAAAACTTTTCTCCAACTCCGTAATAGCTTCAAATTGACAGTTGCGTAGTCCGTTCTTTCTCAAAACCGGCAACCCTGCAAACGGGTCGTCAATACCCAGCATACATACAATTTCTCGTGGGGTATGTATGTGGTTGAGTTCTTCCCATTCAGTATTTGTTTTTCGATAGTCTTCAAACAAAACCACTCTGCCATTCGATTTATAAAGCATGGGAAGCGGCTTTCGCCATGTCTGATAACAATCAGGAACACTGCGGGCGTATGTAACAACCTGACTACTCACCTTGTCCGAACTTACATCGATTTCCTCGCGCTTGGCTTCGAGCACACCTACCGCTTTGCCATTGATGAAAAGGAAGTAGTCGGCCTCAAGATTGCCCTTGAGCAATCCTTCACGTACCGCCACAGCAGACATGGTAGGCTCATATTCTTCACGGTCAACCACTCGCCAACCTGCTTCATTGAACCATTGGTCAATCTTTTTCCTTGCTTTCTCTTCGGGTGTCATACGCCATTCTTTTTGTAATATTCCGTTTTGCACAAAGTTACTATTATTCCCCAAAAGCTATACAATAAAAATTCAAAAACTATTGTTTTCCCCAAGCCCTCTCACGAACTTTTTTATTTTCGGTTTCTCCCCCAAATCATGTGTGCAGCACGTCTCTGATTTGTCTTATGCTAACGCTTTTGTGTAAGATTGTACGAGTTTGAAAAAGCATTTTGTATTGCTTTTATAAGCCTTTGTCTTTCAAAGATATGCAAACAGTCAAAAATACAAGGCATATATTTTGAAATAAGTGCCTTGTATTTTAAAATATATGGC
>ERZ779725.1508-NODE-1508-length-12696-cov-1.812119_pt1 | contig 12696 bp, 10 predicted proteins | sample MGYA00511890_ERZ779725 | MGnify/ENA primary metagenome ERZ779725 (study PRJEB29588, sample SAMEA2148549) | human gut metagenome | biome: human gut; feature: human-associated habitat; material: faeces | place: Denmark | collected 2008/2010 ...
GCAAAGGGGGAGAATGGATGATTTTTTATTGATGAAGCCGTCTGATTTGTTTTAAAACAGTGCAAATAGCTCTTTATTTCAATAAATGTAAATAATATTGGATTAAAAATAGTGTAATATTGAAAATTGTTTATATATTTGCAATGTAAAAGAATTTGAACTTGATCTACAGAAAACAGTCGGTATGGCAGATCATCACACCAACAGAAATACTGCCTTCTTTTCGATACCATATCATTCCCGACTGTTTTCTTCTTCCTATAAATTTTGATTTAAGTCAATGAGAGTTGTTGAGTAAATCTGTATTTTTGCGTTGAAATTAGGATGATATGATAAAAGCTGTATTTTTTGATATTGATGGGACGTTGGTCAGCTTTAAGACACATCGGGTTCCGGATTCCGCGAAAAGGGCGATAGCCGCTTTACGAGCTAAAGGTGTTCGGGTGTTTATCGCGAGTGGAAGACAATTGCTGGCTATTAATAATTTAGAAGACTTACAATTTGACGGTTATGTTACGTTGAACGGGGGATATTGTATTGTGGGAGAGCAAGTGATTTATAAGCACAGTATGCCGTCGGAGGATATGGTTTCTTTGGTGCAATACATGGAAGAACGAGAAGATTTCCCTTGTATTTTTGTGCATGAGAATGCATTTTGTATCAATTACACGGATGAGCGGACAGACGAGGTCTTTCGTTTGTTGAATTTTCCGCAACCACCTACTCTACCTTTACGGGACGCTGCCACAGGTGATATTTTTCAGTTGGTGGCTTTTTTCACGAAAGAACAGGAGAAAGCAATCATGGCAGTTATGCCGCATTGCGAGGCGACCCGCTGGAATCCGTTGTTCTCGGATGTCATTCCGAAAGGAAGTAGTAAGCAAGTGGGGGTGGATAAGATGTTGGATTATTTTGGAATATCGTTGGATGAGTCGATGGCTTTCGGGGATGGGGGAAATGATGTTCTCATGTTGAAACACGTCGGGATCGGGGTGGCAATGGGCAACGCGGAAGACGAGGTGAAGCGGGCAGCGGATTATGTTACCGATTCCGTGGATGAGGATGGAGTTGAAAAGGCTTTACGGCATTTCGGGGTGATTTAGTTGTTTGGGAATTTAAAAGTCCGAACTATTGAAAGTCCGGACTTTTGCACTAAAAATGTCTACTTTTTTAGTTGCTGGTTGCTACATATAAACCTAAAACTTAGTCTTGTTTTTTATCTAAGATTTCCCAAATCTCGTTCGTGATCTGCGTGTCTGTCAAATGATTTTCTTTTAACAGTTCTTCCAGAACAAAGCGATCGGCAAATTCTTTCTTCAGACCGTAGTTCTTGACCTTCATCTCGGAATCCCCGTAATAGCGGGCAATCTTTTCCCCGAACCCACCGTCTAGTACGCCGTCTTCCAACGTGATTACCAGTTGGTGATTGGCCTTTAAATCTTCCAGCATTTGTTTGTCAACTCCCGTGATATAGCGAGGATTGATCAATGTGGCCTGTATCCCGGTTTCTTTTTGTAACTTCTGGCACACGGACTCTCCCAGCGGGTAGAAATTTCCGAGCGCGATGACAGCCACCCGTTCCCCTTGGCGGGTGATTTTATAACGGTTTAATTCACTGTAATCCGTGTCAAAGGTCTCTCCGCTTTCAATAACAACCGGTCCCGGAACACGAATGGCAACAGGGTACGCGGTTTGTTTGATACCCCATTCCAGCATGGCAAAATATTCCTCTTTGCAAGTCGGGGCCAGATACACCATGTTCGGGATATTGCTGATAAGCGGGATATCGAAAAATCCAAGATGGGTTTCATCGTTCATCCCGGCGGAACCACCCAGGAACACGGAAATAACTGCCGGGTTTCGGTTGATACACAAATCTTGTGACAGTTGGTCGTAACACCGCTGGATAAACGTGCTGTAAACCCCATACACGGGTTTCCCACCATTGGCCGCGATGCCGGATGCAAGAGCCACGGCGTGTTCTTCGGCTATTCCCACATCAACGAATTGTTTCCCGGCTTGTTGCCTGCGTTCGGGATTAAAACCGATTACCGCGGGAGTACCCGAAGAGATGGCTACCACGGTAGGATCTTTTTGTATTTGTTCCAGCAGGAATTTTCCCGTCAGGTTGCCGTAATCTTCCGTGTTTCCCCCGTTAGACAAAGGTTCTCCGGTTTCCAGTTTGAACGGCATACCCCAGTGGAATTTTTCCTTGTAGGTTTCCGCGGGAGTGTACCCCTTTCCTTTTAGCGTGTGGATATGCACGACGACGGGATGGGAAGCGTCTTTTACTTGCGTGAAGGCGTGTATCAAGGCGGCAATATCGTTCCCATCTTTCACGTAAATATAATCAAGTCCGAGCGATTTGACCGTTGCTGTCACGTAATTCTTTTAGATTCTTGTATAATCCGCCATGATTCTCGGCAATAGACATTTCATTGTCATTAACGACCACGATCAGGTTGGTGCCTGTTTCCGCGGCATTGCTTAGCCCTTCATAGGCTTCTCCGCCACTCAGGGAACCGTCGCCAATCACGGCGATAATATTTTCATGATCCCCTTTTAAATCTCGGGCTTTGGCTAACCCGCAGGCGAGGCTTACGGAGGTTGACGTGTGACCGATCGTGAAGAAGTCGTGTTTGCTTTCTTGCGGGTTGGTATAACCGGACACGTCATCGTACTCTTCCGCGTGAAGGAAAGCATCTTTACGCCCGGTTAACATTTTGTGGGTGTAGCTTTGATGCGACACGTCATACACGATTTTGTCCACCGGAGAGTTGAACACGTAATGTAGGGCTATCGTGGCCTCGACCATTCCCAGGTTAGGCCCGATGTGTCCGCCATGGGCACTTAGTTTGGTTAGTAGGGCGTGACGAATTTCATCCGCCAGTATATTTAAATTTTCGATGGGAAGACGCTTCACGTCTTCCGGGGAGTTAATGTTTTCTAAGTACATAGTTTTCTAAATTTATACTCGTTTTCCTGTTTCATACGCTTCTTGCATGGCCGGGTGGCCTTTGATTTCCCCGACGTGCCATACGCCTAGCCCGAAGACAACCCCTTTGATGGTGGGATTTTCCAAGCAATCAAGAAATCCTTGGAACGTGTCCACGGTGCGCATCATGTTTTCTTTATTATCTTCAGCTGCCGTGATGATGAAATAAAATTCTTTGTCGTTCATTTCCGTGTAGAGACCGCAGCATCGGTCGATCAAGGTTTTCATCTGGGCACTCATCGTGTAAAAATAGACGGGTGTTGCCATGACGATAACGTCTGCTGCCACCATCTTGTCAATGATTTCCGCTGCATCATCTTTTTGCGGACAGGGTTTGTGATACAGGCTACACGTGCTACATCCCGTGCAGTAGTTGATCTTTTTATCTCGTAAGAAAATTTTTTCAACGTCATGTCCTGCTTCTTTAGCTCCCCGCAAAAATTCATCGCACAAAGTGTCGGAGTTTCCGCCTTTCCGGGGACTGGAAGAGAGAATTAAAATTCTTTTTGCCATAATATGATTTTTTACAATGATTATTCCAGTATGTTGTATTCATAATTTTATGTTACAAAATTACATCGCTTCCTGTGTCCTGCTTGTATATAAATTACAGAGATGTGTACCTAAATTACGGATTTTGCTGTTGATCCATGAAAGGGGAATCAACGATAGTGTACCAAATACCGTACTATAAAAAGAAAAACTCGCTGATTTTCAGCGAGTTTGTTGTATAAACAAGTGGTCCCACTTGGGCTTGAACCAAGGACCCCCTGATTATGAGTCAGGTGCTCTAACCAGCTGAGCTATAGGACCTACACTTGCGTGTGTTAAAGTGGTTAGCCTTTAACGGGTGCAAATATAGTGTTTTATTGAAATTCGGGCAAATATTGGAGGGCTTTTTTTTGATGGTTTGTGGAAGATACCATAAATTTATTTACATTTGCGTGTAGATGAACTTATTAGTATAATTGATAAAATTCGTGGTGTGAAAGTTTGTTTGCTAGTGATAGGAAAGACGGATGCGGAATTTGTACGGGCGGGAATTGCCGAGTATGAGAAACGTTTGAAATATTATATCCCTTACGAGATGAAGGTGATTCCGGATGTGCGGAACACGAAAAACATGAGCGAGATACAACAGAAAGAACGGGAGGGCGAGTTATTATTGGGACAGTTGGAGACAGCAGATTACATAATTTTGTTGGATGAGAAGGGGAACGAGTACACTTCGAAGGCTTTTGCGAACTTTTTGGCACAGAAGATGCTGACAAGTATGAAACGACTTGTATTTATCATCGGGGGACCTTACGGTTTTTCGGAAGAAGTATATAAACGTGCAAATATGAAAATATCACTATCCAAGATGACTTTTTCTCACCAAATGGTGAGGATGATCTTCACGGAACAATTATACAGGGCAATGACTATATTGAAAGGAGAACCTTATCATCATGAATAAAATGAGGATGAAAAGCATGAAGAAATTTTGGCTTGTACTGTCACTTGCCATGTTCTGCCTGATCGTGGGCTCTTTGTGGGAGTATTCTCTGAATGATTGGTCTGCAGACAAGAAGCTGTTTCTTTTTCAAGAACGATTGAAGTTTGAAGAGAAGCGGCTTGACGATCAGTTGCGGAAACTTGATTATGAGGCAGAGCGGAAAAAGCCGGAATGGAAAGGTAAACAGTCTGTGCTGGTTGGTTTTAAGGGAAGTAAGTTAGTTTATTGGAGTAACGAGAGAGTCGGTTCACCTCGTTTGTACGAGATATTGTCCGCGGGAAATGACTTCGTGAAGATTAATAATCTTTATTTTGATGTTCGTAGACATGTCGTCGGGGATACGGTTTATTATGCGCTTCTGTTTATAAAGGAGGATTACCCGTATTCGAGTAATTACGTGAAAAATCATTTTAACCCGTCATTAGGCGAAAACTTGGATGATGCGAGTAAGGTAATTGTCCGGGAGATATGGGAAAAAGGTGGTCAACTTGTGTACAACCGGGACGGGAGACCGTTGTTCAAGATCGAGAGTCGGGTGGAACGTGGGGATGTCATTCCCTCTTATTTTCTGTTGATTCCCTATATTTTGTATCTTTTCTTGCTGTTCTATGCTTACGAAATATCCTTGGATCGGGCCCGGTCGTTCCGGATACAATTATTCCACGTGTTCGGATTCTTCTTTTTCATCGTGCTGTTGCGTTCTTTGATGATTGATTACAAGGTGCCACAAGTGCTTTATTCTCTACCTATTTTCATGACGGGGCAAATTGGGGGAGGGTTTATTGTGTCGGTGGGAGATTTGTTTGTCACGATGTTCTGTCTGGCACATTATTTTTTCATTACCTTTAACAAGCTGAAAATTAAATATGATGAGCCTCGTTTGGTCCATTATAAATATATATTCCTAGTGGGATTTGTGATAGGTGTTTTCTTCTACACGAATTTATTACACTTTTCGATAAACATGTTAATTGAAAGCACGCAAGTCAGCTTGAATATAGCCCGTCTTATTAATGTTGATTTCTCATCGATAGTGGCTTTTATCACGTTGATTATTGCCGGGATGGGGTTTATCGTGCTGATTAATAGTTCTGTGCGTTACTTCAGGAATTTATTCTCTATTACTCAGGCGTTTTGGGTGTAACTGGCGTACTTGTTTTTTGTGCGGCACTTTGTTATTTCTTTAATTTCTCTCTGTCCCCGTTGGAGTGTCTTTTCCCGTTGGCGCTTTATATCTTGTTTATTTTGGGGGTGTATTTGATGAAACAGGATGCACAGAAGAGTATCTTCATGATTGCGCTAGTGGTGGTTTGTATTTATATCATTTTCTTGGCAAAAAGTAGCGAGATCCATCGGGAACACGGGGTGAGGGCAAGTTTTGCGAACGAGATTATCAAAGAACGAGACCCGATTTTTGAATATAAATTACTGGAAGTTAACGATAAAATAAAACAAAGCCAGGAGGTAGATTCGTTAGTGAAGGTAGGAGATTTGGATTTGTTGTCGGATTATATTTCAAGTGAGTTGCTGGATATGACAGGTTTCTATTATACTTGTAAGGCAATGATATGTGATCCTCGGGATTCGATATTGTTGACACCTACTTTTAAAAAGTATAGTTGTGACGAGTTTTACGATAAGCTGATTGATAGTTTGGGAACCCGTATTGGTTACACATCATTTTTCAGTATAAAGGATTTTGACGGGGTAGCTGAATATCTCGGTCGTTTTTCTTTCTCCACTCCTCAGGGGAGTAATTGCGTGTATATCCGTTTCAAGTCGAAAAACCGGCATGAAGGGATAGGGTATGCCCAGATTTTATCAAGGGAAATCGGCGTGGAGAAGGAAGCACGTTATCCTTATTCTTATGCGAAGTACAAGAATGGAATACTGGTGGATTCCAAAGGAGACTTTAGTTATCCGCGTTATTTGGAGCGTTTCGGGAAGATCGAACACGCCCGTATTATGAACATGGACAGGTTTTCGCACATGGTGATTCCCGTGGAGAATGACGGGGTGTGTATTGTCAGTTTGGGGGATGACGTGTTTGCACTCTACTATTTGAACCTGTTGTACGCTATTTTTGTCAGTGGTATCTTAACTTCTTACGGGATGTTCTTCCGGTTTGACAGGGGATGGGGAAGTTTTCGACAGACGAGTCTCACGTTGAGGATTAAAAAGAATATTATCACGTTGATCGGTGCGTTGTTCTTGATCATGACAATCATGAGTATTGTCATGAATGCCAAGAGTTTTGAACGTCGACATAGTTCGAAAGTGATCGAGTTGTCTCGGTATATAACAGATGAATTGGAGCATAATGATTGTATGGATGCTGCAAAGTGTCTCCAGATATTGAAAAAGTTAAAGGATATGTCTGAGGTACTTTGGGTAGATATTAATATCTATAATTGGGATGGAGTTCTCGTGGCGACTTCTCGTCCCGTGATATTCGAGAAGGGATTTGACGGGACATTGTTGAATCCGAAGGCTTTTGAACAAATTATTGAAAAGGAACAAATTAACTTTGTTCAAGATGAAAAAATCGTGGAGTTGACATACATGGCTGTGTATATGCCGTTGGTGCTGGAAAATGGGGAAAGGTACGTGTTGAGTATCCCCTATTTTACCCGTGGGGAGGAACTGAACAAGGATATTTTATTGATTGTGATTATCGCGGTGAATATAGCCATGATCGTGATGGTGCTTGCCTTTATCTTGTCAAGTATCGTGGCGGAGCGAATCATGAAACCACTACAAGTCGTGAATGAGAAATTGCGTCAAATGAGGGTGGGGGGGAAGAACGAGAAGATCGTGTACCATGAGCGGGATGAAATCGGTATGCTGGTGAAAGAGTATAACGAGATGGTTGATAAATTGGAGGCGAACGTGAAGAAGTTGGCGAAGTCGGAACGGGAGAGCGCTTGGCGGGAAATGGCCCGGCAAATTGCTCACGAGATCAAAAACCCGTTGACCCCGATGAAATTGAATTTGCAATTTATGCAGCGCACGTTGCAGAGGGGGAATATGGAGGAAGTGCGTCAACGATTCAAAGATATCTCGGCCGTGTTGATCGAACAGATTGATCATATGGCATCAATTGCCTCGGCTTTCTCTGATTTTGCCAAGTTGCAGGAGGCAAATAACGAGTGGTTTGATCTGAGTGAACTGGTAAACGGGTGTGCAAAATTGTTTCATGAGAATGTGGACACAATGGAATGTGATATAGAACCGAATGTTTCCGTGTACGGTGATCGGGATCAGGTGAACCGGGTAATTGTGAATTTGTTGAAGAATGCGGAACAGAGTATTCCGGAAGAACGAAAAGGGCACGTGTTGATACGACTGAAAACGGTGTTGGGTAAGATTATATTGCTTATTAAAGATAATGGTTGCGGAATTCCGGAAAACATTCGGGATCGGATCTCCGAGCCTAATTTCACGACGAAGTCCGGAGGTACGGGACTAGGATTAACGATGTCCTACAAAATTATAGAAGCGATGGGAGGCTCAATCACTTTTGAAAGTGTAGAGAATGAAGGAACAACGTTTTATGTGGTGCTGAAACAAGACAATTGAAAATGAATATTTACAATTAAAAGTGTGTTTGATTGTGGGGTGAAATTTAAAATCTAAAATTTAAAATCTAAAATTCTTAGAGCTGTGTCGACTACACGTTTAGGGAGAATGTCAACCATGCATTTCTGCCAGGTGGATTGTTTACATTTACCGTGACCGTCTTTGGTGCAGGGGCGGCAGGGAAGATCGACTTCGATGACTTCGGACTGTTTGCCCGTGGGATAACCGAAAGCCGTTGGACCCATCAAGGCGATGGCTTTCGTGTGGAATAGGTCTGCGGCATGAAGGAAGCCGGTATCCCCGCTGATCACGAGATTGGATTGTTTCACGAGATAACAAGATTCCAAAAGGCTGGTTTTACCTGCCAGGTTATTGACTCTTTCGGGAGCGATGGCTTTGATCGTTTCGCAGAACGTGTCGGTCGGACCTGCCAAAATGATAAAACGATAGTCGGGCATAAGCTGTATTACTTGTTGCCAGTTACTGACCGGCCAGCGTTTCATTTCCCAGTTGGCGGAAGGGACGAGCGTGATGGTCTTTGGGGTAAGTGTGCGATGAAATCTTTCCTCATACTCTGCCGGGAAATTCCAATCGCTGTAATCGGATTCAAAATTCGTGATGCCCCACGTGGCTAATGGTTTCTGGTAAGAAACGATACCCCGGAACGGTTTGTCGAACTTATTTATCCGTAGATTGAAAAGCAGGAATCGTTTCCAGCGATCCTTGTGGCGTAGTGTGTAGTGTGGCCCTCTTGGGAAAAGATGGTAAAAGGGCGGGAGTAACACGGCTTTCAAGATGTTGGAGCGGATGTTGCTATGAGCGTCATAGATATAATCAAATTTTTCGGCTTTCAGTTGACGGGCCATTTGTAGTAAACCTTTGAATCCCGTTTTCTTATCGAATCCCCACACCCGGTCGATGCGTTTGTCCATGTTGAGAAAAGAACCCATATCTTTTCGGGCAATCCAGTGGATTTCGGCATCGGGGAAATGGTTCTTTATACCGTTTACGACATTCATACATTGGATGATGTCTCCGATGGAACTGAACCTGATAATGAGAAATTTAGCCATATCTAAAACGAATTTGCAACAAAAGTAATAAAAATGTCGTTTATCTATCGTAAAAAGAACTATTTTCGTGCTCAGATCATAAAAAGTAATATCATGAAGAAACATATACCCAATCTGATTACCTGTATGAATGTTACGTCCGGCACGGTGGCTATTTATGCCGCTTTTCACGGCTATTTGTATCTTGCTGCTTGGCTCGTGATTCTGGCAATGGTGTTTGATTTCTTTGACGGTTTCGCTGCTCGATTGTTGCACGTGAAGTCGGAAATGGGTAAAGAACTGGATTCCTTGGCCGACATGGTTAGTTTCGGGGTAATGCCTTCCGTGATGGCTTTTTTCTTGATTCGCGATCTGGGGTATGGTGGTGGAGAGTTGTTCGCTGCGAATACCTGGCAGGGGACGTTTATGTACGTGCCGTTTCTGGTTCCGGCTTTTTCGGCTTATCGTTTGGCTAAATTCAATCTGGATGTGCGGCAAACTCATTCGTTTATCGGTTTGCCAACCCCGTCGAATGCTTTGTTTTGGGTGATGCTGGTATTTACCCGTTATCATCAGGAAGAATTTTTCATGGCGATGTGGGGCAAACCGTGGCTGTTGGCTCTTTTGCCTTGGTGCTGGCGATCTTGCTGATCAGTGAAATCCCGATGTTCTCGTTGAAATTGATCAACTTCTCATGGAACGGGAATGCTCTCTTGTATTGTTTTTTGGGGGCTGTAATAATCGGTTTTGTCATTTGGGGTGTGAAAGCATTATCCTGTATGATCCCCGTTTATATATTGATCTCTTGTTATGATTTCAAGAAGAAATGGAACTGGAGGTTCTGGGGGGTACTCGTGCTACTCTTCCTGTTATTGAAATGGGCAGCCTTGTTTATTGTCTTTCCGGCTTACTTGATTGTGCTTGTCGTGAAACTGACGGCTCGGGCAGATCAATAATCGGGTCATAATCCACAAAATCGTATGTAGGAGAGATCACGGCTGGATTCTCCACGAGGATTGTTTTGTTTTTTATCGAGGAGGGTTGCATGTTTGTCATATTCGTCACCCCGTCTCCTTGGAATATATCCTGTTGGGAAATCACCACGATTCCGGTCACAACGGCTGCCGACAAACCGAATTTGAATAAACGGGTAACCAGATTACCGGATTCGGTGTTAATCACCTCTTCTTGGGTTTTGCGAGCCTTCTTCCCGTTGACAGTTACCAAAGGCAGGGTTTCCATACCAATCACGTCCGGTAAAAAGTTATGGTTTTTGGATTCAAAAAGAATATTAAACCGACGGTCGACCGAGAAAGTCCCGATTGTTCCGAAATCCACTTTTTGTTTCTGATTCAGACGTACCTTGACCTCTTCACAGAATAGAGCCAAACGTCGTTGCGCTTTTTCGTAATCAACCTGTTCTTTACGTGCGATCCAATCGATCAAGAGACCGTCATTTTGTTTCAGATACTTGTTGAACACGACTTTTTTAGACGGGGGAACGATGATCCCCGTTTTCTCGTTGATGCTTGCGGACGTGTAGTCGCAAATGAACCCTCCGAATCCCGGAACGATCACGCAATCATGCAAATAGAGCAATTCTTCGATGTGTTCAACATATTTATTCATGCCACAAAGGTAAGAAAAAACGTAAGGTTGTCAAACTGATTTTAGGCATTTCGGATTATTATTATTTACTTTGTTGTGTCTATTGCAGACACTCAGAATGTTATAAATTGAGATAAAATTATGGGCGTATGAAAATTTTTGTGACAGGAGGTACTGGGTATATAGGTTCCCACACGGTGGTCGAACTCCAGAAGAATGGGTATGATGTAATTATTGCTGACAATCTAGTGAATTCAAGTTTGGATGTACTAGACGGGATAGAAAAGATCACGGGAATTCGTCCCGAGTTCGAGGAGATAGACCTTACCGATCGGGAGGTTACACGGGATTTTTTTGCTCGCCATTCGGATCTTCGGGCCGTGATTCATTTTGCCGCTTTGAAGGCCGTGGGAGAGTCGGTGAACAAACCATTGGAGTATTATTTCAATAATTTGAACTCTTTGATGAACGTGTTGACTTGTATGCGGGAATTCAAGGTGCCGAATCTGGTGTTTTCTTCTTCTTGCACGGTATACGGGCAAGCCGATGTGTTGCCGGTAACGGAAAAAACACCTCGTCACGAGGCTGAATCTCCTTATGGGAACACGAAAGTGATGAGTGAAGATATTATTCGGGATCTGATGCGGGTGGAGCCGGACATGAAGGCGTTGGCTTTGCGTTATTTTAACCCGATCGGGGCTCATCCGACAGCGTTTATCGGGGAGTTGCCCAATGGAGTGCCCAATAATTTGATTCCTTACTTGACACAAACGGCTATTGGGATTCGGGAGCAGTTGAGCGTGTTTGGTGACGATTATAACACGCCAGACGGTTCTCCATTACGGGATTATATTGACGTGGTAGACTTGGCTAAAGCGCATGTGGTGGCCATTCATCGGTTGTTGGAAGGGAAGAATAAAAAGAATTACGAGTTTTTCAATATCGGTACGGGGAAAGCCCTTTCCGTGTTGGAAATTATTCATGCCTTCGAGCGTGCAACCGGGGTGAAAGTGAATTACAAGATCGTGGGACGTCGTGCCGGGGATATAGAGAAAGTCTGGGCCGATACAACTTTAGCTAATAATGAACTGGGATGGAAAGCGGTCACACCCATCGAGGAGACGCTGGCGAATGCTTGGAAATGGCAGCAAACACTAAATAAGTAAAAAAAGGTGGGATTTCCCACCTTTTTTAGTCTATTCAACGGTTACGGATTTGGCCAAGTTTCTCGGCATATCCACGTTGCAACCTCTCATCACGGCAATGTGATAGGAAATGAGTTGTAACGGGATCACGTTCAGAAGCGGTGACAGATATTCCAGCGTTTCGGGGATTTCGATCACGTGTTCTGCCAGTTTTTTTACCTGTGTATCGTTATCGTTGACAAGAGCGATCACGTGTCCTTTCCGGGATTGGATCTCTTTGATATTGGAAACGATCTTATCGTAATAATTGTCATTTGTGGCAATGGCAAAAACCGGCATATTCTCGTCGATCAACGCGATCGGGCCGTGTTTCATTTCTGCTGCCGGGTAACCTTCCGCGTGGATGTAAGAAATCTCCTTCAGTTTTAACGCACCTTCCAGGGCAACCGGGAATTGACAACCTCTTCCCAGGTAAATAGCGTTCGTGGAGTCTTTGTAAATGGCTGCAATCTCTTTGATCTTGTCATTCTTTTCCAAAATTGCTTTTACTTTGTCCGGTAAATTATACAATTCTTGGATATACTTTTTGTACAGTTCATCGGATAATGTCCCCTTGCGGTGGCCGATCTGTAAGGCCATCATGACCAACACGGATATTTGAGCCGTGAAAGCTTTCGTGGAGGCAACCCCGATTTCCGGGCCGGCATGCGTGTAAACCCCTGCATCGGTTTCCCGGGCGATGCTTGATCCCACGACATTACAAATACCGATAACCGTAGCCCCGTGTGCCTTTGCATACTTGATGGCCGCCAGTGTGTC
>ERZ779725.1519-NODE-1519-length-12636-cov-2.467133_pt1 | contig 12636 bp, 11 predicted proteins | sample MGYA00511890_ERZ779725 | MGnify/ENA primary metagenome ERZ779725 (study PRJEB29588, sample SAMEA2148549) | human gut metagenome | biome: human gut; feature: human-associated habitat; material: faeces | place: Denmark | collected 2008/2010 ...
CGCCCGGGCGTCGGAGTTTTCGGCTGCGGTAATACCGTTTCATTCTGTAAAATTTACAATGCGCCGCAGCAGGGCTTTTGCGTAGTCGGAAATGACAATACCGTTGAATATTGCGAAATATTTAACTGTTGTACGGATAATTATGATAACGGAGCGTGCTACTGCGGTTCGTGTCCGCCGGCAAGAAACTCGTTCAATACTGTTATAAGAGGAAATTATTTTCATGACAACGGCTCGGAAAATTGTCCGTATAACGAAGGCGCAAAAGATTTCAGAAGTGAAACATACGACATATATCTTGACGGATATCCTGCGACAACCCTTGTGAATAATATATTTATAGGCAGCGCTGTTCATACGGCCGTATTTTTGAATCAGGGTGCAAACTACTGCACTGTAGACGGAAACGTGTTTATTGACGTTTCGGGTGTGTTCCACAGAGAGCAGGGAATTGATTCATACGACCCGTTCAAGGAATATGACATGACGGAAAAACAGACTGAAAAATGGAAAACCGCATATCCGCAGATTGAAAGCTATATAGATATGACAAAAATTGATAAAGGTCATCATATCATAATAAACAATACGCATGTCGGAAAAGGAAATATGCTTGTGTGCAGCTCCAACGTCCATGAATATGAAAATAATACGCATTATGATAAAATGCCGAAATTCTTAAAAGAGCTTATAAAAAAGCTTGATAAACAATAAATCCAAAAGGTACGGTGCAAAAACCGTACCTTTTATCCTAATTTATACCCTTTTGCGAGTAATAAGCAGACCACTTTAAGCATTTTTTCCTTATCGGAAAAATACATTTGCGTACCGCCTGAAATCTTTTTTGTAAAGACGGCTCTTTTTTTGTTGTCAATCCAAACAGATTGGATATTTTCGGTCATATATCATTCCTCCTCGCTCGGAAATCCTATATTTTCAATGATTTTTATAATTGTTTCCTTATCTGTTCCGTACGAACTGCTTATTGAATAAGCGTTTTCGCTATTCCAAACCGCAACGCTTATTTTTTCTCCGTCGCCTTTTAGTGTAACGTCCGTACCGCTTATTTTCACGGTCTGCACATTTTCATATACATTGCAGTCTCCGCTTATGTCCCCCGTGCCTTTTTGCGTTCTGTAAATAATTTCATTATCTGCGTTTTTGTAAACGATTTGGAGCATTTCGCCGCTCATAACAAAAATGTCCGATACTTCATAGCCTTCGGGAGCGTTTGCGGGATAAAGCGCATTGAAATTTACTGCCTCTAACGCTTCGTCTATCGTTTCGTATTCCGTAAACGGATTGGGAATTTGCGTCTGACCGCCGGCTTTTTCAAAATCAACATACTGTCCGACGGAATTATATGTATATCCCATAAGCTCAAACATTTTTGCGGGTACGAACGTTCTGTCCTCAACTATTTCGGGAGAAACGCCGTAGGTTTGGGGAGCTGTCATTCCTACAGCGTCTTTTATTTTTGTTACACCGTAGTAGCTGTCCTCGCCGATGTTTAATACAATTTCCCATTCGTCATCTCCTACCGTAACAGCCTGCTTTTCAGCGTCCCATGCTACCGAGCAGCCCATTTTTTCGGCAACCGCACGGAGCGGAACCATTACATTATCATTTTTGGAATAGATGTAAGTCGAAAGGTCAAGCTTGCTTAAATCCACATTTTCGCCGTCTACTCTGATTTGCTGCTGTCCAACCAAAACCTCTTCCGCATTCGGAGCGGGGGATATAACCGTAGGCTCGTCTGCCTGTACCGCTGCTGTCATTGATGCAATCATACCGCATACCAGCATTGCTTTTACTAATTTTTTCATAATTAAAATCTCCTTTTTTGTTAATTAATTTTATTCTCTTTTTTGAGGTCCTCACTTATAAAACAGTTGAAAAAAGAAAAGCGTTGCATTTTTTGAAAAATTTTGTAAAAAAATTAAAAAATTTAAAAATTCGCCTCAAAAACCCTGTTTATTCTATTGACAAAAAGCCGAATTTGTTGTATAGTATATAATGTATGAATAAAAAAGAATGGAGAGTTTTCATGAACAGAGCCGAACTGAAAGAAAAAATAAAAAACAGCTTTGAGCTGTTTTGTGATATTTACGGCGAAAACAATGCCGAAGGACAAACAGACCGTTATCTTAATGCAGTTGATAAATTTTGCGAGCTTTACGGAGAAAGCGACAACCTGCAAATATTTTCCGCACCGGGACGTACAGAAATATGCGGAAACCATACAGACCATAATTTAGGCTGTGTTGTTGCAGGCAGCGTAAACCTTGACGTTATCGCAGTAACCGCTCCGAACGAATCGGGCATTATAAAGGTTAAATCGGAGGGATATGACGAGGACGTTGTCGAAATATCCGATACCCGCGTTCACGAGGAGGAAATTAATAAATCAAATTCTTTAATAAGAGGAACCGTTGCACGTTTTTCGGAGCTTGGTCATAAGGTCGGAGGCTTCTGCGCTTATACTACAACGAATGTGCTGAAAGGTTCGGGACTTTCATCATCGGCGGCTTTTGAGGCTCTTATCGGAACTATCTTAAACGGACTTTATAACGGTATGAAGATTTCGCCCGTTGAAATTGCAAAGACAGCGCAGTATGCGGAAAACGAATATTTCAAAAAACCATGCGGTCTTATGGATCAGATGGCATCAGCCGTCGGCGGAATTATAACAATAGATTTCAAGGACAAAGAAAATCCCAAAATTGAAAAAATAGATTTTGATTTTGAAAAACAAGGATATGCGCTCTGTATTGTCGATACGGGCGGAAATCATGCCGACTTAACAAACGAATATGCATCGATACCGTATGAAATGAAGTCGGTTGCAAAGTTTTTCGGTAAAAACGTTTTGAGAGAAATAACAAAGAACGATGTTATAGAAAATATTACAGCGCTTCGTAAGGAATGCGGAGACAGAGCAGTTCTTCGTGCGCTTCATTTCTTTGATGAAAACGAAAATGTTTTAAAGCAGAAAGAAGCGCTTTTGAAAAATGATTTTGACAGTTTTCTTTATTACAGTAAAAAATCGGGAAATTCGTCATATAAATATCTTCAGAATGTCTATGCAAACATAGCGCCCGATGAACAAGGAATTTCGCTTGCGCTTTATATGGCAGAGGATATTTTGCAGGGAAGAGGAGCGTGCCGTGTACATGGCGGCGGCTTTGGCGGAACAACGCAGAATTTTGTACCCAACGATATGGTAAACGATTTTAAAACACGTATGGAAAAAGTTTTCGGAAAAGGCAAATGTCATATTTTAAATATAAGAAAATACGGCGGAATAAAAGTATTGTAATTAAGAAAAGGAAAGGAATGAATATAAAATGTATCAGTATTTAACGGAACTCATGGATTATGCCATCAAAAAAAAGCTAATAGAGGAAGACGACAGAACATATTGCATTAACAGAATATTAAACTTAATAGGCGCAACGGCTTACGAAAAAACAGAATATCAAAAGCACGATAATATAGAAGAAATTCTTGACGGACTTTTGAATTTTGCATATGAAAACAAGAAAATACCTGACAACACAATCGGTTACAGAGATTTGCTTTCAGCGGATATTATGGACGTTTTGACGCCGAAGCCGAGTATTGTAAAGAATAATTTTTATTCTTTGTATGAGGAATCGCCGAAATCGGCAACGCAGTATTTTTATGACCTTTCGAGAAACGATAACTATATAATGACAGAGCGTGTAAAAAAAGATATACGCTGGAAAACAAACACAAAATACGGCGAAATAGATATTACAATCAATCTTTCCAAACCCGAAAAAGACCCCAAAGCAATTGCGGCGGCAAAAACACAGAAACAGACGGGTTATCCCAAATGCCTGCTTTGCGCTGAAAATGAGGGATATGAGGGAAGCTTGACGCATCCACCGAGAGCAAACCACAGAATTATCCCGATAGATTTAAACGGACATAAATGGTATATGCAGTATTCGCCTTATGTTTATTACAATGAGCATTGTATAGTTTTAAACAGCGAGCATACACCTATGAAAATTACGGAACAGACATTCAAAAATCTGCTTTCGTTTGTTGAAAGATTTCCGCATTACTTCATAGGTTCAAATGCCGATTTGCCTATTGTTGGCGGTTCTATTCTTACACATGACCACTTCCAGGGCGGTAATTATGAATTTGCAATGGCACGCTGTCCATACAGATTCGAGGTTAAAATCGATGGCTATGATGATATAACCGTAGGTGTTGTTGACTGGGCGCTTTCAACAATTCGTCTTAAAGGCAATAGCGTTGACAGAATCGTTGAATTGGCAGGCAAAATTCTTGCGAAATGGCGCGAATATTCTGACGAATCAAATGAAATTCTGGCTTATACCGATGCTCCGCATAATACGATTACACCTATTGCAAGACAAAAGGACGGCAATTTTGAGCTTGACCTCATTTTGAGAAACAACAGAACAACAGGGGAGCACCCACTCGGAATTTTCCACCCTCATGCTGAATATCACCATATCAAAAAGGAAAATATCGGTCTTATCGAAGCTATGGGACTTGCTGTTCTTCCGTCAAGGCTAAAGACTGAGCTCGGCGAGCTTACGCCCGAAAAGAAAGAAGAAGTAGGGCAGATTTTCGCCTGCATTTTGGAAAACTGCGGTGTATTTAAAGATACTCCCAAAGGGAATGACGGCATAAAGAAATTCCTGGAAACAATATAGAAAATAACTGTAAAAAAAGACCTGCATGGAAATTTCCCATGCAGGTCTTAACGAAAAAGCCCTTTTTCGTTAAATCTATTATTTGCAGAATCCCATGCGATTTCTTTTTGGCTTCGCCTTTAAAGAAACGCATATGGGTAAAAAATCTCCATTCCTTTGCAGAGCAAGGAATGGAGATTTTATTAAGAATGGGTTATGGTGCAAGATTAATTTCGCCCATGAAAATTATTTCGTTTGTTTCGTTATCTCTTATAATATACGAAAACGGTTTTGAAAGTGTGAAATTATATGTCATATCGGGCATAAAAGCGGTAGTTTCCATTCCGATACCCGTAACGGCAGCCGCCTCTGTTCCGTGCTCGTTTACATCAATATATGTCTTGTGCATTACTTCGCTTATTTTTGCGGTTCCTTGGTCAAACATGGGTTCCAAATCACTTAAATCCGTAAATGCGGTTTTTATTCCCATTTGCTTTAGTATTTCGGATAGTTCCTGCGAAAATTCTGTTTTGAATTTCGGTATTGAAAGGTTTACTTTTGCATTTATAAGAGTATGCGCATTAAGTGTTTTTACAGGGTTTTTTATTTGCACTTTTCCCATCATTACGAACATACTCATTTTTCTGCCTTTATATGGAAGTTCCGCAATCTGAACGGAATCATCTTCAAAATAATTCATACGGAAAGTATCGTTCATGAAATCAATCGACGTGATTTTACCGTTTATATCCGTAAAATCCTGCTTTTTCGTAAGCTGTTCGTCAAACTGATTTGCCCAGTTTCCGTTGAAGTATACGGCATTTGCAAGATAAGCCGAAAAGTCGGCGCTTTCTGTAATGTTTTCAATTTTCCCATGCGTTTTTTCTTTTACCCAGCCGTTAATTTTTGAAAGTGCGTCTTTGTTTGTAACTGTTTGGGAATCTGCGGAAAAGTAATCTTTCAAAAGCTTTTCGTAGCTTTGCGAAAACTTCTGAACGGTATTATCCGAATTAATCCATATGGAATTTGCAGTATTTACGGTAATATTTTCATTGCTTTCAAAACGCTTTATTGTGTTTTGCATTTCGGCATTAAAAGCGTTTATGTTTTCTATTCCCAAAACGTTAAGAATTTCCTTTTGGGATTCTCCCTGCGCACCGTTTGCGAGCATCGCAAGAGCTGCCTTTACGGAAAACGGAGAAATCATATAATTTTCATTTTGGGGCATGTATGAATTAAGCGTGTCGGCAAAATCATTTTCTGCGCTCTTTACTTTTGATTCTATATAAACACGCCTTTGAACATTATCCCAAAATACGGTTGCGCCCATGTTTTCCGAAACTGCCCTTAAGGGGATATACACAATGCCGTCATGTATTTCGGCAGGCACGTCAAGGACTTTTTCTTCGCCGTTTACAGTTACTTTTGTATCGCCTATAGTCATGAATATTTCCGTGTCATGATTGCGCATGGTGATACTGTTTGTCTTTTCGTTATAGCTTACTGCACCGCCCAAAGCTTCAAAAATTCCGTCCATAGGCACAAGCGTTCGCCCTTTTGTTAAGATAGGCTCGCTTTCTGATGCGGCAGGTAATCCGTTTATGTATATTGAAACGGCATTCCCTTGTGCAAAAACGATAAGTCCACACAAAAACACTGTAAGCATAAGGGCTATCAAAAACGGTCTTTTTTGAATCATATTATCGGTCCTTTCAAATGTAGTTTTCATATATAACACTTTTTGAATGTGGAAAATGTTGCATAAGATTTAAAATTTTCCCACATTAAATTCGCATATACCCATAGCGCCGGGAGCAACCTCATATTTGTCAAACGAAATTATAACCTCGTCCGCATCGTTTATATAAAAGTTTTCTTTGCCCGTTATTTCCTTAAATGCAAAGCCGAATTCATCATCACCCAAAAAATACGTAACGCTGTCGTCTTTTTTCATTTGCTCTGTCATTTGGCTTACAATGTTATCATACAGCTTCTTTTTGTAGTCGGGGTCTGAACCGTAAAGATCGTCAAGCGTAACGAGCTTTTCTTTCTTTTTGTCAATTGTGAAAAACTTGTTGAATGCGTTTGTGCTTGCCATTGATATTTCCGTTTGAATTTTTATGGAAAAATATCTGTCGTTATTTGTAAGCACGGTGTAATTCGATGTTAAATTATAATGCCCCAAGCCGTTTGAAGCCTCTTTGTCATCCTCGTAGGTTTTTATAATTTCTTCCGCATAGTCGTTGATTTGCTTGTTGATTTCCTCTGTCAGACCACCCAGGTTTTCAATTTCGGGAATTTCCACATGAGCCTTAAAGTTTTGTTCGCTGTCATCATAAGTTCTGAAGGTAACAACACGTGTGAGAGTTCCCAAAACAGGAATGTTTTCCATTGATTTTGCAAATGCAGGACTTAAATTTACCGCTCCTGTGAATACGGCGCATATTCCCAAAACAGCATATGCGGTTTTGAAAAATCCCGAAGTGAACACGTTTTTCTTTTTTGTTTCATTTTTCATATACATCTTTCCTTTCAGTTTGTTATTAAGCTCGCTGTTTGGAGCAAAGCTTGTTTTAAGTCCGTTTTTTAACAGCTTTTCAATATCTTTCATATCATACACCCTTTCTTTTCAGACATCAGCGTCCGAAAGCTGATTTTTTAAGATTTTTTTGGCGGTAAAAAGCCGTCGTTTTACTGTTCCCTGCGGACATTTTAAAATTTTGGCAATCTCGCTTATCGAAAGCTCGGCATTGTAAAACAGCAGTATCGGCAGTCTGTACATATCGCCAAGAGCAGAAACAGCTTCCCGCAGATGCTCGTATTCTTCGTTTAAGATATACGTTTCTTCGGTATTGTCCGTGCTTTTTATTGTTATTGCGTTATCGTCGTCCATGGAAACCGAGGATAAGCTTTTTCGTATGTACCTGCGCTGTTCATTTTTGAAGATTTTTACAGCAATTCCGAAAAGATAAGCTTTTACGTTTTTTTCACTGTCAATTTTGGAGGCTTTTTCCATAGCCGTCAGGAATATCTCTTGATATAAATCATCAGGCTCGATAAGCGTTCCTTTCGTAAGATAAATGCAAAATCCGTAAACGTCTTTTCCGTAGCTGTCAACAAAATCGGATATCTTTTTACTGTCCATTTTAGCCGTTCCTTTCTGCCGTTTCGATTGCCTTCTTTCACTATATATTGTCGCGAAAATAAAAAAGGTTCGCATTTTTTATAAAAAATTTTTAAATTTTATAAAAAAGCAGACACAGCCGTGCCTGCCGATTACTCCTTTTCGGGAGGTGTGAAAATATCGGTAAAAATTTTGAATATGTTTGCGGACAGCGCCGATTCGAGGGCAAGCTCGCGCATAATCGAATTGAAATCTTTTTCCGATGCTTCTTTTTTTAAGTATGCGTCTTTGATTCTTGCAGTGTTTTCGTCCGTGATTCTCTTTTCGTACTGTCTGAATGTGTCATAAAAAGCTTTAAGCTCATCTTCAGTCAAATCTACGGGAATAATGCGCTGTATAACCGAAATGTTAAGACATTGCTTTAATATACATACCATAATGATAAACGCAAGGTGCGTTCTCGAATATTTCTTTTTTACGGGAGAGGGAATAACCTTAAGCTTAACATAATTATTTATGATAGACGGTGTTATAAATTTATCGCCCATACCTTCGCCATAGAATAATCCGAGATATTTATTCATAAGTATAATAACCTGATCCATATATAGACCTATTTCGGGAAGTTCCTCCCAGGAGGGCAGGCTATGAGTTTCAAAATTTTTTTCATATATTTCAAGTTTGTTTTTTGTTAATTTTATAATATTACTCACAATCATCAGTCCTTTTTATACAGTATATCATATATATCGAATAATTTCAATCGTTTTTGCAAAAATTATTTGTTTTTTTTATGAAAACTATTGACACAGCAGAAAAAATTTGGTAACATAGTAATGATATAAAGATAAGGCGGTGTGCAAAATGGCGTTTGAACTTATAACCGATACTTCGGCAAATTTGCCCGAAGAAATTATAGAAGCTTTCGGAATAAAAATTGTTTCACTCAGTTTTTATGTAAATTCCGTTGAATATAAGAGCTATGAAAAGGGAAAGAAAACAGATCTTTCGCAGTTTTATGATATGATGAGAAGAAAAGAGGAGGTTAAGACCTCGCTTGTTTCTCCCGAAGCATTTGAAGACATTTTTGAAAAAACCGCAAAAAGCGGGTCGGATATGCTTTATATAGGTATCTCGAGCGCACTTTCGGGTACGGTTCAATCGGCACGTGTTGCGGCAGAACTTATAAAAGAAAAATATCCCGAAAGAAACATAGTTGTATATGATTCCTTGGCGGCGTCTTTGGGACAGGGGCTTTTGGTTTACAAAGCCGCTGTTATGAAAAAAGAGGGGAAGAACATGGAGGAAATTCGGCAAATGCTTGATGATGTGCGTCTTAAGCTGTGCCATTGGTTTACGGTTGATGATTTGTTCTTCCTGTCAAGAGGCGGAAGAGTTTCGACAACAACGGCATTTATGGGAACGCTTCTCAATATTAAACCGGTCTTGCACGTTGATGATGAGGGCAGGCTTATTCCCGTCGGAAAGGTGCGAGGCAGAAAGCAGTCTTTGAATTATCTCATTGATAAATTTCGTGAGCTTAATATAAGCGGAGAAAACAGCATAATTGCAATTTCTCACGGAGACTGCTTGGAGGATGCCGAGTATGTTAAAAACGAACTTTCAAAAACATATAAATTCGATAATATAATTATAAACTGCATTGACCCTGTTATAGGCGCTCATTCGGGTCCGGGAACTCTTGCGCTTTTCTTTGTCGGTGAACACAGATAGTTTTTTGTATTGCGGCGATATTTCGCCGCAATATGTTTATTGTTTTTCCATAAATTTTAAGTCCTTCAATTCCAAAATTATGAACGGAGAGATTCTATGAAAAGAATAATTTCAGCTTTTATTTGTGTGTTGGTTTTTATCCTTTCTTCGTGCGATTATCCTGCTGTCCCCATAAATGAGACGGGAGAAAACCAAAACGGAGAAATTAAGACGGAGGAAGCCGACGCAGCCTTGCGAGAGCCCCTTGCAGAACAACAAAATGAAAAAAAAGAGCCTGAGGAAAAGCTCGATACGGCAGAACAAAAGCCGAAGACGGCGGAACAAAAGCCGGCGGCTAATCAAGAAAAGCCCGTCGCTGCGGCTAAGGCTCTTGACCGAACAAAGCACGGCTTTGGATATTCTCCCAATTCGGAGCATAAGCAGGTTTCCATCGGTAAGAAATATGAAGATATGATGACTGCTTACGGCGCGTTTTTTATAGACAGAGCAAACACGGCAAATATATATCTGACTATGGACGAGGGTTATGAAAACGGATATACGCCTGCTATTTTAGATACCTTGCGGGAAAAGGGAGTCCCGTGTACGTTTTTTGTAACAAAGCCGTATCTTGATAAAAATCCCGCTCTTGTAAAGCGAATGATAGACGAAGGGCATACAGTCGGAAATCATTCGGTCAATCATAAATCAATGCCGACTTTAACCGATGAAGAAGCAAAAAAAGAGATAACCGTTTTGCATGATGAGGTTCTGGCAAAATTCGGTTATTCCATGAAATATTTCAGACCGCCCATGGGCGAGTATTCGCAGGCTTCGCTATATACGGCGCAGTCCCTGGGATATAGGAGCGTTTTTTGGAGCTTTGCGTACAGAGATTGGGAAACAAATAATCAAAAAGGAAAGGATTATGCCGTAGAAAGCGTTGAAAAAGGTATTCATAACGGCTGTATCCTGCTTCTCCATGCCGTTTCAAAGGATAATGCGGAAGGCTTGGGAGAAATTATAGACAGATTGAGAGCGAAGGGATATGTATTTTCTTCGCTTGATAGGATAGTGTGCAGAAAGGAATAAATATGACTGAAAAAACAATTGCCGAGCTTAAGCAAATAGCTAAAGAAAAAGGCATAAAAAATATATCAAAGCTGAAAAAGAGCGAGCTTATCGAGACTATAATGCGTGCCTCCGAAAAGCTTTCTGCGAAAAAATCGGAAGAACAGACAGAGGACGAACAGTTTGAAAAAGCCGAAAAGGTTGAAAAGACTGAAAAAAATCAAAAAAAAGAAACGCATGAAAATAATGATATAAGCGGGGTTATACAGGTTTTGGAGGACGGCTTCGGATTTATAAGATGTGAAAACTTTTTAACGGGAACAGATGATTGCTATGTTTCACCGACATTTATAAGAAAATTTAATTTAAAAACGGGCGATATGGTTTGCGGCAACACAAGACCTCCGAGAGACGGGGAGCGTTTTCCCGCACTTATTTATATAAAAACCATAAACGGAGACGCCCCCGGGGTGGCGATTCACAGAACGGACTTTGATGATTTAACGCCGATTTTCCCCGATGAAAGAATCCGTTTGGAGGCGCAGGGAGCGTCATATTCAATGCGTCTTATAGACCTTGTTTCTCCTATCGGAAAAGGGCAGAGAGGTATGATAGTATCGCCTCCCAAGGCAGGAAAAACAACGCTTCTGAAAGAAATAGCAAACAGCATTACAAAGAATTACCCCGACATACACCTTATTGTACTTTTGATTGACGAACGTCCCGAAGAGGTTACGGATATAAAAGACAATATAAAAGGTGAGATAATTTATTCAACCTTTGACCAGCTTCCCGAACATCACATTCAGGTTGCGGAAATGGTTTTGGAGCGTGCAAAGCGTTTGGTTGAACATAAAAAAGATGTTGTTATTTTACTTGATAGCTTAACGCGTCTTTCAAGAGCGTATAACCTTGTCATTCCCTCAAGCGGAAAAACGCTGTCGGGCGGTATTGACCCCGGAGCGCTTCATAAACCTAAAAAGTTTTTCGGTGCGGCAAGAAATCTGCGTGAGGGCGGAAGCCTTACGATTCTTGCAACTGCGCTTGTGGAAACGGGAAGCCGTATGGACGACGTTATATTTGAGGAATTTAAGGGAACAGGCAATATGGAGGTTCATCTTGATAGAAAAATGTCGGAGCGCAGAATATTCCCCGCAATCGATATAAATAAATCGGGAACGAGAAGAGAAGATTTGCTCATGAGCACAGATGAACTGAAAGCCGTTTATTCCATACGCCGTGCATTCAACGAATGTCCCCCGTATGAAGTAACGGAAAAGCTTATCTCAAATATTGTACGTACGAAAAATAATAAAGAATTTGTGGAGCTGATTCAAAAAGCTTTATAAAAAGAAGATGCGGATTTTAGTCCGCATCTTCTATTATTGTTCCCGAAAGTCCCTGTATTGCAAGGGGCGCTTTTTCAAGTGAGGCAATGACGGCACGTCTGCCTTTTTTGCTTTTTGCAAATTTTATTCCCGCTTTAACCTTTGGGAGCATACTGCCCGGAGCAAAATGCCCCTCGTTGCAGTATTGTTCCGCTTCCTTTACACTCATTTTTTCAAGCACTTTTTCATCAGGCTTTCCGTAATTTAACGACACTCGGTCGACAGCGGTTAAAATAAAAAGATACTTTGCGTCAACCGATTCCGCAAGCAAGGCGCTTGCAAAATCCTTATCTATAACAGCGTCGACGCCTTTGTAGCCGTCCTGCGTTTTTATTACAGGGATGCCGCCTCCGCCGCAGGCAATTACTACAAATTCGTTATCCAAAAGATTTAAAATAGAATCCTTTTCCACTATATTTTTCGGAAGGGGAGAGGCGACAACACGTCTGTACCCTCTGCCTGCGTCCTCTCTATAAACTTTTTCGGGATTTTCCGCCATAAGTTTTTTTGCCTCGTCCTCGGTGTAGTAAATACCTATAGGTTTTGTCGGATTTTTAAAGGCATCGTCATTTTCATCGACCTCCACCTGCGTAACCATTGTAGCAACGTGCCACGGCATACCCTCGCGCGTAAGCGCCTTTTG
>ERZ779725.1523-NODE-1523-length-12617-cov-2.940694_pt1 | contig 12617 bp, 8 predicted proteins | sample MGYA00511890_ERZ779725 | MGnify/ENA primary metagenome ERZ779725 (study PRJEB29588, sample SAMEA2148549) | human gut metagenome | biome: human gut; feature: human-associated habitat; material: faeces | place: Denmark | collected 2008/2010 ...
CAGCCATTGTTGCTGAAACCGCCGGCGAGCAGGATAAGTATTATTATCCACCACCAGTTGTTCCCGTTGCAGCCGCAGTCATTGTTGCAGCCGCAGCCGCAGTCGTTATTGCTGAAGCCGCCGGCAAGCAGGATAAGTATTATTATCCACCACCAGTTGTTTCCGTTGCAAGAGCTACACATATGCTTTCCTCCTTGTTATTCGCCCCGATGGGCAATTCTAAGATATAGTACTCATCGGGAGCGAAATGTGTGCATATGCGGCGAAAGAAAACGACTTATGCGTTCTTGCTCTCTTCTTTCTCCTCCTGCGCCTTTATGTATGCCAATATTTTTTCCTGCTGCGACAGTATGCGGTTAAGCTTATTGTGCATGTCCTCTATCATTATTTCCGTCTTTAAGTTGACCTTATAGTCGTTCTCGGCGCGTCGGCGGTCCTTTTCCTCCTGCCGGTTCTGGCTCATCATTATCAGCGGCGCCTGTATTGCCGCCACGCAGGACAGCACAAGGTTGAGCAATATGAACGGATATGCGTCAAACGCGCCGTCTGCCAATAATATGTTCACCGCCATCCAAAGTATCAGCACCGCTACAAATGAGAATATGAAGCCCCAGCTTCCCGCAAACTTTGCTATTTTATCCGCCATGCGCTGGCCGAACGAGTATTCATCCTTTGCCGATTTGCTTGTGTTTTCGGATACTTTGCTGCTCGCAAGCAGGCTAAGTATCTCCTCGTCTGTCATGTCGTGCTCAATGTCCTTTATAACCTCGCTTATAAGCTTTTTGTTTTCCTTCATATACTGTCTCCCGTTATTTTATTGAACCGAATATGCCCCGTATTATGGAGCGGCCAAGCTCGCGGCCTATGGTGCTCATAGCGCTGTTTGTAACGCGGGTCATTGCCTTGCTTGCGGCGGACTTTTTCTTTTTAGCCGTTTTTGCTGCGGCCGTTGGCTTTTTGGCGTTCCTTGCGGCCTTCTTTTCCTCCCGCCCCACCTGCTTTGCCGCCCGTTCCTCCTCCTTTTCCGGCTCCTCGTTCTGCTGTTCAAAGTATTCGTAGGCGGAGAAGTTGTCTATCGCCTTGTCGTATTTATGCTTCATGTCGCTTGCGTCTATAACAGCGCGGCGCTCCTCGTCCGTAATGGTGCCCATGCGGCTTTGCGGCGGCAGTATGAACGCGCGCTGCACTATGCCCGGCACGCCGTTTTCATCCAGGCAGGATACAAGCGCCTCGCCAACGCCAAGTTCCATTATTGCCGTTTGCGTATCGAACGCGGGATTTGTGCGGAATGTCTGCGCGGCGGTCTTTACAGCCTTCTGTTCGCTTGGCGTATATGCCCTGAGCGCATGCTGCACGCGGTTTGAAAGCTGCGCAAGCACGCTGTCCGGAATGTCCGACGGGCTTTGCGAAATGAAATATATGCCAACGCCCTTTGAGCGGATAAGCTTCACCACCTGCTCGATTTTCTGCACAAGCACCTTCGGCGCGTCGCTGAACAAAAGATGCGCCTCATCAAAGAAGAACACCATCTCCGGCTTTTCGGCGTCTCCGCGCTCCGGCAGTTTTTCAAACAGCTCGCTCATCAAAAACAGCATGAACGTTGCATACAGCGTAGGATTCTGCACAAGCTTCACGCTGTGCAGCACGTTTATGTATCCCCTGCCCTGCTCGTCGCGCTGCATCCAGTCGCGTATATCTATCGCCGGTTCGCCGAAGAATTCCGCGCCGCCTTCATCCTCAAGCGTTATAAGGCTCCTTTGTATCGCGCCCAGGCTCTGCGCGCTCATGTTTCCGTATTCCGCGGAAAACTCCGCCCGGTTTTCGCCAACGTAGCGCAGCATGGCCTTAAGATCCTTTATGTCTATGAGCAGCAGCCCCTTATCGTCCGCAATTTTGAACACAAGGTTCAATACGTCGCTCTGCACGTCGCTCAGGTCCATCAGCCTGCTCAAAAGCATCGGCCCCATTTCGCTTACGGTTGTCCTTACGGGGTGGCCGTATTCGCCGTATATATCCCAAAACCGCGTTGGAAACACGCGGTAGCGCCAATCCTCTATCCCAAGCTTATTTATGCGCTTTTCCATGCTTTCGCTGTGCACGCCCGCCTTGCACATGCCGGCAAGGTCTCCCTTTATGTCCGCAAGGAACACCGGCACGCCCAGCTGAGAAAAGGACTCCGCCAGCACCTTGAGCGTTATTGTTTTACCCGTGCCGCTTGCGCCGGCAATAAAGCCGTGTCGGTTGGCCATTTTGGGCTCAAGAAACACCTGTTCGTCCGACTTTGCAAGCCATATTTTTCCGTTCAGTTCCATTTTTACGCTTCTCCTTCTTCTCTGCTGCCTATCGTGCGATCTTTTGAAATTATACCGCACAACGCATGTCTGTGCAATGCGCCGTGCCGCTGTTTTATTTTGTTTTATCTCTTACCGCTTCAAGAAACTCCTCCGCCTCCGCGCGTGTCTTGAAAACAACCTTGGGCTTATCGCGGTATTTTTCAAGCAGGGCGTATATTTGCGGGCAGCGCTCCGTTTTGAAGCTCTTTATGAATTGAATAAACTCCCCGTCGTATTCCTGCTCTATCCACGGCATATCAGGCCGCGGCTTGCCCATGCGCGTGCGCACCCCGTCAAGGCATACCTTCGCCGGGTAATCCAAAAAGAACACCGCATCGCATTCCTTCAGCCGCATTTCCATTGAAAAGCTGTAATTGCCGTCTATTATCCAACGGTCTTTTTCAAGCACGCTGCCAAGCCGTAAAAGGAACGTTTCCCTGTCTACGTTTGTCTTGTCCGCATTCCAGAAAAGCATATCCAAATGATATACCGGCAGCTTGGTTATTTCGCCCAATGCCCTTGCAAACGTGCTTTTGCCGCCGCCCGGGCAGCCTATAACCATTATTTTATTGCATTTCAGTATGCCGTTCACCATGCTCTCAAGCCCTTTGGAAGATGGTTCTTCATCCTGCCGCCAACCGCCTTGCCCCAGCCTATCGGGTGGTTACGATACGCCACGGCGCAATACCCGCGCCAAGCCTCAGGGCAGTTTATCTCCTCCCCGCGCATATATGCCGCAAGGCGCGCGTCGCTTTCGTCAAGCGACAGCATACGGGCGTATTCGCCGCCATGCTCCGCCATAACCAGCGTGTGGTGCGGCACAAAGCGGCCCTTTTGCAGCTCTCCGGCATAAACTCCAACGCTGCGCCTGAGCATGGGCGCTATCGCTTCAGGCAGCTCCGCGGAAATTATGTTCACACCGTTTTGATAAGCATATGCCGTGCCCTTGGGCGGCACTGTGAACGTATCTTTAATAAATTCGGCATACGCCTTATCTTTGCACGGGGTAAGCTTCAGCGGCGCATAAGGGCGCGTATTGCCGCCCTTTCGCCTAAGCACCGCGGCAAAGTGCCCCTCCCCCGCGAACGTGTGCGGATAAAGCCTGCGCTGCTCAGCAAGTTCAAAATCCGTATGCGTTTTAAGGAACCACTCTATATTGTCCTCGTTTTCCTCGCGTGAGAAAGTGCAGGTGGAATATATCAGCATGCCGTCTTTGGCAACGCATTGCGCGCTGCTTTCAAGTATAAGCCGCTGCCTGTTGGCGCAGGAAGAAACATGCTCCGCGCTCCATTCTTCTATTGCGCGCTCATCTTTCCTGAACATGCCTTCCCCGCTGCACGGCGCATCAACTATAACCCTGTCGAAATACTCCGGCATCGCTTTTGCAATCTCGTCCGGCCTGCGGCTTATCACCGCCGCGTTAGCTATACCCATGCGCTCAACGGTGGATTCGAGTATTTTGGCGCGACTTGGCACTATTTCATTGGATACTATAAGCCCCTGCCCGTTTAGCCTTGCCGCTGCGGCTCCCGTTTTGCCGCCGGGCGCCGCGCACATATCCAGCACCTTCATGCCCGGGTGTATATCCGCAATGGCAATGGTCAGCATGGCGCTCGGCTCCTGCATATATATAAGCCCTGCCATGTGTACGGGACTTAAACCCACTCCTTCCCATGCTTCCGTAAGGCGGAAACCGTCCGCCGTATTATCCACCCTTTCAAGCTTAACGGGGCAAAACGCGGCTATTGCATCCGCGTTCCCTTTGAGCGTATTCGCCCTCAGCCCGCGCACGCTTTCATTATTATAGCTTTCTAAAAATGCCGCGTAGTCGCCCTTCAGCTCCGCCTGCATACGGTATAGAAATTCGCCCGGTAACGCCTTCATGCTGCTTGCCGCCTTTCCGTTCAATATGCTTGCATTTTATCATGCGGAAAAGCCATATGCAAATGCGTTATGAAAATATGCCGTTTTCGGCTTGACAAAGCGGGCGTCAGCGCATAGAATACAATAATAGCGCAGAAAAAGAGGAGTACGCCAAGCTCCTTTGCAAAAGAGATGCGGCTTCACCGGCTGAAAGGGCTGCTTGCGAAGATTGGCGGAAGGTCGCTTTGGAGCTATTTTGGATGAAACAGCAGTAGTCCGAAACGTGCGCGCCGCGTTAAGGCGCATAGAGCGGGGCATATTATGCCCAACAAAGGTGGTACCGCGGAGCTTCCGTCCTTTAATCAGGGACAGAAGCTCCTTTTAATTTACCAAACAAACTATTTTTTCAGGAGGAGAGAGTACCATGAAGGAGATGCCAAAGTCTTACGACCATCAGGGCGTGGAAGACAGGCTGTATGAAAAATGGGAAAAGAACGGCTATTTTCATGCCGAGCCTAATCCCGACAAGGAGCCGTATTGCATAGTCATACCCCCACCGAACATAACCGGTCAGCTGCACATAGGCCACGCAATAGACGAAACGCTGCAGGATGCGCTTATCCGTTACAAGCGCATGGCCGGGTTTGAAACGCTGTGGCTGCCCGGCACCGACCATGCGTCCATAGCTACCGAGGTAAAAATAATCGAGCAGATGGCCAAGGAAGGCCTTGACAAGCGTGACATAGGACGCGAGGCGTTTTTGCAGCGCGCGTGGGACTGGAAAAAGGAATACGGCGGAAGGATAGTAAAGCAGCTCAGGAAGCTTGGCGCCAGCTGCGACTGGGACCGCGAACGCTTCACAATGGACGAAGGCTGCTCCAAGGCCGTTACCAAGGTGTTTGTTGACCTTTACAACAAGGGCCTTATTTACCGCGGGGACAGGATAATAAACTGGTGCCCGCATTGCAAGACCGCGCTGAGCGATGCTGAGGTTGAATACGAAGAACAGCAGAGCCATCTTTGGCACGTGCGTTACGATGCGCCGGACAAGAGCTATTCCATAACCGTGGCTACCACCCGCCCCGAAACCATTCTTGGCGATACGGCGATAGCCGTGCATCCGGACGACGAACGCTATGCTGGCATAGTTGGTAAAACCGTAGTTATCCCCGTTGTGGGGCGCGAAATACCCATCGTAGCAGACGAATACGTTGAAAAGGAATTCGGCACCGGCGCCGTGAAGATAACCCCCGCGCACGATCCCAACGACTTTGAGGTCGGCGTAAGGTGCAACCTGCCCGTTATGCGCGTGTTCACGGACGATGGGCATATAAACGAGCTTGGCGGCGCATACGAAGGGCTGACCACCATGGAATGCCGCAAGAAGCTGGTGGCGGATATTGAAGCGGCCGGCAATCTGGTAAAGATAGAGCCTTACGGCCACAACGTTGGCACCTGCTACCGCTGCCACAGCACGGTTGAGCCGCTGGTGAGCAAGCAGTGGTTCGTGAGTATGAAGCCCCTTGCAAAGCCCGCGATAGACGTTGTTAAGAGCGGCGAAGTGAAATTCGTGCCCGAGCGATTCGACAAGACCTATTATAACTGGATGGAGAACATACGCGACTGGTGCATTTCCCGCCAGCTTTGGTGGGGCCACAGGATCCCTGCCTACTACTGCGACGATTGCGGCGAAACCATAGTTGCCGAATCCGCGCCCGCGTGCTGCCCCAAGTGCGGCGGACATGTGCATCAGGATGAGGACGTGCTGGATACCTGGTTCTCCAGCGGCATGTGGCCGTTCTCAACGCTTGGGTGGCCCGAGCATACAAAGGAGCTTGAATACTTCTATCCCACAAGCACCCTTGTTACAGGATATGACATAATATTCTTCTGGGTAGCCAGAATGATAGTGTTCGGCATGGAAGTGATGCATCAAAAGCCGTTCTCCCATGTTTACATTCACGGCCTTGTGAGGGACGAGCTGGGGCGCAAAATGTCCAAATCCCTTGGCAACGGCGTGGATCCGCTTGAAATAATAAAGCAATACGGCGCGGACAGCCTGCGCTTCAGCCTTGTTACCGGCAACGGCGCGGGCGGAGATATGCGCTTCGGTACAAAGAAGGTTGAAGCCGCGCGCAACTTCTGCAACAAGCTTTATAACGCAACGCGCTTCGTGCTTATGAACATAGGCGATGCAGAGGTTGGCGAAATAGACATAGCCAAGCTTGACATAGCCGATAAGTGGCTGCTGAACAGGCTCAATACCATAATCCGCGAGATAACCGCCAACATGGACGGCTTTGACCTTAACCTTGCGGCGCAGAAGATATACGACTTCGTATGGACCGAATTCTGCGACTGGTACATTGAGCTTGCCAAGCCCCGCATGAATGGTGACGACGAGGAGCAGAAGGCCAACGTGCGCGCAATACTTTGCCGCGCGCTCACCGATTCGCTCAAGCTGCTGCATCCGTTCATGCCGTTCATAACGGAAGAGCTTTACCTTAACCTGCCCAACAGCGAGGAAACCATTATGCGTTCCGCATGGCCCACCGCGCAGGCGGAGTGGGACTTCCCCGAGGAGGCGGAGACCATGGAAGAGGTTATGGACCTTATCCGCGCCACGCGCAACATTCGCGCGGAGATGAGCGTTGCGCCCAGCCGCAAGCTGAGCATGACCCTGGTTACGCACGGCGCGAAGGCCGAAGCGCTTGAAGCAAGCATACCCTATATAATGAAGCTTGCCGGCGCGGAGCACGTTGCCATTCAGCAGGATAAGACCGGCATACCCGAAAACGCTGTTTCCGCCGTGGCACAGGCCGCGGAAGCGTTCATCCCCCTGAGCGACCTTATAGACGTGGACAAGGAGCGCGAACGCCTGAACAAGGAAGCCGCCAAGGTTCGCGCGGACATAGAGCGCAGCAGCGGCAAGCTGAATAACGCAGGCTTCGTGGCCAAGGCCCCCGAAAAGGTAATAGCCGAGGAGCGCAAAAAGCTCGCCGCAGCGGAAGATATGCTGGGCAAGCTTGAAGCAAGGCTTGAACAGCTTAACAGAATGTAATGCGATAGGCTGTGAAGGGACGCGGTAGCGTCCCTTCTTTTTATATTTTTCCCCCTTGCAAACCCGTGGATTTGTGCTAAAATCTCGGCATAGATTTTGCGGAGGTAATTACAAATGGCTAAGGAAACAAACGCTGCCCTGCAAAAGCAGGTGATATATTCCGTTTATGTGCGCAACCATACGCCGGAGGGCACCTTTGCCGCCGTGGCAGGCGACCTTGACCGCATACGCGCGCTGGGTACGGACATAATATGGTTCATGCCGATTCATCCTATAGGTATAGTGGGCAAGAAAGGTACACTCGGCTGCCCGTATGCCAACCGTGATTACAGAAGCGTTAACCCCGAATACGGCACGCTGGACGATTTTAAGGCGCTTGTGGGCGAAATACACGCGCGCGGCATGAAATGCATGATAGACGTTGTATATAACCATACCTCGCCCGATTCCGTGCTTTATAATGAGCATCCGGAGTTCTTTTACTATAATGCCGCCGGCAAGCCCGGCAACAAGATGGGCGACTGGGCAGACGTTATAGATTTGGATTACAATAACCGCGCCCTTTGGCAATACCTTACGGATACGCTCGTTATGTGGGCAAAGATTGTGGACGGCTTCCGCTGCGACGTGGCGTCATTCGTGCCGGTGGAGTTCTGGCGGCAGGCACGCAACGCCGTGGCCAAGGTCAATCCGGACTGCATATGGCTTGCGGAGACGGTGCATTTAAGCTACGGCTGCCTGGCCCGCAGGCAGGGCATATATTCAGCGCTTGATTACGACGCTTATTCCGCGTTCGACATGGAATACGAATACGACGTGCGCGAGGTTTTTGATAAATATCTGCGCAATGAGGCTGCCCTGAGCCATTATACGGACATGCTCAATTTTCAGGAAGGCTGCTACCCGGCCAACTACAATAAGCTGCGCTTCCTTGAAAACCACGACCAGCCGCGCATATGCTCCTTCGTACGCGATGAACGCGCGCTTATCAATTACACCGCCATGCTCTATTTCATAAAGGGCACAACTCTCATATACGCCGGTCAGGAGTTTGAAAACGACCATCTGCCCAGCCTTTTTGACATAGATAAAATGGACCGCGATACCGGGCGCGACATAAGCGGCCTTATGCGCACGCTTTACGGCATAAAGCAGCGCTTCGGCGAAGCGGACTGGTTTACCGCAGCAGCGGATGATACAAACGACATTGCCGTTATGCAGCGCGGAAGTCAAGGCAAGCGGTTCGTGGGCATATTCTCGCTGAAGGCTAAAGGGGCGGACGTAAGCATAGCCGTGCCGGACGGCGAATACGAAAACCTGATAGACTCCTCTACCGTTACCGTAAGCGGCGGCATGCTGCATTGCGGCGGCAAGCCCATAATATTCCAGGCTAAGTGAAGCATACAGCCTTAGCGGCAGAATCATTCAAGTGCAAGCAGCTTCCTGATGCTCACAAGCTCGCATTTACGGCGCTTGAATACGGCAACGCTTTCAAAGCCCTTTTCAAGCGCCAGCATATACGCTTCCTTCAGGCCCATGCCGAACTGAGGTATGCTGTGCGCATCGGTACCAACGGTTATAAGCCTGCCGCCGAGCGCGCGGTAGCGATCGAGAAGGTAAGCATATTCGGGCATTATATATGGCTTTTTGCCGGCGTTTATCTCTATCGCCTGCCCGCGCCTTATAAGCATACGCAGCATTGAATCTATGCTTGATTGATAGCGCGCCATGTCAACGTCCATGCCGTCGCGCTGCATCATGTATCTTAGCGGATAGGGCACATGGGCAAGCGAATCGAAATTGCCCCACTCCACCAGCTTTTCAAGCTGAATAAAATAATCGTCAAGATATTTATAGCATATGTCCGTATCGGTATAATCAACAAAATAGTAATCCTTATAGTCAAGCTTTTCGCTTGCGTTATGTATGGAGCCGAGCACAAAGTCCACCTCCGGCTCCGCATTAAGCACGCTTTCGGCCGCAGCGAAGCCATATGGCGCGTTGCCAAGCTCTATGCCGTTATTTACTATTATGCGTCCTCCGGCGCAGGCAAAGGCGCGCTGCTGCGCCATGCGCGTGCCTTCCCAATCGTAATCGGAAACAAACTTGCCATAGCTATCCACAACATCGTAATGATCGGTAAAGCACAGCCCGTAAAAGCCCCGCTTTACAGCCTCTGCAACAACGTCCTCCCGCGGGACGGACGAATCGAACGACATGGAAGAATGTATGTGCGCGTCAAACATGGCTTAGCTACCTCATATCTATAACTGTTCTATGATAAATCATACCATACCAGCTGTCCATTCTCAACCGCTTTATGGCATTGCCCGAAACTTGGGGATTTATTGTTAGGCATACCATATGTGTCTGCTTAAATTCATTGAACCACACAATATATCGTGTATTGGAATATTTTATTATAACAACATATAGACAAATTGTGCCGCAGGGGATATAATAAGTTAGCGGGATGCATAAAGCAGCCCTGCCTTTCGGGGCGGTCATGTTTGCTTTATACAGCTCAGTTTCATATTTTTCGGAGGGGTGCTTTTCTGTTATGAAGATAATCAAGAGGAACGGCTCGGAGGCCGCGTTTGACATTTCAAAGATAATCGTTGCCATAGGCAAGGCCAACGCAACCGTTGACGAAAGCATCCGCATGACGCCGGTGCAGATACAGCGCATAGCCGAAAGCGTTGTATTAAGCTGCGAAAAGCTCGGCCGCTCCCCCAGCGTTGAAGAGGTTCAGGACATGGTGGAAAAGCAGATTATGGCGCACGGCGCGTTTGAGGTAGCCAAGAATTACATTACCTATCGCTATACGCGCACGCTCGTCCGCCAGTCCAACACCACGGACGATAAAATACTCAGCCTTATAGAATGCAATAACGAGGAAGCAAAGCAGGAAAACTCCAACAAGAACCCAGTTGTCAATTCCACCCAGCGCGACTATATGGCGGGCGAGGTTTCGCGCGATATTACCAACCGCATACTGCTGCCAAAGGAAATAGTTGAAGCGCACAACGAAGGCGTTATCCATTTCCACGATACGGACTATTTTGCCCAGCATATGCATAACTGCGACCTGGTGAACCTTGAGGACATGCTGCAGAACGGCACCGTTATAACCGGCACCCTTATAGAGCGGCCGCACAGCTTTTCGACCGCGTGCAACATTGCAACGCAGATAATTGCGCAGGTTGCCTCCAACCAATACGGCGGGCAGAGCATATCGCTTGCCCATCTTGCGCCGTTTGTTGACGTTTCCCGCAAAAAGATACGCGCTCAGGTGGAAGCGGAAATGGCCGAGCTTGGCGTTGAGCGGGACGAAGCGAAGCTTTCCTCAATAGTTGAAAAGCGCCTGCGTGAGGAAATACGCCGCGGCGTGCAGACTATACAATATCAGGTGGTAACGCTTTTGACCACAAACGGTCAGGCGCCGTTCGTAACGGTATCCATGTATCTGGGCGAGGCTAAGAACGAGCAGGAAAAGAAAGACCTTGCCATGGTTATTGAGGAAACGCTTTTGCAGCGCTATCAGGGCGTTAAGAACGAAAAGGGCGTTTGGGTAACGCCCGCGTTCCCAAAGCTTATATACACGCTGGACGAGGACAATATTTACCCCGATTCGCCGTATTATTACCTTACGGAGCTGGCTGCGAAGTGCACCGCAAGGCGCATGGTGCCGGACTATATTTCCGCAAAGAAAATGCGCGAGCTTAAGGGCGACGTTTACACCTGCATGGGCTGCCGCAGCTTCCTTACGCCGGATAGGTTCACCGACGCGGGCGTGGGCAACATTGCAAACGCGCTCAATTACGAACCCGGCAAGCATAAATACTATGGCCGCTTCAACCAGGGCGTTGTTACCATAAACCTGCCGGACGTGGCGCTTTCCTCCGGCGGAAACGTGGAAAAATTCTGGCAGATATTCGAAGATCGGCTGGAGCTTTGCCACAGGGCATTGCAATACAGGCACAACCGTCTTAAAGGCACGCTGAGCGACGCCGCGCCCATACTTTGGCAATACGGCGCATGCGCGCGGCTGAAGAAGGGAGAGCCTATAGACAAGCTGCTTTACGATGGGTATTCCACAATATCGCTTGGCTACGCGGGGCTTTACGAATGCGTAAAGTTCATGACAGGCCGCAGCCATACGGACCCCACGGCCACCCCGTTCGCCCTGCAGATAATGCAGAAAATGAACGACAAGTGCAAGCAATGGAAGGAAGCGGAGAACATAGACTATTCCCTTTACGGCACCCCGCTTGAATCCACAACGTATAAATTCGCCAAATGCTTACAGAAGCGTTTCGGCATAATCCCCGGCGTGACGGACAAGGGCTACATCACCAATTCCTATCACGTTCACGTTACCGAGAAGATAGACGCCTTCACGAAGCTGGGCTTTGAGGCGCAGTTCCAGCATCTTTCCCCCGGCGGGGCCATAAGCTACGTTGAGGTGCCGGACATGCAGAACAATATTGAGGCCGTTTTGCAGGTGATGCGCTTTATTTACGACAATATTATTTACGCCGAGCTTAATACAAAGAGCGATTATTGCCAGAAATGCGGCTGGGACGGCGAAATAACCATAAAGGAGCAGGACGGCAAGCTGGTATGGACCTGCCCGCAATGCGGCAATCAGGACCAGGACACCATGAACGTTGCCCGCCGCACCTGCGGCTACATAGGTACGCAGTTCTGGAACCAGGGCCGCACGCAGGAGATTAAGGACAGGGTGCTGCACTTATAATGTATTACAGCGAGATTAAAAAGACCGACATTGCAAACGGGCTGGGCGTTAGGGTAACGCTGTTCGTGTCCGGCTGCAACAGGCATTGCAAAAACTGTTTCAACAGGGAAACATGGAGCTTTACAAACGGCAAACCGTTTGATGCGGATACTGAGCGGGAGCTTATGGAAGCGCTCGCTCCTTCCTATATAAACGGGCTTACGCTGCTGGGCGGGGAGCCTATGGAGCCGCAGAACCAGGCGGCGCTGCTTCCCTTCGTGCGCCGCGTTAAGGAACGCTTCCCCTCAAAGGACATATGGTGCTACACGGGCTGCACGCTGGAGCGGGACCTGCTTTCCCCCTCCCCCTACCGCTGCGATGCAACGGACGAGCTGCTCGGCCTTATAGACACGCTGGTTGACGGCGAATTTATAGAGGAGCGCAAGAACCTGAAGCTGATGTTCCGCGGCAGCGACAATCAGCGCATAATAGACATGCGCCGCACCCGCCTCGCAGGGCATACGGTCACGGACGAAAGGTTCGTGTAAAGGTACTATAACAGCCTTACGCACATCTGCGTCACTTGCGTCACTATCGTCGAAACAGGCTAAATGTCTGGCTT
>ERZ779725.1525-NODE-1525-length-12609-cov-1.755058_pt1 | contig 12609 bp, 7 predicted proteins | sample MGYA00511890_ERZ779725 | MGnify/ENA primary metagenome ERZ779725 (study PRJEB29588, sample SAMEA2148549) | human gut metagenome | biome: human gut; feature: human-associated habitat; material: faeces | place: Denmark | collected 2008/2010 ...
TCCTGTTTTTTACGTGGTGTTCTAGAATACACGACCGCTATTCACGGCATCATACATTTTAAATCCGGTTGCAAAGGTACAACAAGTTTTGCAAATGAACAAACAACATATATTTTAACTAAAACCCAAGCAAGACAAAGCTCCTTTTTTTTATTCGAAGTAATTACAGACAGTGCATATTTAGTTAACGAGACTTAAATAAGATTTTCCAAACCAAGAATATTATTTACAATAGTTTTAAAAAACATAAACCAATAGCATAAAAATCAATATATTAACTGATTTTAGCACAAAATCAAAAACATGCAACCAAGTTTGCTCTCAAACAAGATTTCATTCACGCAAATTTCTTAAGCAAATAAAATAATGGACAACATATTTTAATACATACGATTCTATATTTTAAATAATGAAAATTAGGATTATATTTGATAACAACAATCCGGAAGCTCTGGAAAGCACATTGATATTAACCAAGAATATACCATATTATATATAGTAACCTTAGAAAAACAATGAATGCCTATGATTTACCCGAAAGCCCCAAGACACTATTAGTGTCATCTTCTATTCAACCTATTTATTTTGAGATCCATTAGCTTAAACAAAAAACATCTATTATGAATGAAAATCGTAAACGAGGAACATCGAACAACAAAATCCTCACAGCAATTGCCATCGCCTCCCTATTTATAGGAAGCAGCAAAATCATGGCAATAGAGACCTACTCGGAAAATTCATTCGGAGTGACAGAACAGATGCAGGCACAAACAGCCCGCGGTATCATTGTCGACCAGAATGGAGAGCCTATCATCGGAGCAAGTATCTTGGAAAAAGGTACTACCAATGGAGTTACCACCGACTTATACGGTAAATTCTCGCTAAACGTAAAAAGAGGTGCCACCCTGGTCATTTCCTACATCGGCTATAAGACGCAGGAAGCCAAAGCAGATGCCAACATGAAAATCACCCTTACAGAAGATTCCGAACTACTGGATGAAGTAGTTGTTGTCGGTTACGGTGTACAGAAAAAGAAACTTGTCACCGGCGCCACTGTACAAGTAAAAGGAGAAGACATAGCCAAGCTGAACACTGTGGATGCCCTGGGCGCTTTGCAGAGCCAGTCACCGGGTGTCAACATCACGCAGAACAACGGCTTCCTGGGTTCGGGCTTTAAGGTGAATATCCGCGGTATCGGTACTACCGGAACCTTCTCCCCGCTTTATGTGGTAGATGGAGTTGCCAACGGTAGCATCGACGGACTGAACCCGAGTGACATTGAATCTTTGGACGTCTTGAAGGATGCCGCTTCTGCTGCCATCTATGGTGCGCGTGCTGCCAACGGCGTTATCCTGATTACCACCAAACGAGGTAAAACCGGCGTTGCCGAAGTCAGTTACGACGGCTATGTCGGCGTGCAGAACCTTTACAAAATCCCTACTATCCTCAATGCCCAAGAGTACATGATGATGCAGGATGAAGGCCGTGTAATGGACGGATTGAGTCCGTACAACTGGGCGACCTATATTCCGGAAAGGGATTTGCAGGCCATACAGAACGGAACATGGAAAGGGACAAACTGGCTGAAGGAAGTGCTGAATGAAGATGCATTGGTACAGAACCACGCAGTCAACATCACCGGAGGAACAGACCGTTCCAGATATGCCATAGGTATTTCATACACCAACCAAGAAGCCACCATGGGAGTTCCCGGCGAATTTCCAGAAATGAACCGCTACAACTTCCGTGTCAACTCGGACCACGTAGTCATGAAAAAAGGCAATCTTGACTTCTTGAAAGTGGGCGAAACCATCAACTACAAATATTCGCAAACGCAAGGTTCATTCGGAACCGGCGGCATTTATTGGAACGGAGTGCACAATATGCTCATCATGAGCCCGTTGATGCACCCTTACAATTCAGACGGGGGCTACTACCTCTATGCAGACCAGGAAAAGGATAACTACAAATGGGATATCTCCAACGGAGCCAATAAAAACCCGATAGCTTATCTGGACTACTATATGAACCAGAACCTAAGCAAGTCCCATTACATGCAGAGCAGCTTCTATGCAGAACTGCAACCCATCAAGAACCTGCGTATCAAGAGCCAGTTCGGTTACATCATGGGAGCCTCCAGTTATCGTTCCTATTTGCCGAGATTCGATTATCTGAGTGCGTCACTCAACAACGCAGAAGACAAGGTTACCCAATCCATGTCTATGTATAACCGTTGGTCATGGGACAATACAGCCAACTACATCTTCAATATCGATGACCACAACATCGACGTCCTGGTAGGTCAGAGTATTGAAAAATGGGGTATGGGAGAAGAAATGAGCGGTTCAGCCATAGGCTCAAACTTCTATGATTTCAAGCACGCTTATTTGTCCAATGTTCCATTGACCGCCAACAGTGTGTCCTCCTTGACTGGCAAGCCTAACGGGGAAGGTTCCATCGCCTCCTTCTTCGGACGTGTCAACTACAACTATCAGGAGAAATACATGGCTTCTGTCATCATGCGTGCGGACGGTTCCTCCACTTTTGCCCGCGGACACCGCTGGGGATACTTCCCTTCAGTATCCGCAGGATGGGTTATCAGCAACGAGTCCTTCATGTCAGGAATCAAATGGCTGGACTTCTTAAAGCTACGCGCTTCCTGGGGGCAAAACGGTAACTGTAATGTATCTACTTTCCAATATCTTTCACTGATAACTTCCAACAACGGATATGGCGGTTATACGTTCGGCGACTCCATGGACCTCATCAGTACCGGTTCATACGCCTACCGACTGACCAACCCGGACCTTACCTGGGAAACACAGGAGCAATTGAATTTCGGTATCGATGCACGCTTCTTGAACAACCGCCTGGGCTTTGAATTCGACTGGTATAACAAAAATACCAGAGACTGGCTGGTTACGGCTCCGGTACTCTCTTCCTTCGGTGCCAATGCAGTGTCCGTCAATGGCGGTAATGTAAAAAACACGGGTATTGAAGTAGGACTCCACTGGAACGACAACATCGGAAAGGATTTCCAATATGGAGCCAACCTGACCCTTGCTCACAACAAGAATGAAGTGACCAAGATTGCCAACAAAGACGGAATCATCCACGGTAGCGGCAGCGTTCTGTGGGAAGGAGCCGAAGAGTGCTTCCGTGCTGAAGTAGGCAAACCCATCGGCTACTTCTACGGCTACAAGAGTAACGGCATATTCCAGAATCAGGAACAGATAGACAACTACAAAGGTCCGAAACTGAACGGCGACAAGACACAGCCGGGTGACGTAATCTGGGCAGACACCGACAATAGCGGTACGCTCGATGCCAATGACCGTACTATGATAGGTAACCCGAATCCCGACCTGACAATGGGACTTTCCCTGAATGCCAGCTGGAAGGCCATTGACTTCTCAATCACTACTTACGGCGCATTCGGCCAGCAGATTCTGAAGTGTTATCGTGACTTCTCCTCCTCACCCTTGAATAACTATACAGCAGAGATATTCCAACGCTGGCACGGCGAAGGTACGTCCAACAAGTTCCCGAGCCTGTCCAGCGCTTCCAGCTCCAACTGGAACAGAGTATCAGACATTTACATCGAAGATGGAGACTATCTCAAGATAAAGAACATCACTGTGGGATTCGACTTCAAGAAAGCATTCAAGAAGTTACCGGTACAACAGCTGCGTCTGTATCTGACCGCACAGAACCTCTTTACCTTCACCGGCTATTCCGGTATGGACCCGGAAATCGGTTACGGTGGCGACGATTATGGTTGGGCATCAGGCATCGACCTGGGCTACTACCCCAGTGCACGTACCTATATGATAGGCTTAAATGTAAAATTCTAATTAACCGAAGAAATTATGAAAAAGATATTATTCATAGCATCAGCAATACTGATTCTTCTTTCAGGATGCGAAAACTTCCTCGATTCGGAACTTTTGACCGAAAAGACAACCGCCAACTTCCCGGAGACAGAAAAGGATGCCCAAGAGATGGTGACGGCCATATACGCCCATCTGTTGTTTGAAAGTCCTGAAACCTCTTCCCAGTATTACATTGCCCAGTTGGCAGGTGACGACTGTCTGGGAGGCAACCTCTCCTACTCCAACAACTGTGCCACCAACTTCCTTATGTACAGTGGCAATCTGAATACATTTGCCGGTATCTGGGACCGTTGCTACACCCTTATCAACCGTGCCAACAATGCCATCAACACAATGGAGAATGTGAAATCATGGTCCAGCGAGAGCGAACGTAACCGACTTTTCGGTGAGTCCTACTTCCTACGTGCCATGGCTTATTATGAGCTGGCACAAGTCTTTGGCGGAGTTCCTTTACGCACCACACTGGAAAGTACCAACCTGCCGCGTGCATCCGTAGACGAAATCTACACCCAGATTGCAGCCGACTTGAAAAACGCTATCGAAATGATGCCGGCAAAGATTTATCCGAAAGGCTCAGACATGACCGGACACGCTACAAAATATGCTGCCGAAGCCATGATGGCACGTGTATTCCTTTTCTATACCGGACGCTACGAAAAAAACGAGCTCCCCAACGGAACTACCAAAGAGGAGGTCATCTCTTGGATAGATGACTGTGTAAACAACTCCGGTCATAAACTGGTGTCCGACCAACGCAACATCTGGGCCTACACCAACGATGCTACCGAAGACAATACCGAAGGGTTCCGTTACCAATACGTTATCAACCATAACCTGAAATGGGAAGGAAACAGTTCCGACGAAACTTTATTCGCCAACAAGCATAACCTGAAATCCGACTGGACCTATACCTGGTTCTCCAACACATGCGCGCAATTCTATTCACCGTCTGCCGACAACTATTCCAACAAAGACAGTTATCCCTTCGGCACCGGTTGGGGAGCTGGCCCTGTATCTCCGGCTATGGTCAACGAATGGAAAGACTGGGCCGCCAAGCAGACCTATACGGACGGTTACAAGGAGGATCCCCGTCTGACCGGTTCCATATGGTCGTACAAAGCACTTGATCCGAATGTTGCCGGCAATGTACTGATGGACTGCACCATGGACGAGGGTGAACCGGAATATACCGTATCCTATCGTTACTATGAACAAACCGGCTATTTCCAGAAAAAATACATCAATATCAATTCCTACAATGAAGGCAAAATCGAACCTTTCGGCAAGCAGATGTTCCCCGGAATATCTTCGCAGACATCCCAACAGCTACTCCAAATTGCCGACTTGATTCATATCCGTTTTGCCGACGTTCTGCTCATGCAGTCCGAGCTGAAACAAGACGCTACGGGTCTGAACAAGGTACGTGCCCGCTCCCACTTGGCTCCGGTGGCCTACTCCCTGGAAGCCATCAAGCAGGAACGCCGCTGGGAACTTGCATTCGAGTCCATCCGCTGGTGGGATATCCTTCGCTGGTCGGGTCCTTCGCTTGAGGAAGCCGGTGACATACTCAACAAACAGACCGGGTTCAATATAATAAATGCCGCTACGGTGGTACCGATGGTAAAATTCGACTATAAGAAACGCCTACAAGCAACCCAAGGCTACTGGCCCATTCCGCAAGACGAAATCGACATCTCCAATGGAGTCCTTGAGCAGAATCCAGGCTGGGATGCATCTGCCCAGTTCTCGGATTGGAACAATATGTAAGAGTATTAACCTATAAATAAAGACAATATGAAAGTAACAAAAATATTGATAGCAATGCTTGCTTCAGCCTTCATCGTTACTGCATGCGATCCTATCGAAGACGAAGACTTGCGAGACAAATATGTGACTGATGCCGGTACACCCATAACCAAAGAGGCATTACAAGCCGCCATATCCATTACCCAACCCTTCCCCAACCAAGACGGAGTAGTGGAAGGCGACCAGTATATAGCCCTGAAAAACTCCCGCCCGGACATTGGCGGTTCATGGCACATAGAATGGGGGGGCGAAGGAAGTAAACAAAGTAAGACTCTGGTCACGGACAACGCTACGGTCATCATGGAGTCCAATGCGGACTATTCCATCTACTATATGGGCATTTCCGCCAATCAGATTATCAAGACAGATCCGGTTGTAGTGACTGTGACCAATGTATTCGACGATTGGTCCACTTACTTCACCGGTGCAACCGACAAGAGTGACAAATCTGCCAAGAAGACCTGGAAATTCCGTGAAGTCAGCTGGGGTTCCGTCTGCAATATGGGGGCTCATGGAGGCTGGAAATATACCAGTGCAGGCTATACTCCCGAATCAAATTTTGCCTGGTGGGCCAATGTCACTGCCGCCGAAGCGGGAGACCAGTCCATGGTATTCGAATTCGACGGAAACAAGATGAAAACCTATGATGCCAGCGGAAACCTGAAGGCAGAAGGTACTTTCTCCTTCACACACGAAAAACCGGAAGACGGAGTACTGGGTGAACTGATAACAAGTATCCCCACCATCGGAGGAAATTATGACGACAACGGACAAAGCGTAGGCAGCAACAAATTCTGGCTGCTGACACTGGATGAGAACTATATCACAATCTATCATCCCGGCAAGTATAGCGGTGGTGTGGATTGGGACGACAGCGGCTGGTATGCTTATTTCAAGACTGAAGCAGAAACCGATTCTGAATAATATGCACTCTCTATGAAAAGGAAACTGCTATTTATAATAGCTACTGTCTTTCTAGTAGCTGCATGTCACAATGACGACTACATGCCCGGACTGCCAGCTCCGGGAAATGAAGACAACGAGACCGAAATGGCCGAGCAGGTTGCAGGCCGGGTTGCATTGGGCTACGTCACTTATTATGGCACATCCATACCCGATGCCAAATACCTGACCCACATAAACTACGCTTTTGCAGAATTATATGTTAAAAACGGAATTTATGAAAAGTTTGGCCTGCAAGGTGATAAATCCCGTTTTGATAAGGTAAAGAAAATAAAGAGCCAGTATCCACATGTGAAGATATTACTCTCTTTTACCAATAGCGTTTCCAATACTGACAATTCCCAGGACGGAGGTTTCTCCGCCCTGGCGAAGAGTCCGGAAATGCGCAAGCAATTCGCACAAGACTGCAAAGCCTTTGTTTCGAGTGAGGGCATAGACGGTATTGACATTGACTGGGAATTTCCCGGTATGACCTTCGGCAGCAATGCCTATGACGAGTTGGTAGATGTGGAAAACTTCACCCTATTGATGAAAGACCTGCGTGCAGCGTTGGGGCAGTCCACCCTATTGACCTATGCAGGTTATTGCATGGACAAGCGTCCCCAAGGCGAAGGCTATAAATATATTGATGTAAAGGCCGTAGACCCGTATGTAGATTTCGTCAATATCATGGCCTATGATCTGGTTGGTGCCCCCCAGCATCAATCAGCATTGAACAAGCCAAGTAATTACTGGGACTGCCAGCGTTCCGTAGACGAATACCTGAATGCAGGGGTATCTGCCGACAAATTAGTGTTGGGAATTCCGTTCTACGGAAGAGCCGATTTCAATGCCGGCGGCAGCATCAATTATCGGGATATTCTCAACCTGAGTAAGGATGACGGCTATGTCATCGAAAATTGGGATACAGAAGGCAATGTCCCCTATGTCACCAAAAACGGCAGTTTCTACTGTGGTTACGACAATCCCCGCAGTATTGCCGCAAAAGGTGAATGGATATTAAAAAATGGCATGAAAGGCATGATGTTCTGGGATTATGAAGGCGATGACACCATGGGAACCCTACGCAAAGCGCTGTGGAATGCCGTCATGAAAAAATAAGTAACTTAACACACATTCTCAGGAGGTTATTCCGGAAATTAGGGTAAGGGTAATTTTGCATACGATCTTCATTCAAGGCAAGAATACTGACGGAATAACCTCCTTTCCTCCTCCAAGACTACAAAACCTTTTTTCATTTAAGTTGTTGAAAGCACATTCATCAAAACCTAACTTAAATGAAAACAATCTTAAAAGCAATGTTTCTGTTGTGCGTAGCCGGACTTCCCTTGTCCACTATCCATGCACAAAAAAAAGAGATTATCGATGACGAAGCCCCCAACGGCATTGTCATAGTTACTATCGACAAAGCGGGCGACGAGATTATCCGCATCATGAATGAGTCACAATTGCCTTACATCCATGACCCGAAAGCTCCCCGCTTCCTATTGATGGACAAACAAGGCAAATTCGCCCTGGGTATCGGAGGGTATGTCCGTGCCACCGGCGAGTATGATTTTGGAGGTATTGTGGATGATATTGACTTTGTTCCTGCCAACATTCCAAGCAGTAGTAAAATCAAAAATCAATTTCAAATGGATGCCAGTACGGCCACTATCTTTCTGAAATTAGTCGGACACACCCGGCTATTGGGTGACTTCACAGTCTATACAGCCGGAAATTTCCGAGGAGGAGACAAAACATTCCAGCTACGGAATGCTTATATGTCATTCCGAAATATAACGGTGGGATATACTTACGGCGGTTTCATGGACTTAGGCGCCCTCCCCTCCACCATTGACTTCCAGGGGCCCAACGGTGCCACGTTCTACCGCGCTACACAATTGTCATATACTTATAAAGGGCTGAAAGACTTTCGTTTCCAAGCTTCCATCGAGGCGCCTGCCGTTGACGGCACAACAAGCAGCCAATTCGAAATTGCCCAGCAACGCATGCCGGACTTCACAGCTTCGGCACAATACAGTTGGAACAGCAGCAGTCATCTGCGTATAGGAGGTATCATCCGCAGCATGACATATACCAGCACGGAAAGGGACAAGGCTTCCAGCGTCACCGGATACGGTGTACAAGCCTCAACGACCTTCAACCTCGGTAAAAAATGGCAGGCATTCGGACAAGTCAACTATGGTAAAGGTATCGGGCAATACCTGAATGACATCAGTAATCTGAACGTCGATATTGTCCCCAATCCCGAAAAGGAAGGCAAAATGCAGGCATTGCCCATGCTGGGCTGGTATGCAGGTCTACAATATAACATTTCTCCAAAGATATTCCTTTCAAGCACTTACAGCATGTCCCGCCTTTACTCTGAAGACGGTTATCCCAACGACCTGCCAAGTACCTACCGCTACGGACAGTATTTCGTAGCCAACGTATTCTGGAACGTAACCCCGAACATGCAGGTAGGCGCTGAATATCTGCGTGGCTGGCGCACCAACTTCGACAATTCCACCAACCATGCCAACCGTATGAACCTGCTTGTACAGTATTCTTTCTAATCCAATATAAAATAAGAAAGAAGCCGCCTCAAATCGATATTTGAGACGGCTTCTTAATATATAAAGGTAGGATTGTGAAATCAGAACTTATAGTCAACACCAAGACCAAACACTTTATTAGTACGGCTATAAACATTCTTGGTGGTTTCACTTATCTTCTTTGTATAATCATCATAGTTTGTCCAAAAATAGGCTATATTCATAGTCAAATGCTTTGTCATTTTGATGGCAGCACCAAACCCCAGTGAATAAGAGTCACATGAAAAACTTATATCACTCTGAAAATCATCAGCCAAGCCATAATCTGTACGCTGATAACCACCACTGATGGTCAGCTGTTTAGCTATATCCCATTCTGCACCAATCAAAATTTCATGTGTGCCATGCTTCAACGCTTTCTGCTTATCATTGGCCATCCCTGCCGCTTTATCAAAAAAATGGTGATATTCCAGCGTTGCACGAAGCGTAGGAAGGAATTCATAACCAACAGCTGCAGTCAATAATGCAGGGATATCACTCGGAGTATTCACACCATCCTTATAGTCAGCCAAAGGATTCCCTTCATCTCCCATAGCAGTTCCCATTGCACGCACTTCAGCTTTTTTGGTTTTATTTTCGAGATTAAGACTTGTCATAAACTCGTACTTCAACCCAATATTCCATTTGCCCAACTTCACATCAGCTCCCAAGATAGGGGTCAATCCCCAGCCGGTCTGGTCGCAGTCTAAATCGATACCAACCAATTCCATGCCACCATAAGTAGGAATATTACTGTGTGCTGTTGCAGTCAGAAATCCTTCATACCCACCGGTAAAATAATTCATACGTCCACCGGCAAACACACCTAACCAATCATTAACTTGATACGACAACCCCAATTGCACACCATAAATAAACTGGCTTCCATCCATTGCACTATTGATAGAATACATATTGGGAGTGATTTGACCACCCGAAATAGTATGGACTTGTCCCATCACCATTGAATCGAACATACCCAAACCATCATCAAACGATGCCTTACCGCCACCACCTACAACAGCAAAGCTACCGGAAATAGTCCAGTCTCCTTTTTTATATGCACCTTGAAAACTAGGAATGAAAGGAGCAGAAGCTTTTCCTTTATAATAACGTGTATTCCCATCTTCAATAAACAAGGGAAATGTCGCCTTTATGTTACGGGTCTGATAAGCACTTTGTCCATTCAAAGACAAATAGAGACCATCTTCCGGCAGAAAGGCCAAACCGGCCGGATTAGAATAGACACCGTCAATATCAATGGAAGCACCACGCGCTAACATTCTAAGAAAAGATACATGCTGATTTGTATTTGTTAGGATACCACCCGCAAAAGTTGGAATTGAAACGATTAACATCGCAATGCCAATCAACGAAAATTTTCTCATCTAAATCTTTTTTAATTGTTTTCGGGCGCAAAGGTACAATAATATTGCACATGAAAAAGAATTTTGTGCATAAAGTTATCCTAATATAATACTTTCATTGAAATACCAAATAGTTTCTGATGAAACAAATAGAAATAATTATCATTTTATGAATCCTTCCGGCCACTGAACCATATCAACTTTCCACTTGTTATCTCCCTATAATTATGTAACATTTTAAAAAACAACAAATCCCATGGCATACACTATCGCATTTTTTGGCAGCAAACCTTATGATGAAGCGTCTTTCAACGAAAAAAACAAGGAATATGGTTTTGAGCTCCGCTACTATAAAGGGCATCTTAACAAGCACAACGTTATTTTAACCCAAGGAGTAGACGCAGTCTGTATTTTCGTGAACGACACGGCCGATACCGAAGTTATCCGTCTGATGGCAGACAACGGCGTGAAATTATTGGCGTTGCGCTGCGCCGGCTACAACAATGTAGATTTAAAGGCAGCTGCCGACCGTGGCATTACCGTAGTGCGTGTCCCTGCTTACTCCCCTTATGCCGTAGCAGAATATACCGTTGCCCTGATGTTATCCCTCAACCGTAAAATTCCACGTGCTACCTGGCGGACACGAGACGGAAACTTCTCGCTGCACGGACTTCTGGGCTTCGACATGTACGGAAAAACTGCAGGCATCATCGGCACGGGAAAAATAGCCAAGAAACTGATATGTATCCTGCGTGGATTCGGCATGAATATTCTTGCCTACGACCTCTATCCCGACTATAATTTCGCCCGTGAACATCAAGTGGTATATACCAGCCTGGATGAGCTATATCACAATTCGGATATCATCTCCCTGCACTGCCCGCTGACTGAACAGACCAAATATCTCATCAACGACTATTCCATCAGTAAAATGAAGGACGGAGTAATGATTATCAATACCGGACGTGGACAACTCATCCATACCAACGCCCTGATTGAAGGACTAAAAAACAAGAAAATCGGCTCTGCCGGCCTGGATGTGTACGAAGAGGAAAGCGAATACTTCTATGAAGACCAATCGGACAAAATCATTGATGACGATACCCTGGCGCGGCTACTGTCCTTCAATAATGTCATCGTCACTTCGCACCAGGCCTTTTTCACACGCGAGGCACTGGCAAACATTGCTTCGACAACCTTGCAGAACATCAAAGATTTTATGAACCATAAGCCACTGGAGAACGAGGTCAAGGCATAGTCCCCACTCATTTATAAATTCTTAGACATCGGTTTTTAAACTTTATAGCTTTCCAAAGCGTTACTAGTACATAAACCATTTTAAGAAAAGGAATAAATTATGAAAAAAGTTATAGACAAATCAGACAGCAGAGGTCATTCCCTATATGATTGGCTTGACAGCCACTACACCTTCAGTTTCGACGAGTATTACAATCCCCGCCGGATGAATTTCGGCGCCTTGCGTGTACTGAACGACGACCGTGTGGCTCCGGGAAAGGGCTTCGGCACACATCCTCATAAAAATATGGAAATCATCTCCATTCCCCTGAAAGGGAAACTGAAACATGGGGACAATCATCAGAACAGCCGCGTCATCACTCCGGGAGATATACAAACCATGAGCGCCGGCACCGGCATCTACCACAGCGAAATGAACGGCAGTGACACTGAAGCGGTAGAATTCCTGCAAATCTGGGTGATGCCCGAAAAGCTGAACACACCACCCGCATACCAGGACTTCGACGTACGTCCACTTCTGCGCAAAAATGAAATGGCACTAATAGTATCCCCTGACGGCGATGCTCCTGCCAGACTGCTACAACAGACCTGGTTTTCTATCGGTGAAATAGAAGCCGGAAAGAAGATTGACTACCACATGCACCAATCGCATTCCGGTGCATACATCTTCGTAATGGAAGGTGAAGTCAAAGTGGACGGCACAATACTCTCACGTCGTGACGGAATGGGAGTATACGAAACCGGCAG
>ERZ779725.1537-NODE-1537-length-12555-cov-2.476160_pt1 | contig 12555 bp, 9 predicted proteins | sample MGYA00511890_ERZ779725 | MGnify/ENA primary metagenome ERZ779725 (study PRJEB29588, sample SAMEA2148549) | human gut metagenome | biome: human gut; feature: human-associated habitat; material: faeces | place: Denmark | collected 2008/2010 ...
TTTTGGCTGTTATGGTTTTCAGACAATCTCCCCTTATCGGGGACATTTGCTGCGCTAGCAGCCATCATATTGTCGTTCATCCTTGCCAGTTGTAGCAAAGACGAAATCCTTAGTGATACCCATCCCGAAGTCAACATCACAGCCCAGCAGGGCGATACCCCTGCCGTGAGCTACTATGCCATTACCGACTCCACAGGCATCGGCTTCACCTCCCAGGGCATAGCGTATACCAACCAAAACAATCACACCACCCAGTGGCTGCTCAGCTACGCAGAGATAGCCGAGCGGCTGGAGCTCCATATCCAAGACTATTCCCAGATTCGCATTACCCGAGACCATATCCTGAGCAATGGCCTCTGGCGCTTCGCTGTATCCTTTGATGCGCAAGCCGAAGTCGATTCTTACGCTATAGACGTAGACCCAGATACTGGCAAAATCATTTGGACGATTAGTACCACCGAAATGCCAGGTGGGGAGTTTACGCTGAGCATCAGCGTCAATGTGAAGCATTGATGCCTCCTATTTGTATTCATACACACACACAAGATATATAAGAAAAAACAAATACTTTATGGCAACTACAGATATTAACATCAACCCTCGCACCGAGGAGCTGAAGACCGAGTTTAGCAACATGATTTGGAAGATGGCCACCAATCTGGTACATGGCGGCAAGGTAAACCCTGTGCAGTTTATGGACTATACCCTGGGCGGTCTCTTCTACCGATTCATATCCGAAAACATCACCGACTATTGCAACCAGCTCATGCGTGATGCTGGCGTGCACGATGTCGACTATGCCCACATGAGCGATGAGACGGCAGAGAATGCCCGTGAGCAGATCATCAATGCCAAAGGCTTCTTTATCCTCCCTTCACAACTCTTCATCAATGTGGCGAACGCAGCCAAGAATAACACGGAGCTGAACACTACGCTGAGCAATAACTTCCGTGCCATCGAAAACAGTGCCGTAGGAAAACCGAGCGAGAACGACGTGAAGGGACTCTTCAATAACTTCAATACCAACGACCAAGGTTTGGGTGCTACCGTTGCCGAGCGCAACGAGTTGCTTACTACACTCTTGGAGAGCATCCGAGACCTCAATTTCGACAAGTATATCGAGAGCGGCATCGACGTGTTCGGTCTTTGCTACGAGCACCTCATCAAGATGTACGCCCTCAATTCGGGTACCAAGGGAGGCGAGTTCTATACCCCTGGCGATGTAAGCTATCTCTTGGCGATGATAGCTGCGGCAGGACGCCAGAGTGTCAACAAGGTGTATGACCCTGCCTGTGGTTCTGGCTCTTTGCTTTTGAACTTTATCCGTGTGGTGGGTGCCAAGAACGTAAAGGATGGTTTTTATGGTCAGGAAATCAACATGAAAACCTACAACCTCTGTCGTATGAACATGTTCTTGCACAATGTGAATTACGACCATTTTGACATTCAGAACGGCGACACCTTGAAAAATCCGCTGCATGAATGCGACGAGCCATTCGATGCCATCGTCTCCAACCCGCCATATTCCGTGCCTTGGGATGGTGATAGCGATGCCACGCTCATCAACGACCCTCGTTTTTCTCCTGCTGGCGTGCTCGCCCCAAGAAGCAAGGCAGACTTTGCCTTCACCATGCACATGCTCAGTTGGTTGAGTGCCGAAGGCACGGCTGCCATCGTAGAGTTCCCTGGCGTGTTGTATCGTAGCGGTGCGGAGCAGAAGATACGCAAGTACTTGGTAAGCAACAACTTTGTGGATACCATCATTCAGATGCCACAGAATCTTTTCTTTGGCACATCCATTGCCACTTGCCTCTTGATATTGAAGAAAAACAAGGCTGATAACCGAGTTTGTTTTATTGATGCCAGCAATGAGTTTATCCATGAAGGCAACAAGAATAAGCTTTCTGCCGAGAATATCTCCAAGATATATAATGCCTACATGAATAAGGAGGAGATTGCTCATTTCTCTCATGTGGTTACCACTGCCGATATTGCCGAGGAGGATTACAACCTCTCTGTCTCTACCTACGTGGAGCAGGAGGATACTCGTGAGAAAATCGACATTACAGAGCTGAATACTCGTATCTCTGAGATTGTGGCGAGAGAAGAGCAGCTGAGAAAAGATATTGATGAGATTGTAATGCAGTTGGAAGGAGGTGCAGCATGAAAAATCTTGAAACTTTGATCCAGGAGCTTTGCCCGGATGGGGTGGAATTCGTGAAGCTGGGGGAGGTATGCGAGATAAAAGGACGTATAGGGTTTAGGGGGTATACCCGAAAAGATTTAGTCTCCGAATCAGAAGGTGCTATTACTTTAAGCCCATCAAATATTATAAATGGAAATATTGTTTATGATAAATGTTCATATATTTCTTGGGCTAAATATGAAGAATCTCCTGAAATTATGGCGGAAGTGGGAGATGTCGTTTTTACAAAAACAGCATCAGTTGGAAAAACAGCATATATTGAAAATATGCCTAAAGAAATGACCATAAATCCACAGCTTGTATTACTGAAGAAATTTAGAGGTGTTTCGAAATATTTGGCATATATATTGAAAACAACTTATTTCCAAAATGAAGTAAAGAAAATTACCGGTGTTGGATCTGTTCCCAATGTTCCTCAAAGTTCTCTTGCTAAAATCGAAATCCCTCTTCCTCCTATTGAGGTGCAAACCGAAATAGTCCGCATCCTCGACAAGTTCACTTCGCTAGAAGCGGAGCTAGAAGCAGAATTAGAAGCAGAATTAGATTGTCGCAAGCGACAATACGAGTACTATCGTGACAAGCTGCTCTCATTCGATAATGTGGGGGGACAAGAAGTAGAGTGGAAGAAAATGAGTGAAGTAGGTACTTTTATTCGTGGAAAACGGTTTGTTCGAACTGATATAGTTGAAGAAGGAATTCCTTGCATCCATTATGGTGATATTTATACTTATTATGGCTTAACAGCAACTAAAGCAAAGACATACCTAAAGCCTGAAAAAGCTGAAAAGATGAAATTTGCTTCTAAAAATGATGTAGTCATAGTAGGAGCTGGAGAAAACAATATGGATATTGGGGTTGGGGTTGCATGGTTAAGTGACGAAAAGGTCGCCATACATGATGCTTGCTACATTTTTAAGAGCAAGATGAATCCAAGGTTTGTATCTCATTATTTGCGTGGTAGCAACTATCATCTTCAAATCAAGAAGTATGTTTGCGAGGGTAAAATTTGCTCTATCTCTTCCAAAAGTATAGGACGGTCTTTAATTCCAGTACCTTCCCTCCAGGAGCAAGAGCGAATAGCACCCATCCTCGACCGCTTCGAGTCCATGACCACTGCCCTCCAGTCTGGTCTCCCTGCCGAAATCGCGGCACGCCGCCAGCAGTACGAACACTACAGAGACAAGCTGCTTACCTTCAAGCGCAAGGGCGCAGCCTAACTTAACATTTAACACTTAACATTCAACATTGCAAATGAAAATGCAAAACGACATAGTTTCAGAGAACCCCCAGAGCACGGTGGTAGCCCAATACGAGCGTACCACCCCTCGTGCCGAGGCTTACCAAAGCGAGGCAGAGCTGGAGCAGGGAATGATAGCCCAGCTACAGCGACAGGGCTACGAGTATGCCCATATCCACCACGAGGACGAGCTGATACAGAATCTTCGTCAACAACTCGAGAAACTCAACGACTTCCACTTTTCCGACAACGAGTGGGAGCGTTTCTTTAAGGCGGAAATCGCCAACGAGGGTAAGGGTATTATTGATAAGGCAGAGACCATACAGCGTGACAACATCAAGGCTTTCACCCTCGACGATGGCACGCAGAAAAACATCTACCTCATCGACCAGCAAGACCCTCACCACAACTACACCCAGGTAATCAATCAATACGAGGTTAACGACGGCAAGCGACCAAACCGCTATGACGTGACCATCCTCGTGAATGGTCTGCCCTTGGTTCACATCGAACTGAAACGCCGAGGCGTGAGCCTGAAGGAAGCCTTCAACCAGATAAACCGCTACGGCAGGGAATCGTTCTGGGCAGGGTGCTCGCTCTACGAGTACGTGCAAATTTTTGTGATCAGCAACGGCACGGAGACCAAGTACTATAGCAACACTACCCGAGACAGTCATATCCGGGAACAAGCCAAGCAGGGCAAGAAGCCACGGCAGAAGACCTGCAACTCGTTTGAGTTTACCAGCTACTGGGCAGATGCCAAGAACAAGGTGCTCGGCGATTTGGAGGACTTCACGGCTACCTTCCTTACCCGCCACTCCCTGCTGAACATCCTCACCAAGTTTTGCGTCTTCACCGACCAAAAGATTCTGATGGTGATGCGCCCATACCAGATAGCAGCCACCGAAAAACTGCTCAACCAGATAGAGATAGCCCACAACGCCAAACTCTACGGCACACGAGACGCTGGCGGCTACGTATGGCACACCACAGGCTCGGGCAAGACCCTCACCTCCTTCAAGGCGGCACAGCTCGCTTCCAAACTGCCTTACATAGAAAAGGTATTGTTTGTGGTGGATAGAAAAGACCTCGACTACCAGACGATGAAGGAGTACGACCGATTCCAGAAGGGCGCTGCCAACGGCAACACCTCGACCAAGGAACTGGAAAAGCAACTGAACAACAGCAAGAGCCGCATCATCATCACCACCATACAGAAGCTCGCCAACTTCATCAAGAAGAACCCCGACCACGACATCTACCGCAAGGAGGTGGTCATGATATTCGACGAGTGCCACCGCTCGCAGTTTGGCGACATGCACACCGCCATCACCAAGCGATTCAAGAAATACTACCTCTTCGGCTTCACCGGCACGCCAATCTTCGTGGAGAACATTTCCGCTTCGAGCAAGGGTACGCTGAAAACCACCGAAGACGTGTTTGGCAAGCGTCTGCACGCCTACACCATCGTGGATGCCATCAGAGACCACAACGTGCTGAAATTCCGTGTGGCATACATCTCGACCATGAAGGAGAAGGAGAACGTGAAGGACGACCAGGTTTGGGGTATCGAAGAAGAGGAGGCGCTGAAGGACGACCGCCGCATCACTAATGTGTCACAATACATCTTGGACCACTTCGACCAGCAGACCAAGCGTGCCAGCAGCTACACCTTCAGCAGGCTCATCAATATAGAGGAAGTAGTGACCGACAAGAAGAAAAAGGTGGAAGAAGAGCGACAGAAGACACGACTCAGCGGATTCAACAGCATCTTAGCCGTGCAGAGCATCGACTTTGCCAAGCTCTACTACAACAAACTGAAAGAGCTACAGGCAGAGCAGCCCGAGAACAAGCGGCTCAAGATAGCCACCATCTTCAGCTATGCACCCAACGAGGAAGTAGCCGACGGCGAGGAAGACGAGGACAACGACTCCACCGACGGACTCGACCAGAGCAGCCGAGACTTCCTGGAGGCAGCCATCAAGGACTACAACCTGATGTTCAACACCGCCTACGATACCTCTTCGGAAAAGTTCCCCAACTATTACAAGGACGTTTCGCAGCGCATGAAGAACCGAGAGATAGACCTGCTGATAGTGGTCAACATGTTCCTGACAGGATTCGATGCCACCACGCTCAACACGTTGTGGGTGGATAAGAACCTGCGCTACCACGGATTACTGCAAGCCTACAGCCGCACCAACCGCATCCTGAACTCGGTAAAGACCTACGGCAACATCGTATGCTTCCGCAATCTGGAGGATGCCACCAACAAGTGTCTCGCCCTCTTCGGCGACCCTACCGCCAAGGGCGTGAGCATCCTGCGCCCATTCGAAGACTACTTCGATGGCTACGACGAGGTGACGGAAGAAGAAAACGGCGAGGAGAGACAGGAGCACGTAAAAGGCTATACCGAATATCTCGAAGAGCTGAGAGAGTTGGCACAGCCAGGCGAGATGCCGCTTACCGATGCGGACAAGAAGCGATTCATCAAGCTCTTCGGCGGCATCCTGAAGATAAGAAACCTGCTTACCAGTTTCGACCAGTTTGCCGAGCAAGACCCCCTCAGCGAGAGAGACCTGCAGGACTATACGAGCATCTACCTCTCGCTGAGAGACTGGGCAAAGGAGAACGCAGAGAGCGACGACAAGACCAACATCAACGACGACATCGAGTTTGAGATGGAGCTGGTGAAGCAAGTGGAGGTGAACATCGACTACATCCTCTTCCTCGTGCAGCAGATGCAGGGCGACCGTGCCGACATCGCCGAGCTGACTATCCAAATCAACAAGGCAATCGACTCCAGCCCAGACTTGCGAGACAAGAAAGACCTCATCAACCGATTCATTGAGAGTCTGACGCCGGATAGCGAGGTTACCGACAAGTGGAAGGAATACGTAGATGCAGAGAAGCGCAAGGAGTTTGAGCGCATCGTGAGCGAGGAGCACCTGAAGGAAGGCCCCGCCAAGGAGTTCATAGAAACCGCCTGGGAGCGAGGTTACGTGCCAGAGGGTGGTTTGGAGTTGAACGCCATCATGCCACCTATCAATCCATTCGACCCGAACGCCAACCGAGAGGGCAAGCTGCAAAAAGTACTTGGTAAGATCAAAGGCTTCTTCGGCAAGTTCTTCGAGATAGCAGGAGGAGAATTCTAGAAAGAAATAAGCAGTGCAGAGTGCTGCACCTACCATAAAAATTCCATAAAAGTAACAGGGAGAAGTGATGCTGCAAAAATGCTCACTTTTCCCTCTTTTTTTGTCAAAAAACTAAAAATCAGAAAAATAATAGTACTCATATTACGGATTAAGGAATCGTAGTACACCCTTTTATTTCGCTCTTTCTTTGTAATTTCACACCGAAATTTAAAAAAGAAATTATGGGAAAAGGACGTAGTTACATGAATTCATATGCCGACGGCTATATGAGAGGCAAGGTTGTCAAGGAAGTGGGAGCACTCCTTGACCACATACTAGTGGAGGAAATCACAACCCCCACAATAATAAAATTGGAGTTTGGACCTTCTTACGATACCATTAGAGAACTAAGACAGCAAGATACCTCAAAATCTTTTGAGACCATCAGGCAATTCTGCTACATCATCGGCTATTATCTTTACCAAGAAATAGAGGCGGTGGAGAACTATAAGAAATATGTAAGGGAAAGGGAATCCAAGCTTACCATGCTGTATGAGATGAAAGAAAGATATAAGAAAATTTACGGAATGCAAGCCGTAGTGGTTCTCAACCTTATGCATAAGGGAAAGGACTTGCTGGCTTTTATGAAGTAAATATATAAGTGAGTTTTTCCGCCTCATTATGTGTTAGCGAACTCATTTTGAGGCTAGTTCTAATCTATAAATAAATACCTAAAAAAAGAAAGTAAAAAATGATGAAATCGGAGACCAACTGTCCCCTAAGGGTGTATTCCCTTATAGTTCTCCTGGCATTTGCTTGTACCAGCAAAATTGTTAGCGCAAACAAATTCTAACGTCCTCTACTAAGGAACGAGCGACAAAGAACTTAAATTACTAACTATTATAAATTTCGAATTATGGGGAGATTTATAATCAAGCTTGTGCGCTTGATACTAGAGTATGGGCGATTCGGCCTTTTTTGCGTGGTCATTCAATTGAATGGCAACAGCAAGTATATTGAGTATACTTACAATTTGAGGCGTTCCCTCCTATGGATATGAGCATACACGTACACTTACTGGTAGATGTTGCCATGCAGGAAAGAGATTATCATGATGTACTCGTATTACGTCGATACTTGGAGACCTTTAACAGAATTGATAATCATTTGGTTGAAGCTGAACTTCCTAGGCTTGATGCCTATATCGCCACTCTGGATGGCTATTATGAATACCTAGAGCAAAGGAATAGAAAACCATTAAAGAATGGTACCAGAGTCGGCCGAAAAAGAGAGTACCTTTTTGTGACTGATGAAGCATCTTCTTTAAAAGATGAAGAGACGACCGCCGAGCAAGCCTCTACATTCATAGAATTTCTCACCCTAAATGGCCTAAATTCTATGTCTACCAGTGCGAGCAAGTCTTCACCATTGAATATCGCAATATTTGCGTTTATCAGATATTGGAGAAGAAAAGGCATCCTGGCACCGCAGCACATCGTTAGTGCCAATGCCATTTATAGATTTCTTACTGAGGATTGCAATATACGAAGAGAAGCTACGATTAAATCGTTCTACAATGTCTTCAATCATTGTGAGGACATGAAAAATCAGGAAATGGATGATAAAGTAGCAGATTTCTTTGCCCATAGATGATTTTTTTTATGGGACAAATATTAATCCTATTTTTCCTATTTTTCCCAAAGGTGTTTTTGCCCTATCTTTGCACCCGTAATCAGGCAAGTAAAGTCTGGTTGCGGGCGTTTTTTGTTTATAGGAATCCGGTACCGTTCCTGAAACTGAAATTTGGCGAATATCTCGCAGTCCAACTCATAAACATTATATAAATATGGAAGGAAACGCTTATGTGTTTTATCATCCGCAGTATGGCGGATTGAGAGTGGTGAACAACGAAGAAGGATTGTTCTTTTGCATCGAGGACCTGGTTGCCATCACAGATATCGGCAGAGATAAACTGTTCCCAGTATTAGCCGACACGGAGGGAAAAGTGGTAGAAATATACGTGGAAGCGGAAACCAAAAAGGTTCCGAAGGATTTTAAACCTCGTTTGTTTTTCGGTGAATTCTTTGGCAATGCTGACAAGGTAAATCGAAATAGTAAATTGGCTTGGAGAAGTATGACATTCGTAGACTCTCAGGTGGTGAGAGATATGACGATAGGCTGTTCGAAGGATCCTGAGCGTAAGTTGTTTTACAAGTGGGTCAAGGATTTTATCCAGCCTGTGATGGAGGACGATGACAGATGTTGGTGTCATGAATGTGTCATGATGAAAAGAGTCTGTTATGACCCTCTGAAAAAGCCGATGGACATCCGATATGCTGCCGACGGCCTGTATATCAACGATACGCGAATCAACTAACATTATTCATCTTTTAAACAAGTGATTACAATTATGAAACAAGCAGCAAAGAAGCAGCTCCTCAACGCCCAGAAGGTGGACGGAGCCATCATCAGTGAGGAAAACGGTACCATCGCCTTCCGCAAGGCGCCATGGAACGATACCGAGGTTATCTGCGAACAGCCTAAGGTGATACCGGGCAGAATGGTATGCTCTGGCGAGAAGGGAGGCGATGAGTTCGACTTCAAGCCTTACGAGCGTACGGGCGAGAAGCTTTTCGAGGAAATCTTCAAGACCAAGCATGCCGTGGTGCGCACCACCAAGCGCACGGTGCAGGTAAACTATACCTTCAGCCGTGACCTGGACAAGCAGGACATACTGCGCTACCTCAAGGTAGAGCACAAGGAACTGATTGCCGGATTCAAGGAGAATGTTTAATGTATAATGTTGAATGTTAAATGTTGAATGTTGAATTAGGCTAGCGCCCTTGCGACCGTTAGGCAATTCAACATTCAATACTCAACATTCAACACTCAACATTAAATTCAACACTCAACATTCAACACTCAACATTCAAAATTAAAACGATGGAACATATTATAGCATATAATCCGTACAAGAATGGCAATAAAGGGAGCGTAAGCTCCCAGCCACTCTCGGTCTACGACAAGACCATCGCTTATCCCTGGATGGCAGACCTGGTAGCTGCCATCCGTGGGGGTAACGATGAACTGAAGAAGCAGCTGCCCTTCCGCTGCGCTCACTACTACCAGTTCCGAGACAACAGGCGTTCGCAGAAAAATGCCGTGCCCGAAAGCTTCCTCTTCCAAACCACCATCGACGTGGACGACAAGGAATATGTGGACAAGGCGATAGAGAAGGCACGAGAGCTGAACTGCAGCGATACCATCTGGAATGGAGCCCTGCTGCACCTGGAGTACTCAGCCCGCAAGAAGTTGCACATCGACATCCGCATGCCCGTCGGCATGACTATCGAGGAGACGCAACGAGCCTATTGCGAGGCACTGGGCGTGCCCTACGACGAGAGCTGCATCACGCCAGAACGCATGCTCTTCATCACCGACAAGGAGTCGGAAATCTATCGCTCGCCCCACTGGTACGAGGTGCTGCCACAGGAAGAGCTGAAGAGGCGCAGACAAGCCTACCTGGACCGTGGGCTTGCCATCGACGGACGCATCCAGCAAGGCACCCAGTCTAAACCACTCAACATTCAACATTCAAAACTCAACACTCAACAAAATGTTCAAGACCATCGACTTTCGGGCTCTGACAGCCATCACGCTGTTTCTTCTGGCTCTGCTATTCAGCCTGCCCAACCTTGTGATAGCAATGCTGCTCATGCTGGTAATCTCGGCTCTGCTGGAGGCTATCAGATTCCTGACGGATTACCAACCTCTGGTACCGCTAGCGAGAAGAGCCTGATAGCCTTCGACCTCTTCACGGAGTCGGCAGGACTGAAGAATGTGAATATCGATACCGAGGGCTCTCGCCACTCCTCACTTCTTGCCATCATGAGCGCAGGAGCGAGCAGGGTGATGAGCGAAGAGGAGCTGAGAAGAGTAGTGGCAGTGAAGATGCCTAGCTTCGCCCAAGAGCGTGACTGCCAGCAGCTGATCCATGACTTCTATGAGAAATATGGAGACAGTTCGAAGCCATTCTCTAGAGATGTGATCCGCATCAATGCGCAAGCAGAGAAGCAAGCGACTCTCTCAACTCCTAATTCCTCACTCCAAACTCCTAACTGTGAAGATGATTACCCCGCTCCGTCCGAGATGCCGAAGAAGCTGCCTAAGCTCGTGGAGCTCCTCGTGTCTCAGACACCGGATATCTATAAGCCTGCCGTAGCCCATGCCATCTTTCCTCCGCTAGCCACCCACCTCTGCCGCACCTATTTTAATTACATCGACAATGTGGAGCATGAGGCTACGCTAATGTGTTGTCTCTTAGCTGGTACGGGCGCAGGAAAGAACTGCGTGCAGATGCCTATCAACCTGATTATGGAAGACATCAGAAAACGAGACAAGGATAACCTGAAACGAGAGAAGGAGTGGAAGGATGAGGTGACAAGAAAAGGTGCTAACAAGGATAAGCGTAAGCGACCTGAAAACCTCGTGATCCAGGAGATAGACGCCGATATGACCAACCCTGCCTTCGTGATGCGTACCGCCGAGGCGCAGGAGCATTTCCTCTATACTGCTCTCAACGAGATAGACCAGTTTGATAACCTAAGGGGCATTGGCAACCAGCAGTTTCGTATTATGTGCCTCGCCTTCGACCCTGGTAATCAATATGGACAAACCCGAGTGGGCACGCAGAGTGTTACGGAGCGAGTAACCATCCGATTTAACTGGAATGCCTCGACCACCATCAACAAGGGTATCCGATATTTCTCCAAGGTATTGACCGATGGTCCTATCTCCAGAATCAACTTCTGTACTATCCCAGAGCGTGAGATAGGAGCCGAGATGCCTGTCTATGGCACATACGATGACACATTCAGAGAGAACTTAAAACCCTATATCGAGCATCTTAACATGGCTTCTGGTACTATCAATTGCCCTGAGGCTTTCGCCTTGGCACAGAAGCTGAAAGAGGAGAATGCCGACTTTGCCCGTATGAGCCAAGACAGGGTTTACGAGAACCTCTCGTTCAGAGCCAATGTCATTGCCTATCTGAAGGCTTGCGTGCTCTATGTGGCGAATGGTTGCCAATGGGAATCCGAGATAGAGGAGTTTGTGCGCTGGAGCGAGCAGTATGACCTGTACTGCAAGATGAGATTCTTCCGAGACGCTATCGTGAAGGCGGAGCAGGAGGGAGTGAAGTCGAGCAAAAGAGGGCCTTCCAATATGCTGCAACTTCTGCCAAATGAGTTCTCTTATCAGCAGGCTGAGCAGTTGAGAAGCGACTTGGGGCTGGATACCAAGGGCACCCGACGGATGATAGCCACCTGGGTGTTCAGAAAGTATATCGTGAAAGTGGAGGCAGGCGAACAAGGCGTTAATGCTGGTAATGACAAAGCTGATAACAGCCATTGCAATTACAATTACGGTAATTACAGTTTTTATCGCAAGCTATGTTTTCTCAAAAAAGAATCTAAATAGAAACAATTATGGAAATCGTACTCAAAAGAATAGCTAAGCAGAATACTTACACCATAGGGCGTATGTATATCCTGAAGGACGAGGAGGTGGAGCGCAAGGTGAACTATACGCTCAATAAGGACCAGAAGCGCAGCTTCTGCCATGTGGTAGATGTGGGCAAACTGGACGGGGAGCACTATTTCTGCGATACCCTGGAGCCTACGTGGCGCAACCTACTGGGCATCACCCTGTTGCCCCAAGAGGAGAATGTGCGTCTGGGGCGAGTGTCGGAGAAGAAGGCGCAGAAGATGAAAGGCAAGACTGCCATACCCGAGGGCACTTATCCCGTGCTCATCACCAAGTCGCAGAGATTCAAGCAGTGGCTGCCCCTGCTGCAGGGCGTTCCTGGCTTTGAGGGCATCCGCATCCATGCCGGTAACTACCCCGATGATACGCAGGGCTGCATCCTGCCGGGCGAAAACAAACTCCGAGGCATGGTGGTAAACTCCCGCATCTGGCTG
>ERZ779725.1547-NODE-1547-length-12473-cov-2.082139_pt1 | contig 12473 bp, 12 predicted proteins | sample MGYA00511890_ERZ779725 | MGnify/ENA primary metagenome ERZ779725 (study PRJEB29588, sample SAMEA2148549) | human gut metagenome | biome: human gut; feature: human-associated habitat; material: faeces | place: Denmark | collected 2008/2010 ...
GATAAAGCGTTCAACTTCATCGTGGTCGCGCCGACTATCTGGAAAATTATCGTTACCGTGCCTTTTTCACGGTCGTAATCGGCAATCGTTAAAGGGATTCTCTCGCCCTTGTCGGAAACTCTTAAAATAATAAACTGCCCCGGCTCAGCCTTTTTCGCTATTCTCGGCGCGAAAACCGTCATTTCCGTCACGGTCGAATTAAGCGATTTTTTTGTTAAAATTTCGTTCATTGTAATATCCTTTTTATGTGATAACGGACTTATAGCGCGACTTATGGATTTTTATTCTTCTTTTTTCGCGCGTTCCGCCGTTAAAATTTTTTCTATTTTGCGCACTAAGTACGCCCTGTTGTACGACAGTTCTTTTTCTTCCTCGACGTAATCTTTAAGCTCGCGAAGTCTTTTTTTGCGTTCGCCCTCGTCCACCATGTCGATGTTATCCGTCAAGGATAAATAGTATTCCGACTGAGCCTTAGACAGAATTGTTTTGTCCAAATCTCTGTTGCGGTAATATTTTAAGATTTTGTATCGAGCCGCGCGCGATTTTTCAAACGCGTCTTCGGCTTCTTCAAAGCGACGATAACGCTTGTATAAAAGCGCGAGATTACGGTATGCGTAAGATTCGTAAAGCACGCCGAAAAGCTCGTTCCTTTCTTCGTCCGCCCGCTCGAATTCAAGCGCGGCGTCAATCGCGCCGAGACAGTCTTCTTCTTGAAGTTCGAATTCCGTTTCGTCGTCCTCCATATTTGCATAATACGTCATATCGAGAAAACAAAGCGTTGAGCGCACGGTCATTTCGAGCATAAGCCGACAACCGTCGCCTTTCGGAAGCGAATCCGCGTCTTCGAGATAACTTTTTAAATCGTTCGAATACTTTTTGTAAAGCTTATAAGGTAAACAAACCTTGCCGTCGTCGTCTTTTTCAAGTTCGCAAATAGCTTTCAAGTAAACCAATGCGGAGTTTATAGCGAGCAACATTCCTTCATCGTCGTCAATGTCGGAATGAAGCACTTCGTCAAGATAGTCCGCCGCGGAAGCGCAATTATCGTTTAAGTACGCCGCGCGCGAATACATCATGATTATCTGCGACATTTCGTTTTCGTAATAAACGGGTGAAACAATGTGGTCGGCAATAAGGTTTTTGAGCCGCGAGTAGTCGGCAACCAAGTCGATTTTTGCTTCCACAAGCCCGTTCGCCTGCTCTTTTAAGAAAAGTTCGACTATTTCCGCCGCAAGCTCCTCTTCGGTTTTGCAACCCTTTGTAATCTGCAAATCCCACGCGCCCTTCAAGTCCGACGGAGCGCATTTTGCCGCGTCGTCCATATAAACGATAAACACGCGGTTGGGCTTTAACGAACCGGTAAGAAAGCCGAGTTCGAAAAGCATATTGCCCGAGAGTATCTTTCCTCCGAGCGTTTTTCCGCACTTATTACAGACGGAGCGCAAGTCCGGGCGAGAGGTAAAAAGCATTATCGCCGCGCTGCATGAGCGCATTTGCTTGATTATCGTGTCCCCCACGCCGTGTTCGAGCGAGCTTTCCGCCTTTCCGCCGACAACGCCGTTATAGCCGCTTTTTTTGAGTTCCGCTTTGACTTTTAAGGCAAGAGAATTGTCGCTGCTCCAGCCGATGAAAACCTTACCTTTCATTTTTTGTCCTCCTCTCCGCCCTCGTCTTCGTTATCGGAAAAAGCCTTTTTAACGACTTCGTCCCCGCAAGCCATGGTAAAGCCCAAAGGAGCCATAACCCCGCCGCCCGTTTCGGTCTTTTTGTTATCCTTATTCACGGAATCGAGAATTTTTTCTATTTTTTCCACGAGATAATTTTTATCGAGCGATAAAGCGGAAACTTCTTCGAGGTAGTCTTCGAGTTCGCGAAGCCTGCGTTTTCTGTCCACGCCGACGGCAAATTCGAGATCGTCCGTCAAAGAAAGATAATACTCCATTTTTATCTGTTCGAATATGTTTTTGTCCATATCCTTATTGCGGAAGTATTTTAAAAGTTTGTATCTTGCCGCGCGCGATTTTTCAAACGCATCCGCGGCTTTTTCGCGCCTTGATGTGCTTGCGTAATAAAGCGCGGCGTTTCTATACCCGTAAGATTCGTAAAGCGCGGCGAGCTGGTCGTTTTTATCGGGGTCGAAAGAGCGGAATTTTTCGCAAGTTTCTATGCACTTTTCGACGCAAAAATCACGGAATTCTCTGTCGGCGTCCAGCCCGGAGCCGAGATAATACATCATGTTCGCAAAAGTGAGATAGTCGTAATCGAGCATCAAAAACATACGCTTGAATTCGCCGTCCTCGAGCTTTTCCGCGTCCTCTATCTGATCAAGAAGCTTGTCCCTTATCTTTTTATAGGCGTTGCCCGGCAAGAAAAGCGTTCCCTCCGCGCCGTCTTTGTCCGGTTGAAGTTTTTCGCAAATTTCGTAATAGCAAAGCGAGGAATTTATCGCAAGTATAACGCGGTAGTCCTGCACCTCTTCGTTCCTTAATACGTCGGTTAAAAGTTGTTTTCCTTTGCCCATTACGCCGAACATATAGGTGGATTGACAATACAAAAGTATCAGTTCGGCAATTTCGCTTTCAAAATACACGGGCGCAAAGCGGTGAGATTCTATAAGTCCCCTGAGCTTAGAAATATCCGTGACAAGCTCTATCTTGTTTTCGTTAAGTTCGTCGCACTGCTCGTGAATAAAAAGGTCCACAATCTCTTCGGCAAGCTCGTCCGTCGTTTTGCCTGCGGAGTAAACGCCGACGTCCCACATGCCCTTTAAGTCCGACGGAGCGAGAGTTTCCGCGCCGTCTATGTAAACGGTAAAAACCCTTTTTATTTTTAGCGAACCGACGAGAAAACCGAGTTCGAACAGCATGTTTGCGGACAAAAGATTGCTTTCCGCTTCCCCGCCGCATTCGCATTTTGCGTGCGCTTGGGTTTGAAACAACAAAATGGCGGCGCAACAGCTTTTCATTTGAGAAATAACCGTAGCCCCTATGCCATGCGTAAACAGATTTTCCGTTCTGCCTTTAAGTATTCCGTTGTAACCCTTTTCTTTGAGCAGAATTTTCACTTTTTCAGCCAGTGGGAAATTTTCGTTCCAACCGATAAAAACGTTTCCGTTCATCTTCATGCGTTTTTGCTCCTCGTTTTTCTTTCGATTAAGCTTAAACGAGATTTTCTTCCGGCTTTGAAAGCTTTTCCGAAAACTCGTTTATGGCGCGGCAGACTTCGTAACCGTCCGTCAATGCATGCGAAACCGTGACGGAAAGGGTCATCTTGTAGCGGTCGCCCTCGCGAACGCACTTTCCCCAATTTATTCTCGGCACAGCCAAGCTTTCTCTGTCTTCGAGCGGGAGCGGATTGTAGATTTCCGTCACGTCGAGCCAGGGCAGAGCGGAGATAAAGAATACGTCTAATTCGTCTTTATCGTTAGACTGCCTTTTTACGCCCTTTTTCGCGTTTTCGATGGCTTCGTTCATCTTCGCTCTCGCTTCTCTCGCAAACGCCTCATAAGAGGAAAAATCATCCGCGCGAACAAAAGCGAAGTCGTTGTTTTCGTCTTTCAAAAAAACGGTGAACGACGGTTTTGCAAACTCGCAGTCGTAAACTTCATCGCCGACGATTCTATACCTGAAACCCGCGTAGCGATTGAACGTTTTAACCAAAAGATAAGTAAACGGTATAAAAAACCCCTTATCTTCGCCGCTAAGTTTTTTCCTTTCCCTATAAGCGCAAAGCTCGGTTACGTCAAGCCGCGTATTGATTGTAAAGCAAGGGTTTTTGTAGCCGTTAAACAGCTTGAAAAGCTCCTTGCGGCTCCACTTGTCAATATCTATTTTTTTCATTTTCTCAACCTAAAAGCAAAATGCAAAAAAACCGCAAAAATCAAAGTTAATCGACTTATTGCGGCGTTTTTGAGATTATTTCTTTCTTCTGAATACGTATTTGTAGCGGGAGATTCCTCTTTGCTTGTCGATATAATCTTGCTCGCCCGTATACTCGAAGCCGTAAGATTCGAGCAAGTCCGAAACGTCGGTCGCGGTAGAGTCCGCCCAAACGAAAACAAGAGTTATCGTGGAAAATTGTTTTATCGCGAATTCAAGCATTCTTTGTTTTACGGAATCGTCGGCAATAGCGAAGTCGACGCACAGATTTTCTATTTCCGCGGTAGACTTGTTGACGGTAACGAGTCCGTAAACGACGCTTTTTTCCACAAAAAGAAAAGTTATCGCGCCCGTTTCGTCGCAATAGAGCGAGTCCTCGATAGTCTTATCGTCGGGCAAATCCTTACCGAGAGCTTCAAAGTATCTCGCCTTGGTCTTTTTATAGACGTTAAGCGCGTCGTTAAGATTCTTTTCGTTAAGTTCGACTATGTTCATAATATACCTGCCTTTTTTCTCGCGCCGCTTTAAAAAATCGGCGTATAAAGATTATATAATAACGTACGATTTTTGTCAAGCGAATTGCCGATTTTCGCCTTAAAGTTTTTTTTGACGCTCTTTTTAACGGTTCAGCCCTTAATGTCGGCGGGCTTTCTTGCGACAAGCGAAACGGCGGGAGAGGATATATCGAAGTTATCGCGAACTTCGGCGTTTATTTTTTCTTCGCTTAAAGCGTTAATCATGTCAAGGTTTTTATCGAAGTCGTACACCTCGTTGCACGAAAGCATTCTTCTTCCGTACAGGCACATCTGCGTGGTGGTGGATTCCTGCGCGAAAACGAGCGCGGACTTTATCTGTTCTCTTACGCTCGCAAACTCCTCCGCACCTATGCCTTTGCTTTTTAACCTTTTTACTTCGCTTATTATCGCTTCGTAAGCCTCTTCCTGCTTGTCCGCGCTAAGCCCCGCGTAAACGGAGATATCGCCGCAATCGTCGTAGCTTTGCTGGTAGGAATACACGGTGTAACAAAGTCCCATTTCTTCGCGGACTTTTCTGAAAAGCCTGCTCGACATGCTTCCGCCGAGAACGCTGTTTAATACGGAATAAATATGCCGTCTGTCGTCCTTAGACGAAACCGCCGGATAGCAAAGCGCAAGGTGAGCCTGCTCGATATCCTTTGTTTTAGTGACGAAGCCGGAAAGGTTTTTCGTGTTTCTCGGCAAAAATTCGGCGCGTTTTGTTTTGGGCATGACCGAAAGATATTTTTCGGCAAGGGCAAAGCCCTCTTCCGGGTAAACGTCGCCCACAATCGAAACGACAATGTTGTCGGTCGTGTAATACTTAGCTTTGTATGCGAGTATGTCGTTGCGGGCAAACCGCGCGACGTTTTCCTTTGAGCCGAGTATCGTTTTGCCGTAACCCGTACCCGAACCGAAGTACGCCGCCGAAAGGTTTGTGGTGCATACGTCGTCGGGCGTGTCCTCGTACATGTTAATTTCCTCCGTTACGACGCCCTTTTCCTTAACGAGTTCGTCCTCGGGATAAACGGAATCGACAAACAAATCGGCAAGGATTTCAAAAGCTTCGGCGGTGTGTTCGGATATGGTTTGGACGTAATAATAGGTATATTCCTTACCTGTGGCGGCGTTTAAGTTTATGCCGAGCGAGTCGGAATCCCAATTTATCCGATATGACGTTCTCTTTTTCGTACCCTTAAAAGCGGTGTGTTCGATAAAGTGCGAAATGCCGTTCTCTTCGCTCGTTTCGGCTGCGCTTCCGACGCCCGTAAAAATGCCGGCGGAAACGGACTTTAAGCCGTCTATTCTCTTTACTATTACCCTTATTCCGTTATCGAGTGTTTTTGTTTGTATCATCTTCTAAAAGTTCGGCAACGGTCAAAAAACCAAAGCCTTTCTCCTTGTAAAAATCTATAATTTTCGGCAACGCTTTTAACGTATGCTTTTTGGGGTGCATCAGAATAAACGCGCCCGACGTCGCCTTTTTTGTCGCGCGGTCGTAAACCTTGTTTTCGTCTTTGTCACGCCAGTCGATCGTATCGACCGACCACATAACCGTTTTATACCCGAGCGACTCCGCGGCTTTGAGCGTTTCTATCGAATAAGAACCGGACGGCGGCGCAAAATACTTCATCTTAAAGCCCGTCAATGCTTCTACTACCTTGTGACAATTTTCGATTTCCGAAAGGTTGCCGGCTTTGTCAAGCTTTTTGCCGTCCTTATGGAAATATCCGTGATTGGCAATCAAATGCCCTTCCGATACTATTCTTTTTAAAATCTCGGTGTTGTCGTCCGCCCAGCAGCCGCCCACGAAAAACGTTGCTTTTACGCCCTTTTCCTTTAAAAGGTCGAGTATGCCCGAGACAATCTCGCCGCCCTCGTAAACGTTGAACATAAGCGCGACGCCGTTTTTATCGACTCTTCCCGAATAGTAAGGCGAATAGCTTTCTTTACCGGAAAGATAGACCGTTTTTTCGGGGAAAAAGCAAAGAGCGACGACGAACGAAAGCAATATCGCAAGCATTACGCCCGCAGCCTTTCTCGCCGCTTTTAAAGTTAGTTTCTTCATTAAAGACTGCCTCTATACTATAAAAATTGTATTACGGCAGACCTTTTTTTATTCCGTTTTGTTTTAGGGATTGTTTTAATGCTTGCTTCGTTTAAAAACCGTAAACGGTATCCTACGATTATTTCAGCCCCTGAGTCTTTTTCCATACTCCCGTCTTTATTCCGTCAGGCAAAATCTTTGTACAGAACACGAGAAACTTATTGAACGCCCCGTAGGAGCTTACTGCTTTGCCCTTTTTCAAGTCCCGCCAAGCGCGTTTAGCGACTTTTTCCGGGTCGTAAACGGCGAAGTATTTTTTCACTACGGCGTTCTTTTCTCCGCCGCTTTCCGCGCGGTCGAAAAATTTTGTTTTCGTCCAGAAAGGACAAACGGCGATTACCTTTATTCCTTGCTTTTTAACTTCGCTCCTTAAAGCCCTCGAAAAGCTAAGCACGTAAGCCTTAGTCGCCGAATACACGTTGATATACGGTATCGCCTGAAAACCCGCAACGGAAGCAATTTCGATAATCTTTCCGCCCTTTTGCATATACGGCAACGCAACGTGCGTTATCGCCGTCAACGCGCGGCAGTTTAAGTCTATCATGCCGAGCGTTTCGTCGAGCGGAATATCCTCGGTTTTACCGAATTTGCCGTATCCGCTACAATTGACGAGCAAATCAATTATCGGTTTTTCTTCGTTTAATTTTGCGATAAGTACGTCTATAGAGCGATTATCGCTTAAATCGAGCGGGATTGGAACGACTTTGCCGCAAGGGGAAGAAAGCTCTTCGAGCTTGTTTTTGCTCCTTGCGATGACCCAGATTTCGTCAAAACTAAATTCCTGCGGCATCGTGGAAAAGAGTTGATAACCTATCCCCGAAGACGCGCCCGTCATTATCGCTATTTTTTTCATGTTTTACCCCTATGATTATTTTTTATTACAGCGTTATCGCAAGCCCCGCAAGCGCGCCGAAAAGCGAGAATGCAGCAGCCAAAAAACCGTACTTACAGAAGTCCGCAAAAGTGAACTTTACGCCGTTTTTATTGACTATCGAAGAAAACATAAGCCCCGCAAGTGCGCCGAGCGGCGAAAAAAACGCTCCTACGTTCGAGCCTACCACCGTTGCATAAACGGCTTTCAGGTACCCGTTACCCGTCGCAAAAGACGCAATCGAAGAAAACAGCACGCTCATCGGTATGTTGTTTAAGAGATTTGCCGAAAGCGCGGAAGCAATTCCGTATTTTAAAATGACATTTTTTTCTCCGAAGAATTTTGCGCAAAGCTCGGTAAAGCCGGACAAGTCGAGCGCGAGAACGATTATAAACATGCCCACAACGAGCGGGGCCATCTGCCACGGCGCGCGCTTAATTCCGCCCGTCACCACGACCGGGCGTTCTTTTCTGACGGCGTAAAAAATAAGAGCAATCACATAGAGAGAAACGCAACAGATTGCGGAAACATACCACATTTCAAGCCCTATATAGCTTGACGCAGCAACGAACGCCGTGCAGACAAAAAGCACCGAAACGCCCAGCACAGATAGCTGTTTATCTTTTAATTTTATGTCGATAATCGACTTATCGAGAGGCTTTTTCAAACTTTTGCCGAACAAAAGAAGCAAAGCTATAAGCGAGCAAAGCCCGGCAAAAATCGTCGGGAGCCACATTACGGACAGATATGTAATAAAATCTATTCCCGCCGCGCTCGTCAGATAAACGTTTGTCGGGTTTCCTATCAAAAAAAGCATGCTCCAGGTGTTTGCCGCGACGAATTCCGCCATTACATACGGCTTAGGATCTATGCCAGCCCTGCGCGCGAATTGCAAAATGAAAGGCGTAAACGTTAAAATAACGACGTCGTTCGAGGTAAAAACCGTAAGAACGGATACAAGAACGTAGAACGTAAAAAAAATCTTTAACTGACTGTCGCCCGCTTTTTTTGCGGCAAGGCAAGCAAGGGCTTCAAAAAATCCCGTTTCGTCAAGAAAAACCGATATCAGCGAAGTAGAAATAAAGAGAATTACTACTTTTAAAGGGTTTGCCGCGCTTTTTTCGATGAGTTTTGAAAAGACCGTTTGCAAATCTATACTACCCGCAAGGATAAGAATAAGCGCGCCGACAACCGGCACTATCGGGTAAAATTCAAATTTTACGCGCTTTGGCTTAACGAGAACCGAAAGCCCGATCAAAAGCGAAGCAGAAAGCGCGACTATAATAGGTAAAACCATAAAAAACGCCTTTTCTTATAACTTTTCGACGAGTATTTTAAGCAATTTTCCGTAATCGTCGTTGAGCCGCGTTATAAAAGACGAGTAATCCTCCGCGCTCGCTTCATCCGAAACGGCTTTGATTATTAAACACGGCACACCCGCGTTTTTTGCGGTAAAGTAAATGCCGGCGGCTTCCATTTCGCAAACGGAAGCGTTAAATTCTTTCTTCAAGCCTTTTTTAAAATTCTCGTCGGCAACGAACTTATCGCCCGAGGCGCAAACGCCTTCCTTCATATCGGGAAAGATATTCTTGACGGCTTTTTTTAAAGCTTCGTCCGTTAAATACACGGGGCTTACTCCGTTTTCATACTGTCCGCGGCAAGTTCCGTCGAGCGCGGAAGTATCGAAGTCGTAATGAACGACGCCCGAAACAAGGTACAGCCCGCCTATTTTGCTTTCGTCCGAAACGCCGCCAGCAAGCCCGAAGTTAAAGACCGCTTCGACGCCGTATTTTAAGAGAACGTACTGCGTTGCCGCGGCGGCGCAAATTTCGCCCACTCCCGAGTTTATAAAGTAAATTTCCTTGTCGCCGACAACGTATTCATTGACGACAAAGTCCCCGTATAAGTCGGTTTTCACCGACTTCCCGAGATACTTAGCTAACAATTCGTATTCTTTCGCCATTGCGGCGACCACTGCTATTTTTTTCATTTTCGTTTTCCTTTTCGGCAACGCGATTAACGCTTAAAAACACATTTTCATATAATGTAGGGCGTTATAAAGCGAGGGATAAAAAGTTTGACTAAGATTTTCGTTTACGGAAAGTATCCGCACCAAAATTACATTAAAGCCGTAAAAAAAGCCGGATTTACCGTAACGATGAATCCGGACGAAGCCGATTGTTTGCTGCTCGGCGGCGGCGGCGACGTTGCGCCCTGTCTTTACGGCGGAGTCGGAACGAACGCGCGCGACGTTGACATCGAACGCGACGTGAACGAACTTTATCTCATCCGCAAATTTTTAAAGACGGACAGATACGTTTTCGGCATTTGCCGCGGCGAACAGATTATAAACGTGTATTTCGGCGGAACGCTTTACAACACGCTTTCTTCTCGCCATGCTTACCGCGGGCGCGACAGACTGCACGCCGCAACCTTTAAAGGTTTGCTCAAAAAGACATACGGCGAAGCGGGAATAGTAAACAGCGCGCACCGCCAAGCCGTGCAAAGGTTGGGTAGCTCCTTAAAAGCGACGGCGATTGCAGACGACGGAGAGATTGAAGCAATCGAGGGAAAAAACGTGTTTGCCGTTCAGTTTCACCCCGAAAGAACTTCTCTCCCCGCAATCGACGGGGCAAAGCTGTTTTCGGCGTTTTTATCTCTTGCCGAAAAGCGAGCGAAGATACGAAAAATTACCTCTTTAAGCTAAGGTAGCCGTCGGCTTTAACGATAAGCTCCGCATTGTCTTTGGTTTTTTCCATCATACCGATAATGGTTTCGGTTGAGTGTTCGTCGTCGGAAAGTCTCCTTCTTATCTTGTCGGCGCAAGCAAGTTCGTCTTCCGTCAAAAGATATCCGTCCTTTCTCGTGCCGCTCTTCAAGATGTCTATCGCAGGGAAAATTCTCTTTTCGGCAAGCGAACGCGAAAGGGTTATTTCCATGTTGCCGGTGCCTTTGAATTCTTCAAACACTATATCGTCGAGGCGACTGCCCGTATCCACGAGCGCGGTGGAAATAACCGTCAGGCTTCCCGCTTCCGTGTTCCTTGCAAGACCGAAAAACTTTTTAGCAGTCTGCAAAGCCGCGGGGTCGATGCCGCCCGACAAAAGTTTGCCCGAGCCGGGAACGGACACGTTGCACGCCCTCGTGAGCTTGGTGATGGAATCCATCAATATGAGAACGTCCTTACCGGCTTCGACAAGGGCTTTGCCGCGCTTGAAGCAAAGTTCGGAAAGGCGCAGGTGGTGTTCCATTGACTGGTCGAACGTGGACGAGATAACCTCGCCTTTTACGCAAGACTTAAAATCCGTTACTTCCTCGGGGCGTTCGTCCACGAGAAGTACCATAAGATGTATTTCCGGGTGAAATTTTTCAACCGATTTCGCGATTCTTTTTAAAAGCGTCGTTTTGCCCGTTTTCGGCGGCGCGACGACAAGCCCGCGTTGACCTTTGCCTATCGGGCAGAAAAGGTCTATCATTCTGAGCGGGATTTCGCCCGTTCCGCCGAGCGTTATTCTCGTGTTGGGGTAATACGGCGTCAAATCGTCGAAGCGCGGGCGCGCGGTAAGCGTAGGCTCTTCATCGTTCACGGCGGTAACATCCGTCATTTCGGGCAACTTGTTTTCCCTTTTGGGTTGCACTCTGCCCGTGACCTTGTCGCCTTCACGCAAAAAGAATTTTTTTATGGTCGGGCGCGCGATAAAAGCGTCGCGTACGGAAGTGTCGAAGTTAGAAACCCTTATGAACCCGTACCCTTCGTTGTTAAGCTCTAAAATACCCGTTATCGTTTCGCCTTCGGCAGCGACGTCGTTAAGGGCGACCGGGTCGAAGTTGTCGGACTTCGGGTCGTATTTAGGGTAGAATATGGAACGGTCAACTCGACTGCTCGGTCTGCCGCGGTTATTGCGGATAGGCTGATATTCGCCGCGATCGATTCTGATAAGCTCGTCTATCAAAGTCGCTTTGTTCTTGTTTGCCGGCGTGCCGCCTCTTCTTGCGAGCATGCTTCTCAAATCTCCGATGTTATAAAGTTGATATTCTTTCTTTTCCATGGCAAGGCGTTCTCCTTATCAATATTTTTCGTAATCGAAAACGAAAACTTCGGTTTTTTGCGGAAGAGAAGAAGAGGTTAGTTCGAGTTCGCTTCCTCTTTTGACCCTTTCGAATTTTCCTATAAACTTATCCGCGGTGTCCAAAACGTCGAACGAGCGCGAAGTTTTAAAATGCATCGGGATTACGATTTTCGCTTTAGAAGCGCAAGCGTACTTGTAGGCTTCTTCCGCGTCTATCGTATAAAACCCGCCTACCGGGATGAAGCAAACGTCGCATTTGCCGATTTTTGCGGCGGTTTCTTCCGAAAATTTTTCGCCTATATCGCCGTAGTGGCAAAACCTGACGCCGTCTACGGTGAATTTAATGACGGAATTCTTCCCGCGCTTAGCACCGTTTTCGTCGTCATGACAGCAAATTACGCGCTTCAACGAAAGGTCTTTTTCGATCATAGGGTTCACGTCGGAAGTAAGACCGTAAAAGTAAAGCGACGCCGAAACCTTGTTGACGGCGTTATGATCGAAGTGGTCATGCGAGCAGATGCAATAATCGGCTTTAACTTTTTCCATTTCGAAGTCCATTCCCGAATAGGGATCGCACACGACGGAAACACTCCCTTCGACAAAAAAAGCGGAATGCCCGAGAAACTTTATTTTCATTCTTCACCTGTAATAATATGTTTGCCGCATACCCTCGTCCTTATTCCCGAGGACATGCGAAAATAAAATCCCGTTTACAACCACTCTCTCTTTGTACTTAATCTCTCTTTATACTTATTATTTTAACAAAATACTCTATTTTAGTCAAACGGTATTGCGCTTCATTCAAAAATAAAACGTGCAATTTGAATATTAACTTAACCGAATTTTGAAACGAGGTAGTCGGCATATGCTCCCGCAACGTCTATGCCCGTGGCTTTAACTATTCCGTTCCAGAAAGCGTTTGAATTTACTTCGCATACGCAAAGTCCTTTTTCGTCCGAAAGAACGTCCACGCCGCAATAATCGAGATTTAAAATTTTTGCGCACTTTTCGGCAAGTTTTGCGTCTTCGCCG
>ERZ779725.1552-NODE-1552-length-12444-cov-3.605537_pt1 | contig 12444 bp, 7 predicted proteins | sample MGYA00511890_ERZ779725 | MGnify/ENA primary metagenome ERZ779725 (study PRJEB29588, sample SAMEA2148549) | human gut metagenome | biome: human gut; feature: human-associated habitat; material: faeces | place: Denmark | collected 2008/2010 ...
TTTTTCGTTATGTAAGGCTTTATATCTGCCAGCACCTGTGACATAGAGACTTTTCTTCTATCATCGGTCTTAATAATCCCCCTTTCACAAACTCTCGTGCAACAAAAATATACCCGTTCGGATTATTATTGTAGACTAATACCTAATCCGCTTAATAACTTCATAAACGCTGGCAATCCCTCTGTTCCTAATATTTTATTAGAGTGGTGACCTGTATAATCAATCGCATTGATTCCAGCCATTTTTACATATTTATCTTTTTCTTCGGCCTTTAGTGTTGTCGTTAAAATGCACTGACGTTTTAGTTCAGATAGCAACGCCAAAACACGTTCTTCCTTCTCCGTTGACAAATCTTCTGCACGAAAAGAATCCATTATAATTGGGCAAGAATGCTTCGTTAATTTAGCAATGCTAATCAATCTTGCAATGTAATATACTGTTTCCTCACTTCCAGATACAACTGAGCCTCTTTTGGTAAACAGATCATCGTACAATTGCTTGCTTTCGATATCTATTTTCCCCTTCACCTGATTCATTTCTTCTACTATCGCTTCGTAAAAATCTTGCTGTGCCTTTTTGGAATCCTCTGTCTGTTTCTTTCCAGCTTTAACTTTTTGCTTTATGTCATCAATGGCTTCATCAAGTTTTTGTACCTTTTCTTCAATTTCAGCAATACTACTAAAGCCATTTTTATATGCCACTATGTTCTCGATTGTAATGTCTTCATCTTGCATTATCTCTTCAATTCGTTGCTGCATAGAAGAAATTTCAAAATCATACTTTTCTATTTCTTCAGTATACGCACTAATCCGTTCTTCAATAGACGCAATTATCTGCGATCTCATTTCAGGGGTAGACACATCAAACGAGTATGTAATTTTTCCTTTGCCTTTATATGCAATATGCGTAGAGTCACAGTCCATACAACGGAGTTCTCCTACCTCAATATTACGATTAAGGGAACGAAGCTCTTTTAATGTTCCATTCCATAAGCTCCTCTTTGTTGCCAGCTTGTTTCTCATTTTACGCAAATCGGATATCTTTCCAGTTATTTCTTCCATTTCGCATATTCTATTTTGAAATGCTACTTTGTCTTGAATTCGACTCAAATACTCTTTCGCCGGTGTCGATGTTTTATAAAATTCACTGATTTCCAGCTGCTCCTTACGTTTTGCTTCTAATTCCTTAATTTGATTTTTTAATCAAGTTATCTCATCAGCCGAGAGCGTAGATTCAGTCTCTCCCGCATAGAAACAAACCATATCCTTGAAGTTATCCTTATGATAGAATCCGGAATTAAAAATTGTTGATGTATCTTTCCCATCTTGCCCAACAAAGAACATCTGTGCGTATAATTCCATGTCAGCAATTCTCTTGTTGCCATTCACAGATATTTGAGGCAACGAAAACACATTGTTGTTCCAGTAATTCTTAAATTCAGCAGTATCTTCAAAAAATCTATTATCCCCTGCGCAAGATACGATGTAGGAATCGCCTCTTCTCACTACAATATAGACCTTATTATTTTCTTCAAATTCCAAATAATAATAATATTCCTTATAGTTGAATGAGCTCGGAAAAATCGGTTTGTTTCCGATAGTATACAGCATGGATTGAATCACTATTGTTTTTCCCTTATTATTTTCGTCGCTATATATGATATTGATCCCATCAGAAAATTTGCTTTCGATATATGCCTCATCAGTATTTCCCAGCCCCACTTTAATAATTTTCATGGAAGTAATCCCTCCTTAATCTTTGCTATAAAATACTTAAGTGATAACACATCGAAGTTAGGGCATTCATCAATTACGACATCAGCAATCTGCTGGAAAATAAAGTCAATATTCCTGTTCGGGTATTTCATTAGCAAAGTATATATTTCTTCAAATAATTTCCAAAACCCCTGTGCAGCGGAATTATTGAATAACGCCATACATAAAGATCGCTGGCATTGTTCAATCATTGATTGCCTCTGCTCTTCAGGAAATTTTGAAACTATCTCAATAAACGGTGTAGGAACTCCTCTTTCAAGAGGATTACTATTAATAATTCTTTGTAGAACAAGCAATCTGATTTCTGATGTTGTCAGGTGACGACCATACGAAAGCACTTCATCAATATGATCTATCACAACTCCTTCAACAATCGTATTTTTCTTTTCTGATTGTTTATTCCTGATTTCATTAAAAATAGCAATCAGTTCAGAATCTGATGGAACTATTTTGGGATGGTTACTAATAATCGCCTTAATGTAATCCGCCGGTTCTTTATCATCCACAACAAACCAAACCAACTTTAGAAACTTTTCTAATGATTCATCCGTTATCTTATCTGATTCGATATATTCCTTTTCCGTACATTCTTCTTTCAGACCTGAAAGTACGCTTTTCAAAGCCTTAGGAGTAATATTTGTGGACTGAAAGACATTCTGTTTAGCATCAATCCTGAAAGTATCCGGAACGCCACCCAAAAAAATTATATAGGTAAAAAAATCAAAATCGCTCACATGGTTTTTATATAGAGTAACAAGCTCCCGACCGATTGTTTTCGCAGAACCGGTTTTCGATGCCTTTGACTGGACATCCCAAAGCTTTCTTGCCATTCTATCCATTCCTGTAATATCATTAAAAAAATCCACGACAAAATAGTTGATTTGCGAACTATCTTCCCGAAAATTCAAAAGATAAAGCATCGCCTTTGTCTCAAAGTCAGCACCTGATTTTCTTAATTTTTCCGAAGATTGCACCTTATACGGCATAAGCAAAAACACCTTCTTTCATTCAGAGACCTGTTACTCTACCCCCAACGCCTTAAACACCGCATCTTCTGCGCTGCTGTAGAAAATCAGATTAAAACTGCCCACCAGCTCCGGCGGCACGGTGCCAAGGTCTGCTGCACTGGTAATCGGAAGCAGCACTTTCTTTGCTCCGCTATCGAGGCACACCTGCAAACTATTGGCAAGCTCGTCCACTTTCAGAATCGTGCCGCTAATACTGATTTCTCCCAGCACGGCAAGTGTACTGACCGTAGGCCGTCCAAGAGCGATGCTGCATAGTGCAATCAATGTAGGCAATGCCAGCTTTCCGGTCATGCCAATGCCCTGTAAATCCTGATAGTTGATGATGTAATCCCGCATCGTAGTACTGATGCTGCCACTGATACGATTTCCGTTTGCTTTCAGGAAATTGAACGCCGTATTCGTGGATTCCTTGCAATCACGGTCGCTGCCAAGGCCAGTGCGCTCAAATTTTCCGTTGCCGGGCAGCATCTGGCTCTCAAGGCGGAATACGCCGATCATACCAGACTTGCCCTGACTTACAGTATATACCTGTCCAGGATTGCAGATGCCATCGGGGATGAGCTTTCCACCGCCCTGCTCTGGCACGGAAACAAATTTTTCTTCAAAGGTATCAAGGTCGATATAGCTGAAGTTCACATCATAGAACTCCATTCCACCCAGCTTTTTCAGCTGCTCCTTGACGCGACGGCGCATTTCCAGCGCAAATACAAGAATTTCTTCAATCTGTTCCTTCGTGAATTCTCCATCGGGATACAGCAATTTCACATAGCCGCCTACAATCTTGCGGACAGCAATCGTATCGCGCTGGTTCAGGTTCTTTCCAAGGCGGAAATACTTATCCAACGCATCACCATACTGTTCTTTCCGCAGTTCTCGGATAAACTCTGCCAAGTAATCCGTGATAAAGCCGTAATCATTGGTAAAATGCTCCGGACGGAACTTCGGAATCTCCCAGCCTGGAATGTAGCAATGCAGACGGTCAAGAAAGGCGGTGTCCGTTCCCATCTCCGGCGGGAACGGGTCAAACAGAGAGGAAGTCTTAAGCAACACATCCACGCTCTGATTGATGTTTCCTACAAAGACCATAGATGCCGATGCTGCCTTTTCCTCTTTGCCACGGGCAAAGGAGCCGGAAGCCATATAGTCTTTCATAATCTGAATGCCGTCTTTGTCCTTAAACTTGATTCCGGCAACTTCATCAAAGGCAACGCAGTCCCATAAGCCTACCAAACCTACGGTTTTGCGCCCCATATTGTAAAACAGATTTGCAACGGTCGTCTGACCACCGGATACCAGGATACTGTTCGGGCTGATTTCTTTATAGATATGGGACTTGCCTGTGCTGCGCGGCCCCAACTCACAGAGATTGAAGTTGTTCTCCACCAGCGGTAACATACGCGCAAGCAGCAGCCACTTTTCCCGATTGTTCAGCTGTTCCGGCTCATATCCGCAGGAACGCAGCATAACATCCATCCACTCTTCCTGTGTGAATGCCTTGCGTCCCTCTCGAACTTCTTCAATGTCGATATGGGGCATCTGAATCGGAGTCAGCTTATGGATGCTGATGGGAGAGATGTCCTTCTGCTTTTTCTGTTTAGAGGAAATCGGCTGTCCATCTATATCCGTGATTCCAAAGCTGCTGTCTCCCTCAGACTCATATTCCAGCTGCACGATGCACCAGATACCGCCGCAAAGCAGCCGGTCAAACTTGGCTGGATATTCTTCATCAATGGGGATGCTCTTTAAGCCGAGGTTGGAAAACTCGGCTTCATAGAAATCCCGCTTGATATTCAGGCTCACCGTGATTTTATCGATCACGGTGTAGCTGCCGCGTTGGCGCAGCACAGATAAGATTTTCTGCGCTTCGTCAGGCCGGACGAAGTTATCCGCGAGAATGCGCTTTACACTTTCTACACCTTCCTCGATCACCTCCGGGTCATCGGAGCTGCAATATTGCCCCAGCAGGAACTCAAGGACATAGACTGGCACATTCGCGCCTTCCTTGATCTTCTTAGTCAAATCCTTGCGCACGATCTTCCCATCGAAATTTTGCCGCAGCTTCGATTTGATGACAGCCCTTTTATCCTCATTTTCTGTCATATCAACCATTTGAATCGCCTCCTGTCACATAGGTCTTCCTTAAAAGCCAAAGCCATAGTCATCGGCAAACGCCATGTCCATGATGACAGGATGCCGGAACACCTCAAGTCCTGTTGTATCATCATATATCACGAAGAAATACTGCTTGTCCTTATCGTACTTCTTGTCCTTAAACTGAAATTTCATACGGAAGATACGCTTAGAAGCATCCTGTTCCCGACTGTCCGCAATGCAGCTATTCTCATTGGAGATCCGCTCGTTGTCCTCGGAAATGAAGAACAACCGATAGGAAGCTGCCTTGACTACATCGCTGACCGGCTCGGATTGGATGAAATCCAGTATGGTGATCTTGTTGGTAATTTTCCGCACCATGCTCACCAGTGCAATTCCCGCGCTCCGTGTCTCCATGTGTCCGCGTTCCATCTTGAGGGCGAGAACCGGCACAAGCATTTCCTGCGGGGATGAACCGCCATGCACATAGTTCTGCCCACCGCCCGTCACCTTGAATACATCGTCGCTGATCGGGTAAGACACCCACTTTGTATCTGTGTTCCGAAGGATCTTCCCCAGTTCCATATTGGCGATGCCGTCTCCCAAAACGGGTTCCTTAGAGACTACAAAACGCCGGTTGATAAAGGCGGTCTTGCCCTTGATCCCCTCGATCTTATCGCTCTCCGCAATTTTATCCCGCTTGTAGAGAAAGCCGTGATCAGCGGTGACGATAAAACGGTATGTATTCGCGCTGGTGGAGATACGGTGGATCAGGTCAATGATTTCTGAAATTGCCTCTTCACAGGCAACGAAAACCTCATCCTCGGTATTGGGTTTGTCCCCACGGGCATCGATCTGATTATGATACACATATACAACCTGTTTGCCGGTGAAGATGCTGCGCAGTTCAGCAACCTTGAGCGACTTGATGCTATCAAATTGGACGCAAACGCTGTCAGAGCTATACTTATGCAAAACCGTTTCCCGTTCGGCAAGGTTGTCGCAGGGAAGCCCATCGATCAGCACCTTGAAATCGTCCGTCATCATAAGTTCAGTGTGTGGAAGCAAAGCTGCCATACCGAGACGGGTATAGGATGGAAGGACGCTGAGCTGCACTTCCAGCTTCGCCGTACACTTTGGGTCATCCTGCATCCGGCGGAAAAGCTCCTTGCCCACCTCATAGCGCATGGCATCGGAGACAATGACCACCGTGCGCTCCTTGGCATTCTTCAAGTTGCGGGCATAGAAGTCCCGCTGTAAGGGCAGCGCCATCAATGCGTCCGGCTCTTGAATAGCCGCATTCCACTTGGGAAGCAGGGTTTCCAGATATTCGTTGGTATAGATATTCTCCACCAAGTCGCGCAGCGGCTCAAAACCCGCCGTGTCCTCGATCTGGTCATAGGCGGAGTAGAACTGGCGGTATTCGCAGTCAAGACGGAAATCCTCTTCCTGATACTGACGCAGAATGTCCTTGAAGCTATCCGGGCAGCGGTAATTTCCGGCCTGAATGATCTGGTAGGCGCTGCTCAACATTCGATAGCAGACCCCCGTTTTCTCCCCGAAGTGCATTTTGCTCCGCTTCTCGCAGACTTGAGGGATCGTCAGACTGTCCAGCGCTGCCCCCATATCCTCGGCCAGAAGCCGTTCCACGATCCATTTTATGAGAATCCGGTCTATCGCAAGGAAAGTATCGCAATTCACCAAGTCCTCGGCAGGATAGTCAGAGAAAGCCTTGTTTACATTCAGGCCATTGGCAACATGAGCAGAAAGCTCATCATACCGGCCCCAGTAGAGGATGTTGTTCATCAGGTTATCCATAAAGGCAATGATATTCCCAGCCTTATAGGAGATAAATTCCTTCCACGCTTTCGGAAGTTCAGCGCCTACATACTTGGCGGTGTAGGTGACGAACATGGTAACGACCAGCTTTTCCAGCGTCGGCTTGACATCCGTGTAACCGAAGTGCTGTTCACAGAGCTTCCAGAAGTCTTCCAACAAGCCGTATTTTTCCACCTCGGATAGAAACTTGTTATCTGTAAGCTCGCTGTCTGTCAGCATGACCCGGATCACTTCTTCAAAGGAACAGGTGCGGGTGCGGCAAATGGCAGAGAGAAGACCCGTGATAATATTCTCTTCGTTGAAGTTTTCGATTTCAAGGTCATAAAAACGCTGTGTCCGTTCCTTGTTGGCAAAGAACTTTATATGCTTTTCGATGATGGGCTTGTACTTCTCGTCAATTCCCAAATCCACCGAGAGCAGCGAAGCGCGGTCAGCAAAGAAACGCTTGGAGTAGAGTAGCGTGTCCTCCAAATGGTTGTCCCGCACATCCGGCTTTGGGAAGGGCGCGTAGATGAGGTAGTTTGTTGTGGTGTCCTGCCGTTCCAGAAAAAGCTTGGTGGCAAACTGGTTGTCAGCCTGCAAGAAGTAGACCTTGGCATTTTCAAGCTCCACATTCTGCATATCCTCCACAAATTCGCCGTTGTCATCGTACCAAAAGACGAGTTTACGGGTGTCGCCGGTAAACTCCGCATTCAGACGGTCTATGATTTGTTTAATGTTCATTTCTGCCATGCCGCTTACTCCTTTTGGCCTGTGACTACCCACGAGCCGTTTCGATTGGTTCCTTCACGCCGCAGCTTCCCGCTCTTTTGAAGGTTGCGCATGATGCGCTTGACAGTGGAAAGAGATGCCCCCACTTCTTTCGCAATCGCCCCTTGCGTTGCTTGCGGATTTTTCAGGATGATGCTCAGGAGCGCTTCTTCATTGGTGTCATTGGGTTCAACTTTGGTGTCATTGGTGTCACGCTCTTTGGGGTCAATGACACCATTCTGATCAACATCCGCCTTTTTCCGATAAAGGTTGATGCGGAAATCGCTGCCCATGTCGATCAGCTCTGGCTCACGAAGGCCGTATTCCTTAGCTTCCCGGAACATTTTCGGAATACCGCTGCCCCATGCCTCCACGATGTTCATGTAGGAAAAGGCGGCTGCAATGCCACGGTTGCGGATCTTTGAGAGGCCGGACTTCATCTTCTCAATCGTGATTTCGCTGTCCAGCATACCGGGAGAGGTGACCTCCAGCCGGTCATCGAAGAGCGCCACTTGGATTTTACCCGGTGTCAGGTAGCTGCGATGGCAGACGGCATTCGAGATCATCTCGCGGATGGTCTTGACCGGCAGCTCGTAGTAGTCCTGCCGCGCAATTCCTTCAATTCGGGAGCCAAGGTCAATGTGCTGCAACACAAAGTTGTAAGCATCCTCGATCTGCTCGTAGATCGGCCCGGTAAACTCTTTACGGGTGATGAAAATGTCCCGGACAACCCCCTTGAATACTGCACACTGAATGGCTGCATCCGGGAACTCAGCTATATCTCCATCCAAAAGCAGATACCCATTAGTGGGATGATAGGCTCCATCGCGTTCCACCAACAGCTTCCATGAAAGCAACTGGTTTTTGCCGACTTTCTGAATCTGCTCCCGTGCCGTATCTGTTTCCGCCAGCTTGAGTGCATGGCGGTACATTCTTTCACAGAAAGCAGCAATCTCTTCCTCAGAAACAGTCTGCTCCCGTTCCATCTGGTCAAAGGAGCGGTTTGTCCCCTCCATGATGAGTTCCTGCACACGATAGCGTTCTGCATGGCGGGTCGTACCGGCAACTCGAATGTAGGTGCCGTCCATGATGCCCTGACTCTTGATGTAGTAGGGGCGCTGCATACCGGGGATGATTTCCACCACAATAACAGCTTTCCCGTCGATTTCCTGTACTGCAATGTTTGGGGTGATCTTGGGTTCGCAGCTATCAAAGATGGCGTTCGTGATGGCATCCATCTTCTGAAAGACTTCATCTTTGGAGAACCCAGTGACCGCCCATGTACCGTTCTCAACACCGAAAACCAGCTTGCCGCCCTTACCGTTGGCAAAGGCCACCACGGTCTTCATGTATTTTTCACTTTTGGTGGGAATCTCACTCTTGAACTCTACATTCTCAGATTCACCGGCGAAAATCTCTTCTGCGGTCATCTCGACCACCTCCTTGATCGTTGAATTTGGGATGGTTCAAAACGGAAGCCAATCTCGCAGCTCTTTCAACCCTTTGTATGCTCTCATAGCTGCTGAATGCTCGTCGAGATACTCCAGCCCTTTTACCGTTAGTGTGACCCCATCAAGGAAGGCCATAAGGATAGGATTTCCTTGACCACCTCTTGAAAATCGAGCGCCCTTTATCAAGCCCTCATCCTGACAAGCATCAATTATTTCCCAAAATTCTTTATTCGTAATGCCATAATCGGTAGCGCTCGGCATATTTCCATCGTTAACTTCGCGCATGAAACTCAGCATTACTTTCAATTTGTTAATTGCCATATCAACACCTCATATCTTTGCCAGAACGGCGTATTTCTTTCCGTCACTGGCCGTCTGGATTTTTTCGTTGTTGACTTTCACGCCGTCATCCAAGTCCAGCTCGATGCGGCTCAGGGCGAGGTGAGCGATCATCTCGTCATAGTCGCGGCATTCCTTGAGCTGCTTTTGGAGCTTTTCCTTGCGTTTGGTGGAAGCGGCCACTTCGCGAGCGTTAGTGCTATGGTCGATCATATCCTGCATACGGTTAATTTCGGACTCATAGATGCGCTGCATCTTGTGGAGGTAATCCACGCGGAGGTTGCCGATGGTGTCCGGCGTATAGCGGTGGAGGTAGATCAGCGCCTTGAAGCCGTTCTGCTTGCCGCTGTCAAACAGCCAGTAGATCGGGCGCTTCTGGTAGGTCTTGCAATGATCTTTGAAGAAATCCTTGAGAAAATAGTTGCGGATGATCTCTCGGCTACTATTGCCTTTGCCGCCCAGCGCCCCGGCGATGAAGTCCAGATTTTCCTCCAAAGTGTCCTCGCCGTAGGCGGCTTTCAGCCAGTCACACAGGCGGGAGATGATGTCGTCTTCGAGATACTCTTCATCTGTGATAGGAATAATATTATCGGCATCAGGCTCATAAGAAAGCGTCGTTGCATCCTCACAATTTTCGACATCATGAAATTTGGGATAGTGATAGCTTGCAAGGGTTATTCCTGCATACCCGCCACCAATCGGATTGTCATTCTCGTCGAGTGCCGCCTGACCTTTGAATTTCCAATAAACCGAATCAAAGTTGCCACCGGCAAATACTAAGCCCTGCCTGTCCAGTGAGTACCGTCCAAACATACAGCCCACGGCGTAGGAGAGCAGAGAAACAATCTCGTCCCGCTTGGTGCGGACATAGTTGCTGCCCTGCATGGATTCCGGCACATCGTCTTTAGTGTCAAAGATGCGGTGGACAGTGACATCCTTGTCCGCCACATCCGGGGTCAGCTCGTCCTGCAAGCCGTAGATGTCAATGAAGATGCGGTTGAGTTCTTCCTCGTTTGCTTGAAGCTGCAAAAAACGCTGTTCGCATTTGTCTTTCCATGCGGTATAGACATCTGAAAGGCTGGCGGCCGTGCGTAGGAGCGGATGCTGCTGGAAGTCCCATGAAAATTCATAAGAATCCCAATCTTCTTTTGCTTCAAGTACACTATTCTCGACAAGCAGTTCTACTTTATGCGTTAGCTCTGCATCAGGCAGGATTAAAGGAATGCGTTTGAGGTCCCCAACTTGTGTAGTTGTTGTTGGATTCAGTGCTTCAACATATACAGGAGTAACTTTGGAATTAAATATTCCAATGAGCATTTTTAGTCGACTTTCTGTTGCAAAAGCGCATGATCCTTTAACATCAAACATAAACCCGCCAAAGCAATATCTGCCCGCAAAGGAATTGCCAGAAATATCAGACCATGTTATACATGGTTTTAGATATACATGAGTCATTGTTGTCTTAGCTCGATTAAACTCACGAGACCTTGCCCAGTTGACAACATATTCATTGTTACCATACCATTTTCGCATTTCACCGCCTTTATGATACGGTATCCATTTAGTTACTGTAAGGTCTATGTCAGAGATGTGTTTCTTGTTAAATGCGATTGAGGAAATATTCACCTCGGTCCACCCGCGTAAGTATAAATCATTATTCCCAGTAGTCATACCAGAAACGATTTCTGCGTATGTTCCTAAGTTGGGATTGCGAAAATTTTGAAGGGCTTTTTCGCTGATCCAATAAGCATACGGCTTTGCTGGAATAAGTTCATAATCAGATTTCCTGCTTTTCATGCGGAATTTTGTACTGAGAAAAGCAGATTCCTTTGATACAGCATCATCAATGGTTACTAACCGGTCGCAAATTGAAGAATAGTCAGGTATATGTGTCTTTCTTAGGGTGAATGCTACTGTCTGAACGACTTCACCACCTTGCTCTTCAAATGCGTGCGCTCCTAGGTGGAGAATTGTAATGACATCCGTGGACGATAAGCTTTCCCGTAGTTTTTCATAACTTGATAAAAACATCCATGACTGTTGTGTAATCATTGAGGTATATTTATTTGCTTTTACCATTTGAAGGCATTTCTCAATGAACACTGCAAACAAATCGCCTTTGCTTAGCGGATAGTTATTTTTAAGAAAGCTGTTCAATTGTGCGTCCATACTGCTACTTGCCATATATGGCGGATTTGTTATCACCACATCATATTTCTGCGCCAGCACCTCCGCTACACGAACCAGCGGCAGAATGGTGTTTAGTGCAGATTCTCGATACAGGCTGATGTCGTTTTGCACTTCGTCCATACGGGCATATAAAGCGGCAAAGTCCACCGATGCAACAGTCAGAATGGAGCCGTATTCCTTTGCATCGTGTAAATCATGGATGATGCTGTCCAGCGCCGCTTTCAGCTTTGGGTCGTTGTTCGCAAAATATTCCCGCGTGAATGTGTCGATGTCGTTGCTCTCCGCAATCGCATAGACATGGGGCTGGATGCCACGGGAGAAGATGCGCCGGTCATACTGGCGGGCTTTCATCATTACAGCAAAATAGGCGAGTTGCGCCGCTCGGTCGTCAATGTCCAGCCCATAGAGGTTATGTTCGAGGATGCACTGTGCCGCGTCCCGCTGGCTGTACCCGTCGTTTTCGTACATCTTCATCAGTACATCAAAGGCGTACACCAAAATATGTCCACTTCCCATGCAGGGGTCAATGACCTTGATGTCCCGGACATCCTTGTATTCGCTCTGCTTCTGGATTTCTTCGAGCTGCTGGCGCACTTCCTTAGTCTGTGCAGCCTCCGTCAGATAATACTTCCAACCCATCTGCCCGGCAATTTCCTCTTCATTGGCGATGCGCTTTGCTTCGACCTCATCCCAGCTCATTTCATCAAGGCCGCGACCGTCAGCGTAAACGCCCTGTTCTTTCCGCTTGTCGATGAAGATACGGCCGAGGCTGTTTTCCACCATGTAGCGGACAATCCAGTCCGGCGTGAAGAGCTGCGTGACAGCAGGAATTTCCTCCTTGGTGATCTTGCCGTTTTTGGCAAACGCGGCGTTCTTCGGCTCGGTGTTGTAATACTGATACAGCCATCCGATGATCTCCACCTGCCCGGTCGGCTTTCCGTCCTCATCGGTGTGGGTGATGTCAAAGTCTTGCTCTGGAAT
>ERZ779725.1558-NODE-1558-length-12411-cov-3.620346_pt1 | contig 12411 bp, 11 predicted proteins | sample MGYA00511890_ERZ779725 | MGnify/ENA primary metagenome ERZ779725 (study PRJEB29588, sample SAMEA2148549) | human gut metagenome | biome: human gut; feature: human-associated habitat; material: faeces | place: Denmark | collected 2008/2010 ...
ACATTCGTTTGCAACCCAACCGACCTTCCGGTCGTTTGCGGAGAGAGAGGGATTTGAACAATCCTTCCAATCCTCAATATATCAACCTGTTACTCGGAAATAAAAATCAAAGTACACCGAATAACCCACAGATAATCTGCATAATTTTACCCTTGCGTCGTACTTGGTTGTGGCAAAGATAAAGAAATTTCACAAAAAGAACAAATAATCTCGATCATCATTCTCACAAGCCTGGAAATGCCTCAAACGGACATTTTTGTAAAACGGTATTCGAACTATTTTCTTTGCGGATTACCGGAATATTCCGGCACAATCTACAATAAAACATTGTGCAGTTATGGAGTTTCAAATGATCGAACAGAGCGCTTTCGACGAAATGAAAACGCTCGTAACAACCTTACGGGAGCGTGCTGAACGATTCCGAGAGCTGTTCTCACCGCCGCAACCGCGACGCTGGCTGACAGCCGAAGAAGTCTGTAAAGCACTGCGCATCACCAAACGTGCCTTGCAGTACTATCGTTCGGAAGGGATCATACCCAGTACATCATTGGGCAATAAGATTCTGTACAAAGAATCAGACATCGCGCGTATTCTGCAAAACAACCTCATCGCTCCTTCTAAGTAATGGACGACGTACTCTTGCGAACCTCGCCGGAATACAATGAGTTCCGGCAGGAAATACTTCGTGCGATTCATTTGCTGGATACATCGATCGCGGCCCATCGACCGACAATCGTCACGGAAAGCTATCTTACCGGCGAAGAGGTGATGGAGTTGTTTTCGTTATGTCCCCGCACCCTGCAAAACTACCGTGCCCGTCGGGTCCTTCCCTCCCCGACGATCGGCAGCAAAATCCTCTACCCGCGTTCTGAGATCGAAAAGATTCTGGACCGAAACTATCGTAAATCGCTGCGATAGTGTATTGTCAAATAGTACGGGCGGCACACAATGCCGTCCGTACTGTTTTTATTTCATCTTTGTATCCATTGTCTCGGAGAGTTTTTCGTACAGGGCTTCGGCCATAGCGAAGCATCCGTCGAGTTTAGGCTTGGCTCCGCTTTTCGTGTGCGAGTGACAAATACTGTCTCGGGAGAGTTCGATTACGCTTCGGGACAGGGTTCCGTGCGTGCGAAGCGGTATGGGAATCTGTTCAAGTTTGCACAGGCCGATAAAATCCACAGAGGAGATGGATTCTCCTGCGAGGAACCTGTTCCCTGCCTGCCGCAACCGTTCGCGCCGTTGCTCTTCGGCTTGTCGTCGCTGCTCCTCGTTCCGGCGTTCCCGCTCCTCGTACTCTCGCTGCAAGCGTAGCCGACGTTCTTCCCGGTAACGGATCAAAGGTGCCGCATCGAGGCCCAGTTCTTCATAAATCCGCACGATGAGGAGTGGCAGATGCCGTCCTTCCTGCATGATCTGTTCAACGGTCCGATGAAAATTTTTCAGGACTTCGGCCCCGGCAGCGGCGACTTCCTTATCATCGAGGAATCGGCGGCATTGAGTGCCGTATTCGAAAAAGACGTCTTCCAGTTGCAGGACGGTAGCAATCATATCGTTCTCTTCACGATATTGATCCTTCTGTTGAAGGTAGGTGTACACGCCCTCGCCGACTTTTTCCAGTTCAGCATAATGCCAGACGACCTGATTGGGATTCGAGCGGCTGTAACACAAAAATTCGTTTTCATAGAATCGATTATATAATCTTGTTATAATTGTATTTTGCCGTTTCTTGGATTTAAGCGTTTCGGACCAACAGCCCAAAAGCGTCGAACAGTTCCACGACGCATAGGTCAGAAACCGGTACCGTCCGCAGTCTGCCGTCGTCGTAATCCAACAGAGCATAGAGTACATCTTCGTTCACTCGGAATCCGTACACGTAGCAGGCGTCGTGGTATTCGTCGCTGATTAGGACGGAGTGGCCTTCGGTTTCGAAATTTTGGTCTTCGAACTGAACGACGAGACTCTGCGTATTTTAGAGATTATCCAACTGAATACTACAACTTATAATCCCTATTCTATAAAGTCTTCGACGATTCGTCCCTGCGTATATAAATCGCGCTCTATTCCGAGGCCGCCCGGCAACGCGATACGTTGCAGGTCGGAGAGCATCAGGTAACCCCATTCCCACTCGCAAATGTGGCAAAACCCGAAGAGTTTCCAATCTCCGTCCTCCTGTTTCTCCGCCTCCGTAATGAGCCACGTTCCGGCTCCCATGGGGTTGAAATACTTTACAAGCACCTCGGCCTTCAGACCTTTGCCGTCCTGCGAATAGATCGGATGTTCTTCGAATTTCCGAATAATCTGTTTCGTAAGCAATTCCATAACTGTTTTATGCAGTGTTTATCCTCCTGCGCCGGAGTTTTACAGGACGGCCGCTGAAGGAGCGGCCGTCAAAGGTTCGTATTGTCTGCAACTTAGCAGGTTGTTTCTGGTTGTGTGATCCATTCATCGTATGTCATCGCATCAATGAGTTCGTCGTCACCGTCCATATCGATTTCGATATAACCTTCAGGACCCATTTCGATGGATTGCCGGGTTAGGATCATTCCCGTATGGTTGACCGTAACACAAGGTTCGATCGTTCCGAAAGCGTTATCCTCTCCGCCCCGTATGTCATAAGCATAAATACCTTCGGGAAGCGAAGCTCTGTCGATACGCTCTTAGGTAAAGGTGTCATTCCTGTAATCGTTTTTTATTGGACGAATCGGAGGTTTTTTGTCGATGTTGCAGAACAGCTCGACGTAATCGCAGCAAGGCATTCTGATAACGATGCTGTTTTTCTCGCAGCTTCTGCCTGAAACGCAGCAAATCGGGATATGCCTGTTCGTCGTAAAATAGCGGATAACGCAATCGCTGCTGCGCAATATAACGTTTGGCAAGCGTAATCTGTGCTTTTGCCGCCCGCAGCTTCGACAGACAGGAATCGACGTCTAATTTCAATCCCGTGCGTTTGTCGTAATAACCGTATGTCGTTGTGATCGTATCACGCGGGAAACGGCATTGAAAACGAGCCGTGCGCCAGCGTACCACCCATCGGTAACGTTCGAGCATCGTACGCGGCAGATCGTAACGGTAGAGAATCTCGATCGGTCCGTCCGTCTTTCGAAGCTCGAAAGTGACGATTACCCAGCGTTCGATTCGTAATGCACGTTCAGCTTGAGCATAGGCTTTGGCCAACGCCATAAAATCTTCTGTCTCGTTCTTCATAATTTGCAGCATCTCGACGTTCTACATAACCTTGCAAGCGAATCGCAGACCTGCAATTTCAGACGATGCAGCGGCCGTCTTTCCCGACAGGTTATGCAGCAGGCGCCATCGAGCGTATTGTAATATCCGTGTTCGGGTACGATCCTGCACCCGCACGCACGACAAGTCAATTCATTCATCGGAAACAAGTTCGTTTTTATCTGCATGGCAAATGGTGGTCTTTAAGCTGTTCGGCAATCTCGCGGCACATCCGATAGGAGGCGCGGTTACGGTCGTCGATGTGCACGCTGCCCTCTTCTGCCATGAAGAGGACGCACGTGCGCAGCAGAGCGAAGAATCGCTGCTGCACGGTCGGATGTTCGTATTGCAGTCCTGCGGCGAAGGCTTTGCAGTCGAATCCGAAGTCGTTCAGCCCGCTCATCAATGCGCGGAAAAGTTTATGCTCCGGCATCTGTTCCAGCGTTGTGCTGGTATATTTATCCTTTACCTGTTTCATAGCGGTCGTCAGTTGTTCACGCGGTTAAGCAGTTCTCCCGACAGCTCGTGTAGTTCGCGTTGTCGTGCCGGCTGCGCCTCGCGGGCATAGGCCGTTATCGCCTGCGTCAGTTTCCAGAGCGTCGGCCCTCCGGCGAGTCCGTCGTCGGAATTGTTGTTCATCAACAGTTTCCGCACGCCTTCGTTCTCGGTTTTCAGCAGGCGGCCTTTCTGCATGAGCCGTTCCAGTTCTTGTGTGAAGTTGACCTCCTTGGCTGCCGCAGCCTTTATTTCGAGCGCTTTGCGACGGATGTTGTCACGGCCGAAGAGCTGGGACGTAAGGTCGTTCACCGCAGACACGGTGGTCTGCGTGTCGAGTTCGTACGTCCGCTGCGAGAGCTGGATATTATCGGGCAGCTTACCGCCCAGATGGATCTGTTTCATTACGTTCTCGCGTACCATGCCGTTCAAGCAGACGCCGTTGAGCAGGAAGACGCGGATGTCCACCGCCCCGTCGCCGAAATCCGAGGTAGAAAAACGTGCTCCCATATAGATTTGTACCTCGCCATTAAACTCGGTGGGGATGCAGATCGGCTGAGGAAGGATCGTCTCGACATAAATCTTCGTATCGGTCCACAGCGCATCGTATGCCACGGCTCCCTGTTCGAGGGCCTTGCCCAGAAATGCAGAGAGGATGCGCTGGCTGTCGAGGCGGCGGTAGCTGTCCGAGAGGATGCCGCGCACTTCGTCGCCTACGGCGCGGACGAGAACACGGCTGCGGTCGCTCCACGAGGAGTGTTCGTTGAGTATGCGTGCGGCCAGTGCGCGTTTCCACGAGGTTCCGCCTGCCAACTCGCGCAGGTAACGCGACGGAACGTTCATCTTCTCGGCCGCCTGTCCCACGGCGTTGTCGTGAAGGCGGAAGCGTCCTTCGGGCATCTGCATCGTCAGACGATTGCCGTCGTCGAGAAAGAGCACCTTGCGTGTACTGCCCGTTTCCCGGTATTGGGCACCGATCGGAAGGAGGTAGTCTTGCAGCTGCGCGGATTCGACGATCATGCGCTGGAGGGTTTGCTGCACCGCGGGTGCCCGGTGTTCTACCAGGTGCCGTACTCTGTCGGCTACGACCCGGTTCAGACCTTGTTGGTGTGCTACACGTGCGGAGGACGCACTCGTTACGGAAGTATTCATAAATTTGAATTTTAAGTTTCGCCGCTCGAACCATTCGGGCGGCACGCAGAAGGTCATAGTCGGGGACGGGGCTGCCCGCAAGGTTTTTCCGCAAGGAAAACCGGCAGGACTTGCGGGCAGGCACGGACACGTCTACTTTTGCCGGGCCGACCGAGGGTTGAATACTTTTCTGAATAAAACAAGAAAACCGAAGACGCTTTGCATCTTCGGTGGAAATAGGAATGAACCACAGTAATTACATAAAATTTTATTTTATGTAATTACTTCTTGTTCGAATCGAGATAAAATTTAATTATTTCGGTTTTGAAGATATATTCATATTTGGCTTGCAGGAGTTGAACCTGGGCTTCGACCAGCGCATCGAGCGCCGTGTTGTAATCGACGACGGTAGCCGCTCCGAGATTGTACCTTTGCTCCATTTGCCGGGCGGCTTCCTCGGCCGAGGCGACGTATTTCTGTGAAGAGAGATACTTTTTGTCCGTTTGCTGACCATTTCTGTCCAGCACGTTCAGCGGAGAGAGAGGGATTCGAACCCCCGGAGCCTCGCAGCTCAACGGTTTTCAAGACCGCCGCAATCGACCACTCTGCCATCTCTCCGAGTGCAAAAGTATAACGGATTTTCGATTCTGCCAAATCTTTCCTCCGGGTAATTCCAAGTCCCCCGATCAAAAAAACGTCCTGAAACAATGAAATCTGATCTCGAACAACGGTATTTTACTTTCCTGTTATTTTCGAATCGAATCCAATTCTGACCAATTATATCCATTTTAGTCCACTTTTTAAGAAATTACGAACAAAATATTTTCCTACTCGACTTTGTTTTCGTACTTTTGCTCCGTTTTAAGACAAGCATTTTTGAAAGCATGGATGAGAATCGCTCCGAAACTCGTCCGAGCGCATAAACTTACCACAGAAATCAATATATTTTTCAAATTATCAACTAAAACTTTGATTATGAAGCAACTGCTACTAACTATCTCGGCCCTGCTGTTCGCAACGGCGGTCTGCGCCGAAGGCTACCAAGTCAATACCTTGAGTGCAAAACAGTTGGGAATGGGACACGTGGGAACAGGTATGAAACTCAATTCCGAGTCGATCTACTTCAACCCGGCGGGAACCGCCTTCCAAACCTCCCGATTCTCCTTCTCGGTCGGCATCACGGGCATCAAATCCAATGCAACGTACCTGTCGAACAACGACTACCGGGGCAATCCGCAGATCCAAGCCCACTCGGACAACAAGATTTCGACGCCGCTCTACGCCTATTTCAACTACAAAGCCACCAAAAATCTGGCCGTCGGCCTGGGATTTTATACCCCTTACGGCTCGTCTATGAACTGGGGCGACAACTGGGTCGGAGCACATCTGATCCAAAGCATCGACCTGCAAGCCTATACATTGCAGCCGACGATCTCCTACAAATTCTGGGATAAACTCTCGGTAGGTGTCGGCATGACGATCACCTGGGGTACGTTCGACCTGTCGCGCTCCATGTTCCCCGTCGGCGAAGCGACGAACAATACGATCGCCGGATTGCTGACCGCCGCAGGGCAGGGACAATACGCCGAACTGTTCACCCAGGCAGGAGATCGCTCCCTGGTATCCGCCCGGATCAAAGGCGACGCCAAAACTGCGATCGGCGTAAACGTAGGTATCCTGTGGGACATCACCCCGGAATGGACCCTTGGTTTCTCCTATCGTTCGAAAGTGAAGATGAAAGTGGCAAGCGGCACGGCCAACCTCCTGTATGCCTCTCCCGAAATCGGGCAGGTCCTCCAGGCAACGGGAATGATTCCCGACTTGAGCAGCGCTTGCGTCGAAACGGAACTCCCGCTGCCGGCCAACCTCGCTTGGGGCGTGGGCTTCCGACCGACCCCGAAGTGGGAAATGGCTTTCGACATCCAATACGTCCTGTGGAGCGCCTATAAATCGCTCCACGTAGATATTACCGACCCGGCGACCGGGGCATCGGTTTACGATCTGCCGACGAGCATCAAGAACTATAAGAACACGGTGGCCACCCGTATCGGCGTCCAATACCACGCCTGCAAATTCGTCACGGCACGCCTGGGTATGTACGTAGATGAAAGCCCCGTACGGAGCGATTTCCTCAACCCCGAAACCCCTTCGATGACCAAAGTATCCTACACGGCCGGCGTGACGATCAACCCCTGCAAAAACGTATCGATCGATCTGGCATACGGATATATCACCTCGGCAGACCCGGAGCGGACGGGATCGTGCGACTACTACAATTCACTCACTTACAAAGCGGTCTATGCACAGACATACGGGCAGCTCATCGCAGGCGGAATGGCCCCGGAGCAAGCGAAAATCCAGGCTCATACCACGGCAAACGACAAGGCGATCCAGCCTTTTTCGGGCAACTATTCCCTGTCGGCGCACACTTTCGCTATCGGAGTGAACCTGAAATTCTAAAACCGTCCCGATTTCCCGTAAAAATCACTATATTTGCAGTGCGTACCGGGAAGGTACGCACTGTTTCTGTTTATCGGGATCTCCGGCACGACACACGCTTCCCGACCGAAAGCCAACGATTCCTCCCGGCCGGAACGACTTCGGGAGGAAGCCGGATAGTTTTACAAGGCTCCATAGTTCAAGGGATAGAACGGAAGTTTCCTAAACTTCAAATTCGCGTTCGAGTCGCGGTGGAGCTACTATCTTCTCTTCAGGACGACCTACCCGGTCGTCCTGTTCGCATATTGCTCTCCATATAATCCGATCGAAAGCCAGCTTTCAACGGCATACCGCCGATTATATCGACATCCGAAATAGTTGCGTTCGATCCGGGTTCTTCCATTGCGGCCACAAAAACGAACCGAAACAATTCGGTGTCCCGGTTATTCGCCCGGCATAGCTTGAACTGTGAAGCGACCAAAAACTCCACAACGAAGTCCGCCATCTTCCGCAAGCAGGTGACAAAACCCCATAAAAAACGGGAGCAGACTTTCCGTCTGCTCCCGTTCGATTATGATAAAAATTATCTATTACTTGGCAGCCTGAATCGCCTCCAGATCCTCCTTCAATCCTACGACCAGATTGTCGTACTCCCGCATACCGGTACCGCCGGGAATCAGGTGGCCGCAAATCACGTTCTCCTTCAGGTTCTCCAACGGATCGACCTTGCCCTGGATCGCAGCTTCGTTCAGCACCTTGGTCGTCTCCTGGAAGGAAGCGGCCGAAATGAAGCTCGAAGTCTGCAATGCGGCACGGGTGATACCCTGCAGAATCTGCGTGGAAGTCGCAGGAACGATATCACGCACCTTGACGAGATTCAGGTCACGACGCTTGAGGCTCGAATTCTCGTCACGCAACTTGCGCATCGAGATAATCTGCCCCGGCTGTACGGCCGTAGAGTCGCCGGCATCCGTTACGACCACCTTGTCATAAAGCTCGTCGTTCACGTCCATAAACTCCCATTTATCGACGATCTGATCCTCGAAGAAGCGGGTATCACCCGGATCTTCGATCTTGACTTTCGACATCATCTGGCGTACGATCACCTCGAAATGCTTGTCGTTGATCTTCACGCCCTGCATACGGTACACCTCCTGCACCTCATTGACGATGTACTCCTGCACCTTCGTCAGACCCAGGATATTGAGAATATCGCTCGGGGTAATGGCACCGTCCGAAAGCGCACCGCCGGCCTTCACGTAGTCGTTCTCCTGAACGATGATCTGACGCGACAGCGGCACCAGGTAACGGCGTACGTCACCTTCTTTTGACGTGATGATGATCTCACGGTTACCGCGCTTGATCTTGCCGAAGGTCACCTCGCCGTCGATCTCCGAAACGATGGCCGGATTGGACGGGTTGCGGGCCTCGAACAACTCCGTAACACGCGGCAGACCACCGGTGATATCGCCGCCCGACTTGCCGACGGCACGCGGGATCTTGATCAGGATATCGCCGGCCTTGATCTTTGCATTGTCCTTGACAACCACGTGGGCCGACACCGGCAAGTTGTAGGATTTGACCTCTTCGCCCTCCTTGTTGATCACCTTGATCACGGGGTTCTTGGTCTTATCCTTGGATTCGATGATTACCTTCTCCGAAAGACCGGTCTGCTCATCGCGCTCGTCACGGTAAGTAACACCCTCGATAACACTGTCATAAACAGCTTTACCCTCATGCTCGGAGATGATTACCGCGTTGTACGGATCCCACTCGCAGATCATGTCGCCCTTCTTGACCTCGGCGCCGTCGCTCATATAGAGCATCGAACCGTAAGGCAGGTTGTGCGTATAAAGCACGATTTCGGTCTTGGGATCCACGATGCGGAACTCCGACTGACGCGAAATGACGATGTCCACGGCTTCGCCCTGCGGGTTCTTGCCCTTCACGGTGCGAAGCTCGTCGATCTCCAGACGACCTTCGTATTTCGAAACCACATTGGTCTCGACAGCCGTACCGGCCGCCACACCGCCGACGTGGAACGTACGGAGGGTCAGCTGCGTACCCGGCTCACCGATGGACTGTGCCGCGATGACGCCGACCACTTCGCCGCGCTGTACCATGCGGGCCGTAGCCAGGTTGCGTCCGTAGCACTTCGCACAAACGCCGCGACGCGATTCGCAGGTAAGCACCGAACGGATTTCGACGGACTCCAGCGGCGATTTCTCGATGGCCTCGGCAATCGACTCCGTGATCTCCTCACCGGCCTTGCAGAGCACCTCGCCCGTGAGCGGGTGAATCACATCGTTCAGAGCCGTGCGGCCCAGGATGCGATCGTAGAGCGTCTGCACCACGTCGTCGTTGCGCTTGATGGCCGTAGCCGTCAAACCGCGCAGCGTACCGCAATCCTCCTCGTTGATGATTACATCCTGCGCAACGTCCACCAGACGGCGCGTCAGGTAACCGGCATCGGCCGTTTTCAGCGCCGTATCGGCCAAACCCTTACGGGCACCGTGCGTAGAGATGAAGTATTCGAGCACCGAAAGACCCTCCTTGAAGTTCGAGAGAATCGGGTTTTCGATAACTTGCTGACCGCCCTCGACACCAGACTTCTGCGGCTTGGCCATCAGACCGCGCATACCCGAAAGCTGACGGATCTGCTCCTTCGAACCGCGGGCTCCGGAGTCCAGCATCATATAGACCGGGTTGAAACCGTCGTCATCCTTGATCAGGGTGTCGATCACCGTCTTGGTGAGTTTCGTATTGATATTGGTCCAGATGTCGATGATCTGGTTGTAGCGTTCGTTGTTGGTGATAAGACCCATGTTGTAGGATTCGATCACCTCGTCGGCACGCTCGTATCCCTCCTGGACCAGTTTCTCCTTCTCCTCGGGAATAATAACGGCATCGAGGTTGAACGACAGACCGCCCTGGAAGGCCATCTGGTACCCCATCGCCTTGATATCGTCGAGGAATGCAGCCACCTTGTCGGCACCCGCCTTCTTCATCACCACGGCGATGATGTCGCGCAGCGAACGCTTGGTAAGCACCTCATTGATATAACCGACCTCTTCGGGCACCACCTGGTTGAACAGGATGCGGCCGATAGTCGTTTCCTTCAGTACCCGCACCTTGTTGCCGTTCTCGTCCACGTCGCTGACCATACATTTCACCTGCGCATGCAGATCGGCCCGCTTCTCGTTGTAAGCGATGATCGCCTCCTCGGGACCATAGAAAGTAAGGCCTTCGCCTTTGACGCCCTTGCGGGGCTTGGTGATATAGTACAGACCGAGAACCATGTCCTGCGAAGGCACGGTGATAGGAGCGCCGTTCGCGGGGTTCAGGACGTTGTGCGAACCGAGCATGAGCAGCTGGGCCTCGAGGATGGCGGCATTGCCCAGCGGCAGATGCACGGCCATCTGGTCACCGTCGAAGTCGGCGTTGAACGCCGTACAAGCCAACGGGTGCAGCTGCATGGCCTTGCCCTCGATCAGTTTGGGCTGGAAGGCCTGGATACCCAGACGGTGCAGCGTCGGGGCACGGTTCATCAGCACCGGATGCCCCTTGATGACGTTCTCCAGAATACCCCAGATAACGGGGTCTTTCCGGTCGATGATCTTCTTGGCCGATTTCACCGTCTTGACGATACCGCGCTCGATGAGCTTGCGGATTACGAACGGCTTATAGAGTTCGGCCGCCATATCCTTCGGAATACCCATCTCGTGCATCTTCAGTTCAGGACCGACGACGATGACCGAACGGGCCGAATAATCGACACGCTTACCCAGCAGGTTCTGACGGAAGCGACCCTGCTTGCCCTTGAGCGAGTCGGACAGCGACTTGAGGGCACGGTTGCTTTCGTTCTTCACGGCGTTGCTCTTGCGCGAGTTGTCGAACAGCGAATCGACCGCCTCCTGCAACATACGTTTCTCGTTGCGCAGAATCACCTCCGGAGCCTTGATCTCGATCAGACGCTTCAGACGGTTGTTACGGATGATGACGCGACGGTAGAGGTCGTTCAGATCCGACGTGGCGAAACGTCCGCCGTCCAGCGGCACCAGCGGGCGCAGCTCGGGAGGAATCACCGGCAGCACCTTCAGCACCATCCACTCGGGTTTGTTCCGGCCTTCCGAAGCACGGAACATCTCGATCACATTCAGGCATTTGAGCGCCTCGCTCTTGCGCTGCTGCGAGGTTTCCGTCGAAGCCTTGTGACGCAGGGCATAGGACATGGAATCCAGATCGACCTGCTGAAGCAACGTATAGATCGCCTCGGCACCCATCTGGGCCACGAACTTGTTGGGATCGCTGTCATCGAGCGACTGGTTGCCCTTCGGCAGCGCGCCCACGATGTCCAGATACTCTTTCTCCGAAAGGGTCTGCAACCGTTCCACACCCTGCTCGGCGGCAGCACCGGCGTTGATTACCACATAGCGCTCGTAATAGATGATCGCCTCCAGCTTCTTGGAAGGGATACCCAGCAGATAGCCGATCTTCGAGGGCAGGGAGCGGAAATACCAGATATGCACCACCGGCACCACCAGCGAAATGTGGCCCATGCGCTCGCGGCGCACCTTTTTCTCGGTCACTTCCACGCCGCAACGGTCGCAGACGATGCCCTTGTAACGGATACGCTTGTACTTGCCGCAATGGCACTCGTAGTCTTTCACGGGACCGAAGATACGCTCGCAGAAAAGACCGTCGCGTTCAGGCTTGTAGGTACGATAGTTAATGGTTTCGGGCTTCAGCACCTCGCCGCTCGACTGCGCCAGAATCTCTTCCGGCGAAGCCAGTCCGATCGAAATGGAGCTGTAACCGTTATTCACTTTATTGTCTTTATTGAATGACATAATGCAATGCTTTTTTCTTATCCTCTATATACTACTACCTACCTTCCCTTACTCCAGCTTGACCGAAAGGGCCAGACCGCGCAACTCGTGCAGCAACACGTTCATTGCCTCGGGAATACCCGGCTTGGGCAGGTTGTCGCCTTTGACGATGGCCTCGTAAGCCTTGGCACGACCCATCACGTCATCCGACTTGATGGTCAGGATCTCCTGCAGGATATTGGCGGCGCCGAAGCCTTCGAGCGCCCAAACCTCCATCTCACCGAAACGCTGACCG
>ERZ779725.1562-NODE-1562-length-12388-cov-9.155923_pt1 | contig 12388 bp, 9 predicted proteins | sample MGYA00511890_ERZ779725 | MGnify/ENA primary metagenome ERZ779725 (study PRJEB29588, sample SAMEA2148549) | human gut metagenome | biome: human gut; feature: human-associated habitat; material: faeces | place: Denmark | collected 2008/2010 ...
CGATAACTTTACCATCTACCTTCACACCCCATTTCTTTCCTGCTTGATACAATTCCACATGCCCTGCCTCCGACTTCTCATGCAAAAGAAGCATCTCGTTTGCTTCCATTTCCTTTTTTTGCAACATCGCCTCATGATAGTATTTCTTGCCAAGGCGAGGCATCACAAAATTCAAATCTTCATTTTCATTCTTTGGATGATTGCATCCTATATAAGTCTTCTTCAAATTTGAATCCACCAGGTAGTAGTCCTCTTTGCTGTCCATGACAACGATACGTTCACCATACAGGACTGCACATAACCAATACACATGTTCGTAATCATTACGTAGGAAACATACATTCCTGCTCTCTTCATTGCTCATGCGCATCTTCCCTTCATCACCCTCACAATAGTACCATACCTGACAACCGGGAGCAGAAGGTCTGAATCTGAATATCATATAGTACCCATAATTCTGAAAATCATATTGTGAAGGATGATAGGGCAGAGAAAAATCTTCTTGGGTTCGAGACATGAAGATGTCGTTATATTCTATAAACTCCCATCCTTTTATGTTGACAACATGGGGAGCTTCTGCTACGTTAGTGCCATCGTCGATGACAGCTTTTGCCAACAGGTCATAATAGCATTTTTCCTTTCTGCGAGGTCGGTAGAACAGGATGTTGCCATCCAACAGTTTCATGTCATAGTAATCGCCTGGCTCCAAGACCTGTTCTCCTTGTCGGTTCACTACCGTCATCTTTCCATCAGGCAGCTTGATGATGGCAAATTCCCCTTTGCTATCTACAAACTCACGATACTGTATCGCTTGGAGCAATTCTTCATGGCTCATCACCATCATCATTTCCGAGTCTGGATGAATCTGAATATCGTCTTGCTTCTCGTTCATCAGGAAAAACTCTCTATCCTTCGGAGTCTCCTTTCTCTTGCCAACTTTCAGCTTTCCCTCGAACATAGCATTCCAGTTCCATACTTGCGAAGGCAACCCGAACACCCGATATAGTCCCACATTATCTATAATTACGCAGTTCTTCTTCCCCTTGGCTACTCGCAATCCTCGTCCCACCATCTGCAGATACTTGGCAAGTGACAATGTAGGTCGTGCCAACTGTACAAACTCCACATCCGGACAGTCAAATCCTTCCGAGAAGATGTCCACATTCACCAGCACTTGGATGTCACCTTTCTTGAAGGATTCAATGTCTTGCTGTCTTTCCGTGGCAGGTGTCTTCGAGTCTATGGCTATGGCTTTCACGCCATTTTCCTGATACAGTTTCGTGATTTTCTGAGCATGAGAAATATTGATAGCATACACGATGCCCTTCCTGTCTTTGCCAAATTCTTCCAAACTCTGATAGAGCCTTTCGATACTCGGTTTCTTATTCAGCAACATATCCATTTCCTTGTTCTGGTAGTCACCATCAGCCCCTCGCTTCTGCAAGGAGTCGATGAGCCGTTGCGTCACACCATCCGATTTGATGCTCACAAAATCGTATGTCGCCAATCTTCCCTTGCTGATAAATTCAGGAACACTCCACGACTGCACCAAGACATCAAACAGATCAGTGAATCCCTTACCATTCAATCGGCAAGGTGTTGCTGTCAGTCCCAGGAACTTAGCTTTCGGGAATCTATCCCACATTCCCTTGTAAGTCTTGGCAAGCGCATGGTGCGCCTCGTCAATCACTATCATTCCCGGTTCTTCCTCTATCTCGTCATAGTGTCTCATCAGCCACTGAATGGACATCGCCTTGACGGATGACAATAGGGAAGAGGTGTTTGATACGAAATAAGAATGGAACTTTCTTACGGTTTCGTCTATCTGCGACACCAGCTCTCTTCTATGGGCTACAATCCATACTTTCTCCATTGGATTGCCATTCACGAAAGAGTCTATGACTGCTGTTAACAGGTATGTCTTACCTGTTCCCGTTGGCATTTGTGCCATCACGGATCGATGAAGGCGCAACGCCTTCTCAATCCGTTCCTTCATATCCTCTTGATAATCAAATAACTTTATTTCCTTCATTATTTAAGAGTCTCATTGACTTTACTCCAGTCTTTATTCATCAAATCCTCGATGATGCTATGAATCTTCAAGGCATATTTTGTTCTAGAATGATTGTCATAGAGCGTACCACTCAGGATACTTTCATAAAATAGGATGACAAGGCTTTCAGCCTGACACCTGAATCTCCTATATTGCCTTTCATCATACTCCTTGTTGTGCCAGTAGTAGGCACCCGCCCAATTACGCTGATGATCATTCAGAATCTCTGAAGTAAGAAAAACATACTTTATCAAAGTAGCCTTCCTACCCTTCATCAATTCGTTTATCTTGCTGTGGAACACCAAAAAGGCATTGAATGACATGCCCTCCATGACGGCTTTCAATTCTGCACTCTTTTTCTTGACAAGAACCTGATCTGCCTCCACCTTCGCAGCAATCTCATTCTCCTGCTTGATTCGCTCTTCCAGATAGGTAGTGTCCCATTTCCTCCAGATGAGCTTTCTGATATAACCATCCAGTTCCAAGGCCAACTTACCTTCCAGAGTCTCCTTCATCTGAAATTTCTCATCCAATAATAAGTCGCGCATCTTCGATAACAACTGATAAACTGTTGAAGAAATCAACACCCGCTCAGCAGCAGCATCTTCTCCAGCAATTACCTTGTCACCCAAGCAAGCAATATTCTTCTCCAATTCCCCCAACTCATCGGAAGAAAAGAACCCAAATTGCTCCCACTTGCTCATCATGCCATGAATTTCAAAATACAAGGCATTGCAGAATGTGACAAAATCCATGTCTTTCAGCGACTTCATGAAGATAGGAAGATAGCAGATGACAGGATAAACCTCCATACTCTGAGGCATCTCCATTTCCTTCGGCAACTCCACCCCCGAAGCCTTGCCATCCTCTCTTGCTGTCGATATGATCTCGCCAGTCTCAGGATTTCGGGCATCGAGATAATTGCCAAAGTCAAACCCCTTGTCAATTGAGTCCATACCCGTCAACTCCTTCAGCAATATCTTCGGCTGCTTGGCATCACTCTTCATAATCTCCCGGAACACATCCACACTTGCCATGCACAGATTACCCACGGCAGAGGCAAAGGCCACGTTCATCATGAAATTACCGTGCAGCAGGTCATCGAACTTTTCGCCATAGATGCGCATGGAGATGTACCATTCCTTGGGATTCCCCTCAAAGCCGATAGTAGATATGTGAATGTCCTCAGCCGTATCAGTATGCTGTCCATACAAACTGCTGATAACAGGATATTTCTTCCGGAAATGCTTCTTGATGATGCGCTCAAAACGGTCATAACCATTCTCAGCAAAATCAAGTACATGCGCCCATCGGCAACAAGCCATGATGTAACCGTCATGGTTCAGAAAGTTCATGTTGAAGTACTGGTGCTCGTTAATTTTCACCGTCACCTCCAACTGCCTATGGGTTTTCTTATTGAACGCAAACGTGCCTTCAGACGGAAAATCCAAAGGCACACTCGTTGTAAACACAGGTAAAATTACAGGTGCATTTCTCATCATGTCCTATATAAATGTCAGTATGTAAAGTCAAAAATAATCAGAAAAAATATCTACATCAGAGAGCTCTCCAATTCATTCGGCTCACGAACGATAGCCAAAGGCTCCCCATGAAAAGGCTCCACCGGCATCAAATCCATCAGTTTCTTCTTCATGCCCCGATGATTTGGGTATTGAACAGCCGTCTCTGCAATGAAACGACATACCTCCTGCCTCTTCTCCTCATGGTTCCAAGCCTTGACAGCAACCACCAAAGCCTGATAACTGTCAAATAACAGCTTACCAATACGCCTTTTGTATTCACCAACCAAATCCTGTATATCGTCTCGGTTGATGAGCAATGGTATATGCTTGCACAGCGCCATGGCGATGCCATAAGCAGCATCAGGTCTGCTCTTGGCCAGTATCTGTGGAATGGACTTCTTGTGCCAACGCTCCAAAAGCCGTAGCAGAGCCATGAAGTCATCATTGTCCCTCGGCTCAAAGCTCACTTCCTGCAGGAGATATTTGGAGTATTCCTCCTCATAATCCACACTCAGCCCTTTGGGAATATAGTTGATTCTCGGTCGCTCCATCTTGGCGCGATACCGTTGCTTCTCCATGGACCGTTTTCTCTGCTCGTCCCATTTGATGCGCAACAGCTTTTCTTCCCTAATCTGGAGTTCAATATCTCTGAACTCAGAGGTATTCATCACCTCTGCCTTCAGATGCTTCTTGATTACTTTTGTCAGATAACGTCGCCATGCCTCCTTGTTCTCTTCTGTAACAAAGGATGGGCATTGCTCTCCGTAGCAAGTCTTCCAAGTGAATGGTTCGAAATCTAGATGCCAGAGGAATGATTTGTGTTGGGGGTTGTTGGGTCCCATATTTAATTTATTATGCGATATATGTCTAAGATACACATCAAATCCTTAGACTGAAATTATTGTAAAGCAAATCGTCGATTTCGTTGCTAATGGATTGAAAATCATCTACTATCAACAATTTGTTAGGATTATGCAATTCTACGACTTTAATATTTTCTGCATTTAATTGCAAATCAGATGATGTCGCTACTATCAATTGTGCATCTTTGGGTTTGTTTTCCAAGAGAAAAGAGAACATTGTTTCTTCATCTTTGTCTCTTAGTCCACGTTGACGCATTTCATCAACAACAATTGGGCAGAGGACAGGACCACCATATTTGCACATAATATCAATAAACGCATATGTATAAGCAACAATAGTTCTTGGGACTTTTGTTCCTGTTACAGATATATTGGTACTCAAAGAAATCTTTTTCTCGGAATTTAAACGAACTTTCATTTTCGTAGTGTACTTAAAAACTAAATTTCCAAAGTCGTTTTCAATCATTTTCTTGCGTTCTTTTTTACCTTCATCATTGACTTTTGCTTTTAGTTTTTCTATCTCTTGTTGATATCTTACTTTCTCTTTTTCCAGTCTAACTTTCTCCTCTCCCATAATGCTGTCAAAATATTTTTCCAACTTGGAATTTAAATAATCATCCAAACTTGATTCGTCTTTTTTTATTTGCATTAGTTGGGATATCTCAATAAGTTTATCTCTTATTTCTTTATTGCTATATTCTACATTTTCTATTTTAAGATTTATATCTTTGAGCTCACTTTGATTTTGGATTATCAAATCTTTGCATTTTACAATATCATCACTCATTTCAAGCCTACCAAGAAAATCATTAGCCACTTTAGAACCACACATAGGACAAGTAATGATGTCCTCCTGTGTCATAGCATAATTAAAGTCCTTGCCAATTTCTTTAATATTGTTGTGCAACTGTTCTATGCAGAAAGTGAGATAACTTTTTTTGTTGTATAGTTCCTTTAATTCTGCTAATTTGTTTTTTTGAGCAATCTTCAACTCACTAATTTTCTTGATAAAATTTGCAATTTCCTCATTGAAATCATTCTCGTTTAAAGACAACTTAAATTTAACAAGACGCTTTTTCATACTCTCAAACAGTCTTTTGTTTGCAGCTAAATCTATATTTATTTTATCCAAAGACTTAATTGCATTATCGAGCTGGACTTTGAATGAAAAGTATTCATCAGATACCACTCCTGTATGGAGTAATAAAGTATTTGCTCGTAAAGTACTACTGCCACATCTAGAAAAAGAAGTCCACGGCTGTGCCCAGCCATCATCTTGATCTATATAGAAAGGCATAAAGAGGTAATCGGAATAAAAGGTTTGTTTAATTCCATTAATCTCAATCTTAGGAAGGTGTATATCCAACAAACTAGAAATAGCCTTACCTTGCTTGGATAAAGAATCTGTTAACGTTCTTTGAGTACCATCTGGATTAAAAATATAGTAGTCTTTTCCTATGTGGAGAGCTGTGAAGTTTATATCATCTATGGTAAACTTCAATAAAACCACAATATTATCGTTTTTCCATGTTTCCGGAATACTCTTTATGGAAGTTCCGAGTGCCGAGAATAAGGACTTAGAGATACAGGATTTACCTGTATCGGTATCACCTTTGATAATGACTATATCACTATCAAGACTTATCCTTCTCGCCTTTCTGCTTGAATAGCTCAGGAAAGAGATTTCCTTGAATCTTAACTTTTTCATACTTCTTAGTTCTTAAATTTCTTATAAGAATCTTTAATATCCCAATATTATTATTCATGCCGTCAAATAAAAAATGAGTGCCAAAATAAAAGAATCTTTATATCCGAGAGGATTTGAATATTTACTTTTAACCTCAGTCAAGATCTTATTCCCTAATTCCCAGAAAGTATTGCAATCTTCAAATTCAATATTTGCATTTACATCTCTGATACAATTAGATAATTTGCAAAATTCTATATTATCATATTGGAAATATTCGTTCCTGATTTTGTTTTCCAATTCTTGTTTTATTATTATTCTTTGCTGAAAAGTCGTTCCATCCATTAACTCTCTCATTGCAGACTGGCATTTCATTTCGAACGAAGTATAACTACGTAACTCATTTATGAAACTTTCAAATTGAGATTTTGAAATTGCCTTATGAGTAAACAAGTCTTCTTTTGTATGACAGACTTCTTTATAATCATTACGTTTTGTTATTTCTGCAAATATTGCATCATAAAAAGATCTTGGATTAATTTCAGATGTTCCCAAATGCTTTCTTAGAAACGTTGTAACCTTACCAACCAATGAATCCGTAGAATCATTTAAATTCAACTGGTTTTGGATTATAAAAAGATGCTCGTAACAGTTGGGATTTATCTGTGTGCCCAGTTCTTTCTCTATTTTAGATTTTATGTCATTTTGCACTTTTTCTGATAATTTAGAAAAGGATAGAACTTCGTCATGGGAATCAGACTTGGAATCAAAATGGTTCTTTGACACGAAAGTATTTGTCACGAAATAAACATCTCTTGTCTTCTCAAATTCCAAATAGTGATTAATCAATTTTCCCAAATAGGACTTCTTGGCTTTTCCTTTTGAATCTGTTTCTTTTTGACAAAGTTTGTTTGCCTGCCAATAATTCACACTCGTTTTAATCTGGTAAAAATCAATATTAGCAGCATCTTCATCAGAATCCAACACTTCTATATCATCATGATAATCAAATATAATCGTATAGGACTCACCGCTATCTTCTAACTCCAAAAGTTTCTTCAAAGCCCAGTTCTTTTGGAAGCTAAAGCCATTGTCTGCTGTAGAGCCTCCTATATCCGAAGGTAGTTTACTTAATATTTCATCAAATGCATCCATAATCATTCCTTTTTACACAACAATCCCTAACCACTCAAGCACATCTCTTTTCAATTTACTCAAAGGTCTGTCTAATGTCTTCTCGATGTCTGCTTCAACACCAAACATCATTCTGAATACATCTTCACGAGTGTACTTCATTCCTAAATCTACACAAACCTTATCAAACTGTGTTTTGAGATATGTCGGATTGTTCTTTATCTCGAAATCCATGATGTCCTTTACTTCCAAAGGACCATGTTTCTCGTAAATTTCATCAAGTGCCAAGTCTGTAATCGTTTTGTCTTCCTTACTATTCCTCTTACGACAAAGAAGTACAGACCACTCGCTCGCATGTAATGTATCCATATACTCTAATGTTGGAACAAACTTAAAGTCTGGGGCGAAATCTGGGTTTGTATACGGGTGAATATGCGTCTTCAAGCTATAATGTGCACTTCCTTTTACCGAACTATTACATACAGAACAACTTGGTATCAAATTATAAAAACTTAGTCCCAATAATGGATATTGCCGATGTGCAAACCAATGATCGAACTGTGGTCTTACTTTGCTTACTATCTTGCCTTTTTCTGTAACCTTCCCTACAGTAAAAGTGTATTGCCTATTACAATAAGTGCATGTGTTCCTGCCTTTCAGTAGTGAAAGGTTATAAGCCACTTCTTCTTTAATCAAGCCGTAATCAAACACATCATACAGGAATGTCAGCAGCTTCTCATATCGGTCAATCAATGATTGTTGTTTGGGCGTTCTGCGCTTCTTGGCTTTAGCCTTCAAGTATCTTCTTAATAACTTTTCAGAATAAATGTCGTGATAGCTATATCGGTTTACAGGCATCAACTTCAACATATTGTTCAAATGACGATGATTTAACTTGAAAAGCCTTGAAGGTTTTGCAGACAATATATCCTCCACAAGTCCTACATATAAAGTGCCATCAGGCAAGATTGGCACCAAATAGTCGCACCAATCCTTGTATTCGACATTGTCTCTTAGCTTATTTACATTTTTCACGATGGAAGATTCCAACCATGAAATATACCTTTTCATTTCCTTTGCTGAGATATCATCCAAATGCCACATGTCAGCTTCTCCTTTCTTTTAGCCTTTTCAGTTCAGTTTCCAACATTTCGATTCTTTTATCTAAACTTTTGTTGCCAAAAGTTGCATCATATTTATCCAATAAAACTCTTTGAATGATAGGTTCGTCTATCGTCAAAATCAGTCTTAACAGCTTTTCTTTTGGATAATTTTGCAGCCAGGAGCTTTCTCCACAGTCTTCAGCAGAACCATTGCCTTCACAATACATATTCAGAACTTGTATGATTCTCTTTACTACCCATTCCGAGAACAAACCTTTACAGCCGTCTTTCATAAAGAAGTTGGTATTTAACATATCATGGATGTTGGCTCCAAAGCTTTGCAAATCAAGGTGTTGTTGAACTCCATCTTTCAGTGTCATAATATTTGTTGCAGGAATATCGCTCAATACAAATGGAGAGTGGGTAACTATCAAGAACGAAACAGCCTTAATGCCATCCATATACATTTGTCTCAATCCATCCAAAAGATACAGCAAGAAATTTCGTTGCATTTCGGGATGAAAATACAACTCTATCTCTTCCAAAATCACATTGACACGGTTATAAGCTACTCTCTGTTTATTAGCATCATAATGAACTGAGTCTATATTGGCTAAATGGTACAATATAGAACTGATAGTATAAATTTGTTGGCGTTCACCAGAACTGAGTTTTTCCAGCGTTATATTTTGCTTACTATGCTTTTCTTGTAGAATTATTGATACGTTGAATATAGGCGAAGGCAAAACATCTTCAGTTTTGGAATATTGACAGTATCGGCGAATCGGTACCACTATAGCGCGTGAATCGGTACCATCATAGCACTGCATTCGGTACCATCGTATTACTTGAATCGGTACCATCATAGCGCACCAATCGGTACCAAAAAGATGTAAAGTTCTGCTCATGTATAATAATAACCGCCTATCTTTGCAGAAGAATTTTAAAATCTGTATAGATATGGCACAAAGTAATGTAAACATGAGCAAATTAAAACGTTCATTTCAAATGCTAGCGGCAAAAATACCGCAACGCACCATTTGCGAGCAACTACACATGGGACGTGGCGTACTGAACCGTTACAAGACCTTGGCGGATTCCCAAGGTTTGTCCTATGGCGTGATAGGCCGCATGAGTGACGGGGAAATAGAATCTTTCCTCCAGTTGTCCAAGCCCACAGCAGCCCCATCCTCCCAACGTCAGGTGCTGGACGGGCTGTTGCCTGAATATGTGTCAGACTTGTCGCATAACCGCTACCTCACCATTCAAGCCCTGCACGAGTCATACAAGAAGGAGCATCCCGACGGATATGGATACACCCAGTTCAAGAAGTCAATCCGTGAGTATCAGTACTCACACAACCTCAGCTTCCATAACACCTATATTCCTGGGGAAGAGATGCAGATTGACTTCGCCGGCGATGCCCTGTGGCTTACCGACCCGAAGACAGGTGAGCTAACCAAGGTTGTCGTCCTGGTCTGTATCCTGCCATACAGCGGCTTGGGATTTGCCAAGGCTATGTACAACGCTTCCATGGAGAACTTCTTCGGCGGTATATCCGATGCCTTCTCTTACTTCGGCGGAACAACTCGCATAGCCAAGAGTGACAACATGAAGCAGTGGGTGAAGAAATACGACCGCTACGAGCCAGCATTCAATGATGCAGCCGTGGAATGGGCCGCCTACTACGATACAACCCTCCAAACCTGCAGGATTCGCACTCCCAGGGACAAAGGTCCAGTCGAGGGACTCGTTCAAAAGACATACAATGCCGTCTACGCTCTGCTACATGACGAGGTGTTTTACAATCTATTGAGTATGAATGCCCGTATCTATGAGTTGATGGACGGCTTCAATGAAAAGCCGTCCAGAACGACAGGGAGAAGCAGACGTGACATCTTCGAGGCGGAAGAGCAACCAACGTTGGGTAAACTGCCCATGACTCCATACTGCTTCAGATATCGCAAGGAGGTGAAACTGTCCGGTACCTATCACGTCATGGTTGACAAGCACAACTATAGCGTACCATACCAGTATGTCGGGCAAAAGGTGAGCGTACTGTGGGACTTGGATACCGTGGAGGTTTACTCAGGGAGTTCTCGCATAGCCATCCATCAGCGTCGCCAAGGTTCTGGGTACAGCACGCTTGACGAGCATATGCCAGACAAACATCTTGCCTACAAGCACGGACAGGGATATAACGCCGCCTATTTCCTGGAGGAGGCAGCATTGGTCGGCAGCAACACCACTGCCGCAGTCCAATCCATCCTCAATCGCACGAAGCATGTCGAGCAGTCGTACAAGTCCTGCCAAGGAGTCCTGTCTCTCAAGCGCAAGTATGGCAAGGAGCGCCTGGAGAAGGCCTGCAAGCGTCTGGCAGGTTGTTCATCCATCACCTACACGACCATCCGCAACGTATTGGAGAAGAACCTTGACCAAGTTGACGGGGAAGAAACAGTCTCAAATGTGCCACAGAACGACTATGTGAGAGGCGCGGAGGCATTTATGAACATTTAAACATATATAGTAACATGAACTTACAAGAAACCATCATACAACTCAACGAGTTGAAACTCAGAGGTATGTCATCCTCCTTCGAGGCCATGACCAGCCTTCCTGTACAGAACCGCCCATCCCTGGAAGTCGCCATCTCCAAGATGGTGGATGCAGAGGTGCAGGACAGACGAGATCGAAAGACCGCCATGTATCTAAAAATCAGCAAGCTTAGATATACGGCACTCTTAGAGGATGTCATCTGTGGAACAGACCGCAACTTCACCAAGGATGACCTTGCCGCCATTGCCGACTGTGCCTTTATACGCAGGCATGAGAACTTGCTCATACAAGGAAAGTGTGGCTGCGGAAAATCCTTTCTTGCCTGTGCCCTTGGAAGACAGGCTTGCATGCTAGGCTACAGAACTCTCTATCTCAATATGAACAGCTTTGTGGAGAAAGTTGCACTCAGCAAGCTGGATGGGTCGTACCTGAAGATGATAACCAATCTGGAAAAGTATGACTTGCTCATATGGGATGACTTCGGGTTGCAGCCAATGGATGACAAGACCAGACTCGCAATGCTCCAAATCCTAGAAGAGAGATACGAGAGAAAGTCCGTCATTATCGCCTCACAGCTTCCCATTGCCAAATGGTATGATTACATAGGTGATCCTACCTTAGCAGATGCCATTATGGACCGTTTGGTGGCAAATGCAAGTAAAATAGAGTTAAAAGGCGATTCTATGCGCCAGAAATTGAAAAAATAGATTACCTTTGCAAATTGAAAAGCAGAACTGAAATCTTGGTACCGCTTGCAGCGATACAAGCGGTACCGATTGCAGTGATAGCATGGTACCGATTACACCGCTACGCTTGGTACCGATACAGCGCTATCGTCAACATGTATCAGCAAAACCTATTTTGCTATTTTTTCCTACAATTCTGAACAAGCCATCACTGACATAATCTGGACCATTGTCAATCTTATATACTTTAAATAGTTCTTTACCTGCATTATTAATACAAACTATTTCACCTTTTCTCGTGCCGACAAAGCCGATAGATGAAATCGTATCAGTAAATGCTATTGTATATTTTTTATTTTTTACAATAGTTTTTCCTTGTAAGTTTTTATATATAATGTTATTACCATTGTCAAATTTTACAATGGTCTGAGCTGTCAGCTGTTGGAAAAGTAAACATGATAGAAAAATAAAAAGGAACTTTTTCAAACTTAATGTTTTATACGTTAATGCCATTGTCGCTTACGTTTAAGTCCCTTTTAATCCATGCAGCTTAGCCGGGACTGTTGGCTGAGTCGTATCATTCAAAATTCATTAATATCAAATACAAACATCATGCCTATTTTATTTGGGAAATTTTATAATGTCAAAGTGTCAGTCTAAACAACTTTAAGCTATCAGTACTGAATGCAACTTTTATAGCCACAACTCGCAGTTCCATTTTTTATCGCACAGTCCAAAAACTTCCGTGAAGTTTCTATTTTCATTTGCCGCTCTGATTTTCTT
>ERZ779725.1570-NODE-1570-length-12343-cov-1.969482_pt1 | contig 12343 bp, 9 predicted proteins | sample MGYA00511890_ERZ779725 | MGnify/ENA primary metagenome ERZ779725 (study PRJEB29588, sample SAMEA2148549) | human gut metagenome | biome: human gut; feature: human-associated habitat; material: faeces | place: Denmark | collected 2008/2010 ...
GTTGCTTTCGGCAGGGGCGTTTTTGAAAACTTTCGCCGATTTATTTCCTTTCAACTTACCGTTAATTTAGCTTCGATGAGTATAATAGTCGCAAGCCTTTTGACGGGGCTTGACTGCCCGTTTACGTCAACGAGCTTACTTTGGCTCAACGTAATAATGGACGGTCCGCTCGCGCTTTCCTTGGGCGTGGAAGCCCGCAAAACCGAGCTTGAAAAGACAAAGCCCGTCCGCCGCGACGAGGACGTTTTAACGCCGCTTATGATTGCGAGAATAGGTCTTACTTCGGTGTTTATGTGTGCGGTGACGACGTGTCAGCAACTTTTTAATTTTCTCGGCGCAAACTTAACCGAGCAACCAACCGTTATACTTTCGGTGTTCGTGTTCTTTCAACTCTTCAACGCGATAAACTGCGCCGCCGGGACAACCGAAAGCTCCTTAAAACGCTTTTTCGGCAATAAACTGCTCGTTGTAATGTTGTTTTTGACCCTTTCCACGCACGTTCTCGTCTGTCAGTTCGTTCCGTCGTTTTTCGGCACTTCTCCGCTCGGCGTCACTCTCTGGCTTAAAATTTTCGCAACGTGTTCTTCCGTTCTCGTTGCGGCTGAGCTTTTAAAGGTTTTTCTCAGGCTTTTGAAAAGAAAAATTGCGAATAAAAACTTTTCTATGATTAAAAGGAGAAGCGTTACGTAAACTAATATGGATATGAAACTTACCGTAAGCGACTCTTTGTTCAGAGTAAAATATATCGAATATATAAAAGACAGCCTTTTAAGCGTTGTCCGCGGCTTGGGCGGATCGGCGCAAACAACCGAACGCGACGAACGCGCGGAGCTTGATATAACGCTTCCCGAAGATTGCGTTCCGTACTTTCGCGCTTCGATAGAAGAAAAAATAGGCGAAGTCATAGCCGTGGGGTATAAGAACGAATATTTTGAAAAATACGTTCGAGTTTCGGGGCTTAATAACGAGGAATACTCGCTTTTGCTGTCGGCTCTCATCGCCGCGGATTTTCAAGAGGACTGCACATACGCCGCCTCTAAGATTGTCGGCGACCCGTATACGATAGACGGCTCGTTCAACTTTACCCTTAAACCGCTTTCGGAAAAGTGGGCGGAAGTCGTTTCGTGTCTGCCGCCGGTGTTCAGAGCAGGGCAACTCAAAGACTTTATATCATATCTCGTTAGCGAAAGAAAGGGGCGAAAAGTTTACGTAGCCAAGGGCGGCGTGTACGACGAATGTTTTACTCGGCTCAGACGCGTTAATCTTTGCGGCGACGACGAAAACTTAAAAATCGTAAGAGAGGTTATTCTCTCGGGCGCGGGAGAGGTCGAACTCGACTTTAAGCCGCCCGAAAAGGACGAATATTTTCTCAAAGAATATTTCGGTGAAAAAATATTTTTCGGAAAGGGCTATTTTGATTGACAAAAAAATTTTTTCGTGTATAATTTGTATATACAAAAATAAAATATCTTTTTGCAAGACAAGTAGCTTAGGGTAGCTTTTTAAAAGAGAGCGGAGTCGTGGCTGAGAGCGTCCGTATAAAGTCCGAAAGCGAAACCACTTGCTATAAAAAAGGCGTTTGCTTCACGCTTAAGAAGCGCAACGAGGCGAATACTGTTATTCGCAAATTAAGGTGGAACCACGGTCAACGATCGTCCTTAGGCTCTTTTAATAGAGCTTAGGGGCGTTTTTTATTACAATATTAAGAAAAGAAATCCGAAAGGGGTGTTTTTATGATTATCACATTGAAAAACGGAAACAAAATGGAAGTTGAAAACGGCAAAAAGCTTTCCGAAATCGCAAAGGAGATTTCCGAAGGTCTTGCCCGCGAAGCCGTCGTCGCAAAGGTGAACGGCGAACTCAAAGATTTAAGCGAAGAGCTTAATGCCGACGCGGAAGTCGAATTTTTCACGCTCAAAGACAAAGAGGGACTTGACGTGTATCGCCATACATGCTCGCATATTCTTGCCCAGGCGGTCAAAAACATATTCCCGACTTGCGCGCTTGCGATAGGTCCGACGATAGAAAACGGGTTTTATTACGACTTCGACTTCAAAACGCCCATATCTCAGGACGATTTTGAAAAAATCGAAGAAGAAATGAAAAAAATAATAAAAAGCGACTTACCCATTACTCGCTACACCTTGCCGAGAAACGAAGCGATTAAGCTTATGAAAGAATATAACGAGCCGTACAAAGTTCAGCTCATCGAAGATTTGCCCGAGGGCGAAGAGATATCTTTCTATAAGCAAGGCGCGTTTACCGACCTTTGCAAAGGTCCGCACCTTTCCTCGACCGGCAAAATAAAGGCGTTCAAGCTTATGAGCCTTACGGGCGCGTATTGGAAAGGCAGCGAAAAAAATAAGATGCTCACCCGTATTTACGCCACGGCTTTCGAAAAGAAAAGTCAGCTCGAAGAATACGTCAAACAGCAGGAAGAAGCCAAACGCCGCGACCACAACAAGCTCGGCAGAGAGTTGGGCTATTTTATGACGAGCGACGTGGTAGGTCAAGGCTTGCCGCTTTTCGGCGCGAAGGGCAGCAAAGTCATGCAGACGATGATCAGATTCGTTGAGGACGAGGAAGAAAGAAGAGGCTTTATGCCCACCCGTACCCCGTCAATGGCAAAGAGCGACCTTTACAAAATTTCCGGTCACTGGGATCATTATCGCGACAAAATGTTCGTTATCGGCGACGCGGACGCGGAAGGCGAAGTTCTCGCAATGCGCCCGATGACTTGCCCCTTCCAATATCAGATTTATAAAAACGGCTTAAAAAGCTACAAGGATTTGCCTTACAGATTCTGCGAAACGGCAACAGAATTCCGCAACGAAAACTCGGGCGAAATGCACGGGCTTATAAGGGTCAGACAGTTCACGCTTTCCGACGGTCACATCATCTGCGCCCCGGAGCAGGTCGAAAGCGAATTCAAGCGTTGTCTGGAACTTTCCAATTACTTCTTAAAATGCCTCGGCATGGAAAACGACGTAACGTATCGTTTCTCTAAGCGCGGCAAAAACAAAGCTAAATACATCGATAACGACAAGGCGTGGGAAGATACGCAAAACCTTATGCGCCAGATTCTCAATCACCTCGGCTTAACGTACGTCGAAGCGGACGACGAGGCGGCTTTCTACGGACCTAAGCTTGACGTTCAGTGCAAAAACGTTTACGGCAAAGAGGATACGCTCATTACCATTCAGCTCGACTTTTCGGCAGGCACGGCTTTTGATATGTCGTATATCGACCAGAACGGCGAAAAGAAGACGCCTTTCGTCATTCACCGTTCGTCCATCGGTTGCTACGAAAGGGTTTTCGCAATGCTCATCGAAAAGTACGCCGGAGCTTTCCCGACATGGCTATGCCCCGTTCAGGTCAAGATTTTGCCCGTAACGGACAGAGCCGCCGAATATTCCGAAGCCGTTAAAGAAGCTTTGTACGACAGAGGTTTAAGGGCCGAAGTTGATTCAAGAAGCGAAAAGATAGGCAAAAAGATAAGGGACGCTCAAATGGAAAAAGTTCCTTATATGCTCGTTATCGGCGACAAAGAAGTGGAAGCGGGCGATATAGTCGCAGTCCGTAGCAGAAGAACGGGCGATATGGGCGAAATGAATACCAAGGACTTTATCGAAATGGTTCACAAGGAAGATAAAGACAAGGTTGTTTATAAGGACTGAATTTTTTAAAAAGCCTGTAAAAATCCTTGACAAAAGGGAATACGGTGTGGTAGAATGTTTAGGCTTGAAGCAGAAGAGTGAACCTTCTCGCCGTCGGTTTTTACGAAACGGCACATACCGCATTATCGGCTAATGTTGATTTTTTATGGTATATTATCGGGTTTTCTTGTGCGGAAAGCCCGATTATTTTATGCTTGAGGAGGCTAAAACCATTAAAGTTCAGAATAACATCAACGAAATGATACGTCATCCGGAAGTCCGCCTTATCGGCGCGGACGGCAGTCAGCTCGGGATAGTTTCTTCCCGCGAGGCGCAAAGGCTCGCGTACGAGGCTAATCTCGACCTTGTGGAAATATCTTCCACGGCAACGCCGCCCGTATGCAAAATAATGGACTACGGCAAATACCGTTTCGAAATTCTCAAAAAGCAAAAAGAAGCCAAAAAGAATCAAAAGGTTATCGAGCTTAAAGAAATCTGGCTGTCTATGACCATCGACGTAGGCGATCTGAACGTCAAGGCAAAGCAGACCATGAAGTTTTTGGACGCGGGTAACAAAGTCAAGGTTTCCATACGCTTAAGAGGAAGACAGAACGCGCATTCGTCGCTCGGCGTGGACGTTATGAACAAATTCTTCGAACTTGTCAAGGAAAAAGCGATTATGGAGAGGAGACCCGTCTTAGAGGGCAGGAACATTCTCATGATACTCGCGCCGGCAAAAGAAGAACAAGCAAAGAAGCAATAATCTTTCAAAGCATTTTAATCGGCGGGGCAACCCGCAAAACACAATAATTTATATCGGAGGGCAAAAACATGCCGAAAATGAAAACTCACAGCGGTTCCAAAAAGCGTTTTAAGCTTACCGCCTCGGGTAAAGTAAAAAGAGCTTGCGAAGGTCACAGCCATATCCTTAGCAAGAAAGACACCAAGAGAAAAAGAAGATTGAGAGCGGGTACGTACGTATCCACCACTCAGGAAAAGACCGTGAAGGGTCTTATTCCCTACAAGGCGTAAGGAGGACAATATAAATGCGTATCAAAAGAGCGGTTAACGGCGTTAAAAAACGCAGAAAGATAATGAAGCTTTCCAAAGGTTACTTTGGAGCTAAGAGCAAATTATACAGAGTAGCGCGTCAAGCGGTCATGAAGTCGCTTACTTACGCTTACGTCGGCAGAAAGTCCAAAAAGCGTGACTTTAGAAAGCTTTGGATTGCTCGTATCAACGCGGGTTGCCGTCTTAACGGAATAAGCTACAGCAAATTTATGCACGGTATGAACGTACTCGGTCTTAACCTTAACAGAAAGGTTCTTTCCGATATGGCTATCAACGACGCGGCAGGGTTTACCTCGCTCGTTGAAAAGGTTAAAGCGTGCAACGCGTAAAAAGCCTTTTAAGCCGCTTATAGGTTGACTATCAGCGGCTTTAATTTTTGTTATATGATTATCACTTCACGCCACAATCCCTTAGTTAAGCTATACGCTTCGCTTAAGGACAAAAAAGGGAGAATTTCCGCGGGCGGATACCTTGTAGAGGGCGAAAAACAAGTTGCGGAAGCCGTTAAAAGCGGCAGAAACGTTTTGTCCGTAATGGGCAAATCCTCGCTTGTGTTGCCTTACGAGGGGAAGATTCCTTGTTTGTACGAGGTGACGGACGATATTTGTCGTTTCGTCGCCGATTCCGTCACGCCGCAAGGAATATTCGCGCTCGTCGCATTCCCGCCCTTTAGAAAGCAAAGCGGCGGCAATATCGTGCTTTTAGACGGCGTTTCCGACCCGGGCAACGTAGGTACGATTATACGAACTTGCGCCGCCGTCGGAGTAAAAACCGTTTATATTTTAAACGGCGCGGACGCGTATTCGCCTAAGTGCGTTCGCTCGGCGATGGGCGGGCTTAACTCGGTAAACGTTTACCCGATAGAAGAGGGCGAGATTGAAAACGCGCTTGAGAATAGGCGCGTTATCGTCGCGGATATGAACGGCGAAAACGTATTCGGAAAGAGCGTTAGCGGGGATTTTTGCCTCGTTATAGGCAACGAAGCGCACGGCGTTTCCGAAAAACTCAAAAGTCGGGCGGACGAAGTTGTTTCTATCCCTATGAAGAAAAGTATGGAAAGCCTTAACGCGGGCGTTTCATGTTCGATAATCCTATACGAATTTTTACATAAAAGCATTTAAGGAGCGAAAAATGTCAGGACATAGCAAATGGCACAATATACAGGCAAAAAAAGGTAAGGCAGACGCGGCGCGCGGTAAAATCTTCACCAAGATCGGCAGAGAAATCGCCGTTGCCGCAAAGAGCAACCCTAATCCCGACACTAACAGTAAGCTCGCCGACGTTATCGCGAAGGCGAAAGCGGCGAATATGCCTAACGACAACATTAAAAGAAGTATCGCAAAAGCTACGGGCGAACTCGGCAACGTAAACTACGAAACGCTTATTTACGAAGGTTACGGCGTGGGCGGAAGCGCGGTGATGGTGAAAACGCTTACCGACAACAAGAACAGAACGGTGGGCGACGTAAGGCATATTTTCGATAAGTTCGGCGGTTCTATGGGTACTACCGGCAGCGTTACCTTTATGTTTGAAAATAAAGGCGTTATCGTTGTAGACCGTACGGTAGACCTTGACGAGGACAAAATGATGGAGTACGCCCTCGAAGCGGGCGCGGACGACGTTATAGTTTCCGACGACGTTTACGAAGTGCGCACCGACCCGACGGCTTTCACGCAGGTGAGAAAGTATCTCGAAGACCACGGCGTAACGTTTGAAGAAGCCGATATCATGATGATACCGAACGACCGTATAACTCTCACCGACGAACAACTCGTCACCTTCGGCAAAATGCTCGACGCTTTTGAAGACAACGACGACGTGCAGGACGTATACCATAACGTATTACTTCCCGAAGAACCCGAAGAAGAATAATTTTGAGAGCGTATATCGGCACATATACGGGCTACGTGTTTAAACGCCACACAGTTACGTACATAGAGTACGCGCCTGCGCGTCGTTCTCGCCTGTTGCGGCAATCTTACGCACTCTCCACGCTCAAATCGTTTTTAGGATAGTTTAGAAGGTTTTCAAGCAAGCACACAACCTTGCCGCGTATAAGTTGAAAGATGGAAGTTGAAAGGTGAAAGTTAATGCGGATATGCGAATTATTTTTAATATTTATTCGTCCGCAATTTTCAATTTTCAGTTTGTCATGCTTTCAACTTTCAATTTACATATTATCCCCTCATCCACCGTCGCCGCGAAGACGTTCCCCTTCTCCACAAAGCTTGCGCCTTTTGGCGCAAGCGGGCGAAGGTCGGGAAGCTGTACATATAAACTTTCAATTTTCAACTCTCGATTTTCAATTTGTTTAGCTTTCAATTTTCAACTTTAAACTTTCAATTTGATTATTATGTCCGGAATTTATATTCACATACCGTTTTGTAAACAAAAATGCTCTTATTGCGACTTCGCTTCCTACCCTCGTGAAATCGGGAAAGCCGAAGCGTATTTTGCGTGCCTTTATAAGGAAATGCATTCGCGCGCAAGCGAGCTGAAAGGGAAAAAATTCGACACCGTGTACTTCGGCGGGGGAACGCCGTCATATGTTGACCCCAAGTATATTTTAGGGTGCATGCGGCTCATAAAAAAGCAATTCGACCTTGCCGAAAACGCCGAGATAACGCTCGAAGTCAACCCGGGTACGATAGACAGGAGCAAACTTCACGTTTACAAGGAAGCGGGTATAAACCGCTTCAGCGTGGGGCTACAATCTTCTTCCGATAAAATTTTGCGCGATATTGCCCGTATTCACACCAAAGCAGACTACATTGCCGCGACTGAAATTTTAAGGGGCTACGAGCTTTCTACCGACGTTATGATAGGCTTGCCCGACCAAAGCATGCAGTCGATTTTAGACACGATTGACTTAGCCGTAGAATGCGGCTCAAAGCACATCTCGATGTACGCTTTAACGCCGGAAGAGGGTACGCCGATGTATTCTCGGTACCTAAACGGCGATTTGCCCGACGCAGACTCCGTTGCGGACGAGTACGACAAGGCGCGCGCTTACTTAAAAGAAAAAGGCTTTTTAAGGTATGAAGTATCAAACTTCGCTCTTCCCGGTCACGAGTCAAAACACAATTCCAACTACTGGCGGCGGGGCGAATACATAGGCTTAGGCGTTGCGGCATCTTCGTTTGTCGCGGGCAGGCGGTTCACAAACACCGAAAGCATAGACGAATACGTTCATTGCTTGCTTAGCGGAAAGTATGCGGAAGTGTATTCCGAAAAGATAGAAGGCGAGGACGCGAAAGAGGAATTTGTAATGCTCGCACTAAGAACGGAGCGCGGCATAATACTCAAAGAATACTCTTCGGCGTTCGGCTCCGACTTTTTAAAAGACTTTTCAAGCGGCTTAAAGCGCGCGAACAAGTACTTAATAAAAGACGAAACGAGGGTGAAAATCAAAGACGAATATCTTTACGTTCAGAACGGAATAATCGTCGATATAATTTCTTAAAATATCCGATAATCGACTTATAGACGGGTTTTTTGTATAAAAACCATATGAATAGTCAATGAGAAAAAGCTAAAAAGGGGCAATAATGCAGGACTTTGTTCATTTACATTTACACACCGAATATTCCATTCTCGACGGCGCGACGAGGGTTAAGAGTTTGTTTGCGCGCTGTAAGGAATTAGGGCAAACCGCTTGCGCGATAACCGACCATGGCAACATGTTCGCAACTCTCCAATTTGCCGAAAACGCAAAAAAGAACGGGATGAAGGCGATCATCGGTTGCGAACTTTACATGACGGACGACATGGCGGACAAAACGCCCAAGTCCAAGACCGAACACCTTATACTTCTGTGCAAAAACAAGACGGGGTACAAAAACCTTATTTATCTCGATTCCGTCGCTTACGTGGACGGGTTTTATTCCAAGCCGCGTTGCGACTATAAAACGCTTTTAGAACATACCGAGGGCTTGATTTGTTTGTCCGCATGCCTTGCTGGCAGACTGCCCCGACTTTTGCTTGCGGGCGATTACGAGGGCGCAAAAAAGCACGCCGCGATGATGAAAGAGGCGTTCGGCGAAGATTACTATATAGAATTACAAGACCACGGAATAAAGGAGCAGAAAGAAGTCAATCCGCTTCTTATAAAGCTTGCGCGCGAACTTGACATTCAGCTCGTAGCGACCAACGACGTGCATTACTTAAAGAGGGAAGACGCGCTTATTCAGGAGGTTATGCTTTGCATAAACACCAAGCGCACGTTCGACGACCCCACGCGTATGAGGTTTGAAACGGACGAGTTTTACTTAAAGAGCGGCGATGAAATGGCGGAGCTTTTCTCTTACGTTCCCGAAGCCGTAACAAACACGCGCGTTATCGCCGACAAAGTTACGGAATCGGTGTTCGACTTAAACGACAAGTGCGAACCCGTCCGCGATAAGTCGCTTACCCCGGGTTATATTCCCGACAACGGGCAGACGGCATACGAATACTTAAAAGACATAGCCGTCAAAGGTATGCACAAAAAATATAAGGTTATCACCAAGGAAATTCAGGAAAGATTCGCCTACGAACTCGGCACGATAGCCGACATGGGGTATCTCGAATATTACCTTATCGTCTGGGACTATATCAACTGGGCAAAGGAACACGGCATACCGGTCGGCGCGGGGCGAGGCAGCGGCGTAAGCAGTATCATCGCTTACTCTATGGGTATAACCGACGTCGAGCCGCTTCAATACGACTTGCTTTTCGAAAGGTTTTTGAACCGCGAAAGGGTTTCGATGCCCGACTTCGACGTTGACTTCTGTACGGAAAGAAGACAGGAAGTAATCGAATACGTTCGCGGAAAGTACGGCTATAATAACGTTTCTCAAATAGTCACGTTCGGTACGATGGCGTCAAAAGCGGCGATAAAGGACGTTGCGCGCGTTTTCAAAGTGCCTTTCAACGACGTAAACAAAATCACCAAGCTCATAGAATTCGGCACCACGATTGCGCAAAGCTTAGGATTACAAAACAACAAAGACGGCGTAAACGTCGGCGTAAGGGAATTAAAAGACATTTACGACACGGACGAAACGCTTCGCAGAGTTATAGACATCGCAATGAAATTAGAGGGCATGCCGAGGAACCTTTCCAAGCACGCCGCGGGCGTTGTTATTTGCGGCAAGGTTATTCGCGACAACGTGCCGGTCGCTCTCGTCAACGAAGACGTCGTAACGCAGTTCAACATGAAGGAGATAGAACAGCTCGGCATGTTGAAGATGGACTTCCTCGCGCTCATAACGCTTACCGACGTTAAAAAAGCCGTCGACTATATTTACGAACAGCACGGCGTAAAAATAGACTTCCTTGAAATAGGGTATTCGGAAAAGGTTGCTTTCGACCTTATAGGCAGCGGGGATACGGACGCGGTGTTCCAGCTCGAATCGGGCGGCATGAAGAGGTTTATGCGCGAGCTTAAGCCGGGCAATCTCGAAGATATCATCGCAGGTATTTCGCTTTTCCGCCCGGGGCCTATGAAGGCAATCCCGCAATATATCGCAAACAAGAACGACCCCGAACACATTAAGTACAAACACCCGCTTCTCGAATCGCTTTTAAACGTTACTTACGGAACGATTATTTACCAGGAGCAGGTTATGGGTATCGTCCAGAAGCTCGCGGGCTTTTCGCTCGGGCAAGCGGACATTATCCGTCGCGCGATGGGTAAAAAGAACGTAGAAGAAATGAAGCGGCAAAGGCTTAAATTCATTTACGGCGACAAGGACGAAAAGGGCAACGTGCTTATCGAGGGCGCGCTCGCAAGAGGCGTTCCCGAAGCCGTTGCGGCAGATATATTCGACGAAATGGCGGACTTTGCAAAGTACGCGTTCAACAAGTCGCACGCGGCGGCGTACGCCGTTCTCGCGTATCAGACGGCGTACCTTAAAGCTCTGTACCCGCAGGAATTCCTTGCCGCGGTTTTAAATAACCGTATAAACAACATCGTCGAAATCACCAAGTACGTTATGTACTTAAAAGAGCGTGACATCAAGGTTTTGCCGCCCGACATAAACAAGAGCAAACAGTTCTTTTCGGTCGAAAATTATTGCGTCAGAATAGGGCTTGTCGCCATCAAGGGCGTAGGACATGCCGCAATCGAATCGATAATCGACGAGCGCGAAAAGAACGGTGAATTTACTTCTTTTGAGGACTTTATCGCCAGAAGCGATATTCACGCGCTTAACCGCCGTCTTGTCGAAAACTTAATCCTTGCGGGGGCTTTCGACCAATTCGGCGTATCGAGAGCGGTGCTTGTGGAAGTGTGCGGAGAACTCATAGATATGGCGGCGGGTATAGCCAAGCAAAAGGAAAGCTGCCAGATAAGCCTTTTCGGCACGGTTTTGGAAGAAACCCCTCTCCATGTCGATTATCCGAGGATTCCGGAATTCGACACAAAAACAAAACTCTCCAAGGAAAAGGAAGTTTTGGGCGTTTATATATCCGGTCATCCGCTTGAAAATTATATGGAAAAATTCCATAAATTCTCTTTTTCTTGCCTTTCCCTTGCGGAATACGAGGAGGACGAGGAGGGCAACCGCACTTACCCGGACTTAGAGGACGGAACTTTCGTCACGATGGGCGGTATGATTACGGCAATCAACAAAAAAATTACAAAAAACGGCGCGAACATGGCATTCATCACCGTCGAGGACGTGTACGGCGGCATAGAAGTAGTGCTGTTCCCCAAGGTTTACGACAGGTACAAGGATAAGCTCGAAATAGAATCCATCGTCGAAATATCCGGGCGGCTTCAGCTCCGCGACGGCGAAAAACCCGCAATCGCGCTCGACAAAATAAAGATTTTCGACGACGGAAGCGGCGAAGAGGAAAAAACGCCTGCCGCGCCGACGACCGCCGAAAAAGTAAAAACGCCCAAGGAATATCTTTGCATAGTCTTAAACGGCGACGACGCCAAGCTTAAAGACGAAATCATCGACACTGTCGAACAGTATCCCGGCAACATGATAACTTATCTCAAAATCGACGGCAAGAACTACGTTTTAAGGCAGGGCGCGCGCAATTGCAAGGGGCTTTTCTACGAACTTGCGGGATTAGTAGACGAAAAAAATATAAAATACGCCTTAATTTAGTAGCTATTTTCGGCGCGTTTTGGTATAATCTTCTTTGATTTAAAAATTAGGGATAAGGTTAAATCCCTATTGATAAAGAATTCAATCCCTACGGATAAACAATGCAATCTCTATATAAGGAGTATACGATTATGGACAAAAAAGTAGTTGTTTTAACGAGCGGCGGCGACGCCCCCGGCATGAACGCGTGTCTTCGCGCGGTCGTTCGTTTAGGACTTTTCAACGGAATAGAAATCTACGGCGCTCACCGCGGCTATCAAGGGCTTATCGACGACGATATCGAGCTTTTGAATTCCCGTTCCGTTTCCGATATAATTCAGCGCGGAGGCACGGTTTTGAAAACCGCTCGTTGCGCCGACTTCAAAACTATCGAGGGTATAGGCAAAGCCGTTGCCAACCTTGAAAAACGCGGCATAAAAAACGTTATCGCAATCGGCGGCGACGGAACGTTCCGCGGCGGCAAGGATATGAGCGATAACTTCGACATAAACGTCATCGGTATCCCCGGCACAATCG
>ERZ779725.1572-NODE-1572-length-12332-cov-2.390160_pt1 | contig 12332 bp, 10 predicted proteins | sample MGYA00511890_ERZ779725 | MGnify/ENA primary metagenome ERZ779725 (study PRJEB29588, sample SAMEA2148549) | human gut metagenome | biome: human gut; feature: human-associated habitat; material: faeces | place: Denmark | collected 2008/2010 ...
ATGCCTTCTGGAGCATCAGGTGGCGGACATATTGCTTGTTCCGCACACCTCTCCCGACGGAGACGCTATAGGCTCATGTGCCGCTTTGGGCATGATGCTCGAAACACTGGGCAAAAAGCCAAAAATATACTTAAGCAAACCCATTTCAAAGAAATATGATATGTTCGGAGACTTTTTTGAAACAGTTCCCGAAACACAGCACAAATTTGAGATGGTTATTTATGTTGACTGCGGCGAAAAAAGCCGTGCTGACGTAAAATTCCCCGAACCCGAAATTTCCGTATCGGTAGACCACCATGTTTCAAATACGGGATATGCCGACATAAACATAATTGACGACCTCTCCCCTGCTACGGGTGAAATCATTTTCGGGATTTTCAAGGAGCTCAATATCAAGCTTGACAGCCGAAGCGCACAAGCTATTTATATGGCTATCGTATGCGATACGGGCGGTTTTATCTTTGACAGCACAAGAAAGTCAACGCATCTTATTGCCGCAGAGCTTTACAGCTATGATTTTCCGAGATTTGAAACCATAAGGCAAGCTTATCTTACAAAAACGCTTACTTATAATAAGCTTGCGTCTTTGCTTATTGAATCTCTTTATACCGAAAATGACTTTGCAATGGGGTTTATCGATAACGAAACCTACTTAAGCCATGAAGCCACATCTGAAGATACGGATGGACTTTCAAATGTGATACGCAATATTGAGGGCATAAACTGCGCAATTCTCCTTACCGAACGTGAAAAAGGAGTTATAAAAGGCAGTATACGTACATCAAGCGAATATGACGCAAATGCGCTTGCCGGTATTTTCGGCGGCGGCGGTCATATACGTGCGGCAGGCTTTTGCACAGAACTAAAATACGATGAAATAAAGGAAAAAATACATGAATGGTTATCTACCGATAAATAAACCGTCGGGAATGACATCGCACGATGTTGTTATGCGGATAAGAAGAACGGCTGAAACAAAAAAAGTCGGTCATACGGGAACCTTAGACCCTATGGCGGAAGGGCTTATGCTTATATGTATAGGAAAATGTACAAAGGCTTCATCATATATAACAGCGTTTGACAAAGGCTATATTGCACGTGCAAAATTGGGCATGACCTCCGACACCTATGATATAACGGGCGAAATTTCAAATACTCCCGATTTTAACATAAATAATTTTTCAAAAGACAAAATATCGGACGCACTCCTATCGTTTATCGGTGTACAGGAGCAATATCCCCCGATGTACAGCGCAAAAAAAGTTGACGGAAAAAAGCTTTATGAGCTTGCACGTGAAGGCAAAACGGCGGATATAAAGCCATGTGAAATTGAAATTTATGATATTAAAATTTTAAATATAGAAAATGACGAAATTGAATTTTATGTTCATTGCTCCAAAGGCACATATATAAGAAGTTTAATTCATGATTTTGGCGCAAAACTCGGGTGCGGAGCCTTGATGTCATACCTAAAAAGAACTGAAACGAACGGTTTTTCTTTAGATAATGACAACATACTTCCGCTTGACGCATTTTCAAATAAAGAAACAATCAAAAATGCGCTTTTGCCGCCCGACAGCATTTTCGGGATTTACAGAAAAATCGTTTTACGCCCTATATGCGAGCGGTTTTTCAAAAACGGTATACCGATAAATCTGATACGGGCAGGCATAAACGAAAAATTTGAAAACGGAGAATATGTAAGAATATATAATGAAAGCGGAGATTTTCTTGCTTTATGCAGTATATATGACGATGTATTTTTAAAGCTTATGATAACTTTTTTTGACAATTAGGACTGATAAAATGAAAACAGGATTTCCAAAAAGCACAGAAAACAAAAAAGCGTTTGTTGTAACAATCGGTAATTTTGACGGACTTCACAAAGGTCATACGGCGCTTATAAATAAGGTCTGTGAACTAAAAAAAAAGCATAATCTGACTTCTGCGGTGTTTACGTTCAACGTAAATACAAAATGCTCAAATAATCTTATATTTCCGCAGAATCAGCTTTCGGAATACCTTAAGGATTTCGACATTGATTATATTTTAAAGCCCGATTTTTTAAATGAAATAAAAGGGCTTTCATGCGAAGAATTTGTAAAAAGCTTTTTAACAGAAAAACTTAATGTGAAATATGCCGTTGTAGGCGAGAATTTCTTCTTCGGCAACGGAAAAAGCGGTAATGCGCAGACACTAAAAGAACTCGGCAAAAAATACGGATTTAAAACAATAATTATAAAATCAAAGACAACGGGCGGAAAAACGATTTCTTCAACCTTGATACGGGAATATCTTAAGGAGGGGAAAATCTCGCTGGCTAACCGTCTTACATACCGTAATTTTTCATTTTACGGTATTGTGAAAAAAGGCTATCATGTCGGTTCAAGTATACTTTCAATACCGACTGCCAATATATCATACCCTAAAAATGCCGTAATAGTAAAAAACGGAGTTTATGCCTCTGTAACCACCATTGATGGCAAAAAATACAAAAGTATAACGAATATCGGAAAAAATCCCACAAAGCCTAAAAAACATATTACGGCAGAGACAAATATTATGGGATTCAGCTCTGACATATACAAGAAACGAATAAAAGTTGAATTAGTAAAATATATTAGAAACGAGACTGTTTTTCCAACTGCCGAAGCTTTAAAAATGCAGATTGAAAAGGACATTAAAACAGTTGAAAAGTTTTTTCTGAACTCAGGAGATTTTTATGAAAATAATTAAAAACAATACAAAAGGCGTAACATATTATTACTGCCCCGAACTTGAAAGCATGGGCTTTAAAAATATGTTCACAACCAAAATCGGCGGTGTAAGTTTTCAAAAAAACGAAATGAATTTCGGTGCTTCATGCGGAGACACGAAAGAAAATATAATGAAAAACTATGAAAAAGTTTTTTCAATCTTGGAAACCGACGCTGAAAAAACCGTTAAATCAAAGCAGACGCACAGCGACATTGTGTTATGTGTTGATTCCGATTTCGGCGGCGAAGGCATTATAAAGGAACAGCGTTTTTTTGAAGCTGACGGACTTATGACAAGCGACCCCGATATGACATTGCTTGTATTTTATGCCGACTGCGTACCCGTCATTATAGCCGATAAAGCTTCAAAAACTGTATGTGCGGTTCATTCGGGCTGGAGAGGCACAAGAGCAAACATTGTAAAGAATGCTGTTACAAAGCTTATTGAAAAGCAAGGAAGCGCACCCGAAAACCTGTTTGCCGCAATCGGACCCGCAATCGGTGTTTGTCATTTTGAGGTTCAAAAAAACGTATATGATGAATTTATACAGACAAAAAATGCCGTTTGTACGTGTTCGTCTGACGGAAAATATTTTATTAATTTGGCGCACACGGTGAAAAATCAGCTTTCAGACTGCGGCATCCCCGAAGAAAATATTGCGCTTGCAGACATTTGCACATACTGCGACCAAAGCTTATATTCCTACAGACGTGAGGGAGAAAATGCGGGAAGAATGGCGGCATTTATAAAAACACCGCATGAATAAAAAAAGGAGGACAATTTATGAAGAAAAAGGCTTTAACAATGCTTATTATCATAGCTTTATTTCTGCTGTCCTCGTGTACAAAAAACAATTCTGCGGATAACTTATCGCACGCTGACGTAATTCCGACAAAACTTACCGTCGGAATGTACTCACCCGATTCATATAATCCGCTCGACACTCAAACTGTCTACAATGAACAGGCTTTCTTTCTGATGTTTGACAGCCTGTATAATATAAATGAAAGCTTTGAAGCGGTTAAAAATCTTGCTGATGAGCTTACCATTGAAAACGGCGGAACAACAGCCGTGATTACGATAAAGCCGAATGTAAAATTTCATGACGGCTCTACCCTTACGGCAAATGATGTTGCCGCAAGCATAAATTATATTTGGAAAACCGGCGGCTATTATGCGTATAATGTTCGCAACATTGAAAGCGTGAGCGTTATAAACAGATACACGTTAAAGCTTAATCTGAAATACCGTACTCCTAACATCGCTTCACAGCTTACATTTCCAATTATAAAGGAAAATTCAACAGAAGCGCTTAACGGTACCGGACCTTTTAAGCTGCTCAACGAAAAATCGGGTAAACAGCTTGACCTTATAAAATTTGAGGACTATCACAGCTCCGATAAAACTCTTGTAACAAAAGCCGAAGTCAACCTTATTCCCGACAAGCTGACGGCAAGAAGTCTATCAGGAAGCGGGATACTCGACATATTCTTTGCGGCATTTTCTGACGAGGGCTTAAAAACGGTTACGAAATCGCAGTCAATAAAACGAGATTATATAACCGATTCTTATGTATTTTTAAAGCTTAATTTTGATAATCCGCTTATCGCATTAAAGCCTTTTCGAAAGGCTCTTAACGTCGGAATAAACAGACAGAAAATCGCCGATGACGCCTATATGTCGCACGCAGAGCCTACCGCCCTGCCCGTCCCCACGCAATCAGCAATATATAACCGCTCATGTGCAAACGAGCAAAAGCAAGACGAAGCAATCTCTCATCTAAAAGAAGCGGGCTATGAAGATGCCGATTCTGACGGAATATGCGAATATATACACTATTCGGGCGATGATACGGAGGGGAGTCTGCCGAAATCTCCAATGCTTACCCTGCTTATAATTGATGAGCCGTTATACACAGCGACGGCACAATGCATTGAATATGACCTCAAAAAAATCGGTATACCGCTTGAAATAGATGCTTGCACACGCGAGGAATATAACGCAAAATATATAGAGAAAAAATATGATATGTGTCTGTGTGAAACGCAGACGGGATTTGACCTTGACGAAACGGCATTTTTAGGTAACGGCGGCACCTTTTCCGAGTCTGTGGAATATGATTTTGAAAATGCTCTCACAAAACTTTCGTCGACTGCGGTGTTTGAGCTTTGGAAACCCACATATGAAAAGCTTTTCGGCGATTTCTATGAAAACCCTGCGCATATACCGCTTGTATACCTGAAAAACACACTTATTACAAATGATAAGTTTAAAGATATTACCGACATTTACATTAATAACCTATACTATAAAATCATTTTCAGGAAGGAAAAATAAATATGAATAAGAAAAATGTTTTAATATTGTTCGGCGGCGAATCAAACGAGCATGAAATTTCCTGCAAATCTGCGGCTAATATAATTTCCTGTATGGACAAGGAAAAATATGACGCTTTTATTGTCGGAATTACAAAAGAAGGAAAATGGTATCTTGTAAACAGCGATATTGAAAGCATAAAAAATGGCAATTGGGTAAATGAACAAAAAACGGATGCGTTTTTATCTCCGTCAAAATCGCAAGGCGGTCTTATAATTTTGGACGGTTCAAATTACACAGTCAAAAAGATCGATGTATGCTTCCCCGTTCTTCACGGCTTATTCGGTGAAGACGGAACAGTTCAAGGATTATTGAAGCTTGCGGGAATCCCATGCGTCGGCGGCGGACCTTTATCCATGGGAATCACAATGGATAAACGCATTTCAAAAATCGTTTTTGAGCATGAAAATATCCCCGTTGTTCCTACAACATACATAGACGAAAATTACGACATAGAAAGCTTGAAAAACGAGCTTTCATTCCCTGTTTTTATTAAGCCTGCAAATTCGGGTTCCTCCGTCGGCTGTCATAAAGTAGACGTTCCCGAAGAGCTTGAAAGCGCAGTCAAAGACGCTCTTAAAACCGATTCGAGCGTTTTGGCTGAAAAATATATCGACTGCCGCGAGGTTGAATTTGCGGTTTTGGGAAACGATGACCCGTTTGTATCCATGCCGGGCGAAATAACGACACAAAGCACATTTTACGATTATGAAACAAAATATATCAAAACGCAAAAAGTGAATATCACTGCGCCTGCCCCTGTTCAAAAAGATTTATGCGAAAAAATGAAAAAATATGCTGTCAAGGCATATAAGGCTGTCGGACTTTCGGGAATGGCAAGAGCAGACTTTTTCATAGATAAAAAAACAAATGAAATTTACTTAAACGAATTTAATTCCATTCCCGGATTTACCGCAACCAGTATGTATCCGTTTTTAATGGAAAAACACGGTATTTCGGGAAGCGAGCTTTTTGATAAGCTTATAGATTTGGCAATTAGGAAGTGATATTTTGGACAGACGACCAATCGGAGTTTTTGATTCGGGGCTCGGCGGACTCACTGCCGTAAAAGAGCTTTGCAATCTTCTGCCGAATGAGGACATAATTTATTTCGGCGATACAGGCAGAGTGCCGTACGGCACGAAAGGCGAAGAAGTTATAATTAAATATGTAAGGCAAGACATGAATTTTCTTCTGTCAAAAGGTGTGAAGATGATAATTGCCGCCTGCGGAACTGCGAGCAGTGTTGCTTTGGGAAAACTTACTCCCGAATTTAACATTCCTGTTATAGGTGTGCTTTCACCTGCCTGCCATGCCGCAATTAATCTTTCAAAAAATAAGCGTATCGGAGTTTTGGCAACTCCGGGCACGGTAAACAGCGGCGCTTACGGCAAAGGCATTCGTGCAATTGACAAAAACACGGTTGTTTTTGAAAAGGCTTGCCCGATGTTTGTGCCACTTGTTGAAAACGGATATATCGACTGTGAAGTTACAAGGATTATTGCAAAGGAATATTTATATCCCTTAATGGAGGACGATATTGACACAATCATACTCGGATGTACGCATTATCCCCTCCTTACCAAGGTTATAACCGAAGTGACGGACGGAAAAATAAAGCTTATAAATTCAGGGCTTGAAACCGCCTCTTTTGCAAAAAACAGGCTTTTGGAACTCGGTCTTGAAACCGAAAGTAAAAAAGACGGAATTTCACAGTATTTTGTAAGTGATAACGTTGAAAAATTTTCCTATTTGGGCGGTATGTTTTTGCAAAGAGCAATAAACTCCTCCGTGACAAAAATCGACATTGAAAAATATTAAAAGGAAGTTTTAAAATGGAAAACAATACATTGCTCACTTTTAAGAGCACCGCAAAATATAACGATACCAATGAAAAAGATACGATTGAATTTTTAACAAATGCCAATCTCACGCAAAAGAACGGCAAATATTACGTCAGCTTTCGCTATCCCGAAAGCTACGGAGATGAGGGCGATAAAGCAACTCTGAAAATTGAAGACAACAAGGTTACGCTCCTAAAATACGGCGAAAGCTGTACACAGTTTATTTTTGAACAAGGAAAACAGCATAACGGACACTATGAAACGCAGTTCGGCTCGCTTTCTGTCGGGATTTTTTCCGAAAATGTTTCCGTTAGCATGGATGATTTGGGCGGCGACATAAAGCTTGATTACAGCATATATTTTAATGACCTTGCGACAAACCATACAAATTTATCCATAAACTTAAAAAAGATATAAAGGGGAAATTACAATGAAAAATTTTATAAGAGAGATGAAAAACGACATAAAGAGCATGATTTTTGAAAGCTACAAAACAGCTTTTATGAATGACAAGCTCCCGATGATAAAGGATTTTGAATGTGAAATAGAAATCCCGAAGGAAAAACAAAACGGTAATTTTTCTGCAAATTTTGCTATGAAAAACGCCAAAGCATTAAAGCTTCCTCCCAGAAAAATTGCGGAAGAAATCATGAAAAATTTTGATTTTGACGGTACATTTATCGAAAGATGCGAAATTGCGGGACCGGGATTTATGAACTTTTATCTCTCGGACAAGTTTTATACCCAGAATCTGCTTACTGCACTTAACCTTGGCGAAGATTACGGAAAAACAAATATGGGAAACGGTGCAAAGGTAAACGTTGAATATATTTCCGCAAACCCCACAGGTCCCATGCACATAGGAAACGCACGAGGCGGTGCTATCGGCGACTGCATGGCAAACATACTCTCCTGGGCAGGCTATGACGTAACAAAAGAGTTTTATGTAAATGATGCGGGAAATCAGATTGAAAAATTTGCCGTATCTTTGGAAGCGAGATTTTTGCAGCTTGTTTTGGGCGAAGACGCAGTTGAATTTCCCGAAGACGCATACAAGGGCGAAGATATAACGGAAGCAATGCGTGAGTTTATAAAAGAACACGGACACGAAAAATATATAGATATGCCATCAAATGAAAGAAAGAAAATTTTTGCCGACTACGCTCTTCAGAAAAATCTTGCAGGCTTGGTAAGAGATACCGAAAACTACGGTATTAAATATGACGTTTGGTTCAGAGAAAGCGAGCTTCACAAAAACGGCAAAGTCATGGAGGTTGTGGAAAAACTTAAGTCAAACGGTCTTGCTTATGAAAAAGAGGGTGCAGTTTGGTTTTCTTCAACACACTTCGGCTGTGAAAAGGACGATGTTCTTGTTCGTGCAAACGGTATTCCGACATATTTTGCCGCAGATATTGCATACCACATAAATAAGTTTGAAAGAGGAAACGAATACCTTATAAACGTTTGGGGCGCTGACCACCACGGTCATATCGAACGCTTAAAGGGTGCGCTTTCCGCGCTCGGTTATGACGGAGACAAGCTTCATATAATTCTTATGCAGTTGGTGCGCCTGTTTAAAGACAAAGAGGTTTACAGAGTTTCAAAAAGAAGCGGTAAGGCTCTTTCGCTCAACGACCTTATTGATGACATTGGCAAGGATGCCGCAAGATTTTTCTTTAATCTGCGTCAGCCGTCGAGCCACTTTGATTTTGACCTTGACCTTGCGGTTTCGCAGTCTAACGATAACCCTGTTTTCTACTGCCAGTATGCGCACGCAAGAATATGCAGTATTTTAAGATTGCTGAAGGAAGAAAACATTGATACAACAAAGACGGGCGATTTTGCACTTCTTACCGAAAAAGAAGAAATGGAGCTTATGGAAAAACTTATCATGTTCCCCGAAGAACTTGAAATTGCGGTTTTGACTTATGACCCGTCAAGAATTACAAAATATGTTTTGGAGGTTTCGGCGGCATTCCATACATTCTATAATGCCTGCCGTGTTAAAATCGACGATGAAGCTTTAATGCAGGCAAGAATTTCACTTATCACACTTGCAAAAAACACGATTAAAAACAATCTTTCGATTTTGGGTGTAACCGCCCCCGAAAATATGTAAATTAAGACATTTCGATTTTATACACAATATTTTCACAATAGTATGATAATGTAGAAAATAATAACGAAAAAAGGAGATTTCACAATGAAAAAGAAAATTGCATCACTGTTCGCTTGTGCGGTTATGATTTTCAGCGTCTTTGTTTCATCGGCAAGCGCTGAAGTCAGCGAAGATTCAAAGAAAGAATTGCTCCGCTACATACTGTATACCGCACGTCAGGAATCAAAAGAAGAAATTGACACAGCAGAGTTGTTTTTGGACACACTCATGAAGTACGCAGGCGGAGATGATGAAAAATATAACGAAATTTTAAGACTTTTTACGGAATCTATCGACGAATACGGCGAATATTATTCACCCGATGAAATTGAGGAATTAAATGCCGATTTAACGAGTGTTTCGGGCGGTATCGGCGCAACGGTTGAAATGAGAAACGGCGCTTTTAATATCGTGAACGTTCTGCCCGGTTCATCTGCGGAGGAAGCAGGTGTTGAAGCAGGCTGGCAGATACTTGAGGTTGACGGCAAAACTGCCGAAAACATATCACTTTATAAGGCTCTTTCGTATGTAAGAGGCGAAATCGGAACGTCTGTTACAATAAAATTCCTTACAAATGCGCATCAAGAGCTTACTTTGACACTTACAAGATGTAAAATAGATATAGAAACTGTATCGCATCAAATGCTTACGGACACAAAAAATCCTATAGGCTACATTTCCATAAATAACTTTGCCACAACTACGGGAAAAGAACTCACAACTGCAATAAACGACCTTAAAAATCAAGGCGCAGACCGTCTTATACTTGATTTAAGAGATAACGGCGGCGGAGTTTTGGAGGGTGCGCTCGAAGTTGCAAGCTGTTTTTTGGATAAGGGTAAAACAATTTTAACAATTGAACCGCGCGACACTTCGAAAAAAGAGGTTTACACCTCTACGGGTAAAATATTTGACGGCGATTTGCTTGTTTTGGTAAACGAATATTCCGCAAGTGCATCAGAGGTTGTTACAGGTGCGCTTAAAGATAACGGACGAGCTGAAATAATGGGTATTAAAACCTACGGAAAAGGTACGGTTCAGACGCTTTACAATCTCCCTCTCTACGGCGGTGTATTCAAATTCACAACTGCACATTACCTCACACCTAACGGAACCGATATAAATAAAGTCGGCATTGAACCCGATATTAAGGTGCCTAATTCAGAGTATCAGCTTATGGATCAGGAGGTTGCCCAACTATCTCTTACACGTAAATTCAATATCGGCGACGAGGGCGAAGACATAGGCGTTATAAAAGACTTTCTTTCAAAAATGCGCTACAAGGTTTCCGAAGGAAACGTTTATGATGAACAGACTTTCTACAGCGTTAAGCAGTTCCAGAAAAATCATGACCTTTACGCATACGGAATCTGCGATTTTACGACACAAAAAGCAATAAGACAGGCTCTTTTGGACGCTACTTTCTATACGGATAACCAGACGGAAGCCGCAATAAAACACATGGATTCAAAATAAATTAACAAAAAAGCTTGACAAACTCTGATATTTGTAGTATAATATTAGAAATACATTAAGGGAGGCTCAAAGCTTTACAAATGGATAACGACAACGATGAAACGGGAATTTCTGAGTTAATTTATAAAAATTACATATTGTTTTTAAGGCATAACCTGCGTTTGTAACGGAGGTATGCCTTTTTGTGTGTTAATTTTAAAAAACGGAGGAAAGAATTTTGAACGATACACTTATTTGGCAGTTGATACTGCAAATTGTGCTTATAGCTTTAAATGCGGTTTTTGCAAGTGCGGAAATCGCAGTAATATCAATGAATGCAAACAAGCTTGAAAAGCTTGCGGAAGAAGGAAACAAAAAAGCAAAACGGCTTTTTAAACTAACAGAACAGCCTGCTAAATTTTTAGCAACTATTCAGGTTGCCATTACCCTTTCGGGATTTTTGGGAAGTGCTTTTGCCGCTGATAACTTTGCAGGCATAATTTCAGATTGGCTCATAAATTTGGGAACCCCAATTCCCGAACATACAATAAAAACCGTTTCGGTAATACTGATAACGCTTATATTGTCATATTTTACGCTGATTTTCGGTGAACTTGTTCCGAAGCGTGTGGCTATGAAAAATTCCGAAAAGCTTGCGCTCGGTATTTCATCTCTTATTAGCTTTATATCAAAGCTTTTTGCACCGATTGTTTGGCTTCTTACGGTATCGACCAACGCTGTTTTAAAGCTTATGGGAATTGACCCCGAAAGCGAGGACGAATCCGTTACGGAGGAAGAAATCAGAATGATGGTTGACGCAGGCAGTGAAAAAGGTGCAATTGACGTTGAGGAAAAGGAACTTATTCAAAATGTTTTTGAATTTGACGACCTTACTGTCGGTGAAATTTCCACTCACAGAACAGAGGTTTCCATGTTGTGGCTTGAAGAAACAGATGAACAATGGGAACAGACAATCTGCGAAAGCCGTTACTCGATTTACCCTGTCTGTGATGAAAGCGTTGACAACATTGTCGGTGTTCTTAATGCAAAGGACTATTTCCGACTTAAAGATAAGACAAGAGAAAATATTTTAAAAACTGCTGTTAAACCGGGATATTTCGTACCCGAAAGCTTAAAGGCTGACGTACTTTTCAAAAATATGAAAAAAAGCAGACATTATTTTGCAATTGTCTTGGACGAATACGGCGGAATGAGCGGTATTATCACTCTTACCGACCTTGTGCAGGAAATTGTCGGAGATTTTGACGAAGAAAATATCGGAGAAAACGAAGATGAAATCGAAAGAATCGACAGCACAACATGGAAAATCAAAGGTTCTGCTCCGATTGATGATGTTGTAAAACAGCTTGGCGTAAAAATTGATGATGAATGTGATACCTTCGGCGGTCTTGTATTCGGAGCATTTGGCTCTGTCCCCGACGATGGAACAACGTTTGAAATCGATATAGCAAACCTTCATATAAAGGTTTTGGAAGTTAAAGAACATCGTCTCGTTAAAGCAATCGTGCATGTAGAACCAATAAAAGAGGCTGAAAACGAGGAGGAAGAATAGTGAATATAGTTTGGGAACAGGAATTTGTATATTTGTTAAAAATCATTCTTGCGGGAATCTGCGGTATGATTATAGGCTTTGAACGCAAAAACAGAGCAAAAGAAGCGGGAATACGTACGCATTTTATGGTTGCTCTCGGTGCGGCTCTTATGATGATAATTTCAAAATA
>ERZ779725.1578-NODE-1578-length-12289-cov-1.959621_pt1 | contig 12289 bp, 6 predicted proteins | sample MGYA00511890_ERZ779725 | MGnify/ENA primary metagenome ERZ779725 (study PRJEB29588, sample SAMEA2148549) | human gut metagenome | biome: human gut; feature: human-associated habitat; material: faeces | place: Denmark | collected 2008/2010 ...
TAAGTTTGATGTTTTTCCAAAATTACAGAACAAATCATTTTGACAGGAACTTTAATCACTAAAAACTTCAAACTAGAAGAAAAAGCAATTGAATTGGGCGAGACCGTAATTACCGCAAGAAAAGGAAACGGGGCAATCATCAAGGAAATTAAAGAAAGTCCGATGGCCGTTTCTGTTATCGACGGCAGAAAGATGATGGGCAGGTCATCGGGAATTGAAGAAATCTTATCCGGCCTGACTATCCGTAAAGAAGGCGGATTGGGAAGCAAAAGCCGGGTATCGGTTCACGGTTTGGAAGGAAAACGAGTGGCTATTTTTATTGATGGTTTTGCCTTAAACAGTCCTGACGGCTCGTTCGACATCAACGATTTACCTATTGATGTTATAGAGCGGATTGAAGTTTATAAAGGCATTGTTCCGGCAGAATATGGCGGCGATGGTTTAGGTGGCGCTATAAATATTGTGACACGGGAAGTAAATTGCGATATGGTCGGAGCTATTGCCGAAGTATCGTCGTACGGAAAGATGCGGTTTACTGGAAGCGGAAAAAAATTGTTTGAAAAACCGGGTATACAGTTGGGACTTGCTTTCATGCACAATCGAGCAAATAATAATTACCCGATGGATTTAAGGGCATTTGACCCTGATTACCCCATAGATCCTTATTCTCATGTCATCAGAAATAATGATAAATATCATTCATCCATACTTAACGGTTCTTTGGTATTTACGAAACTATGGTTTGATAAAATAGAACTGGAATGTACAGGATATAAGAATTATAAGGAATTACAGAATATTTCATTCGATTCCCGCTATGCATATACACATGGTTTCAATATTATGCCCGCCTTGAAACTGGAAAAGGAAAACTTTTTTCTAAAAGGACTTGCCTTAAAAACATCGATAGTTTATGCTATAGTGAATACTCATTTGGTGGATACCGTCGGGCATATTTACCAGTGGACAGGCGAGACAACTCCAAATCAAGGTGAAACTTCCGACATGATATTCAATTTGTCGGACGATTGGACAAGGGATGTACGCCATAAGTTAAATTTCAAATATGTAATAAACAGAAGCCACCAATTAAATCTGAACAATCAGTTTGTTTTTTCCAAACGAACCCCGAAAGATGATTATGTAAAAAGTTATATAGGCTTTGATCCAAGCGGATTCCCGAGCAAAATGACGGGAAATGTAACAGGGTTTACCTACACATTTTTTTCAAAAAATAAAAAGTTCCAAAATACTGCAGCAGTGAAAGCCTATTACCTCTATTCGCAAGTATTTCGAACGGATGACAAAAAGACGGATGACGGTAGCAGCATTAAAAAAGAACCCGACCAAACCACAAATAAGGATTTGTTTTGGGGCTATAACGAAGGAGTCAGCTATGAATTTTTGCGCGGCATACGGGTAAAAGCGTCTTTTGAACATACGTTGCGTTTGCCCGACCCCGAAGAACTGTTTGGAGACGGAATTAGCGTTAAATCGTCGGTGAATCTGAAGCCTGAAAAAAGTGACAATTTCAATTTGGGTTTGATTTTAGACAGAATGAACTTCTTGGGATTAACTCGTATGCAGGCTGAAGCCAATGGATTTTACATGAACACATCCAACTTGATACGGCTGATGCCTGCCAATATTCGTATGGCATACGTCAACTTGGGTGAAACGATAATCAAAGGAGTGGATTTGGATTTGAAAATTGATGTAACACCCGACTGGTATACTTACTTCAATCTCACTTACCAATCTTTACGCGATAATCTGCAATGGAAAACGAATGATAAAACGGTAGAAAATCCGACATACAAACTGGATATTCCCAATATCCCATCATTCTACTACAATGGCGGCGTAGAATATCACCGTAGCGGATGGCCACTGAAAGGTGAACTTTCAAGAATATATGCCGATGTATCTTATGTGGGTGATTACTGCAACGCGTGGAAACTCTCATCGCAGAAAGACCAACAGATAAAATGGACAATTCCTGCCTACTATAACTTTTCGGCAGGCATACAACAATCATTTTTCAAAAACCAATTATCCGTATGCTTTTATGTAAATAATATACTGAATGAAACCATTTACAACGATTACAAGATGCCGTTACCCGGAAGAACCTTCAGCATAAAACTTCGCTACAACTGGTTTAAAGATAAATCGGAAGGTGGCGCCATGCAATTGTAACAAATTCAATACATGTATCACATAAACAATTAAAAAGATGAAAACAAACAAATTCCTATTGATGGGCTTAACGGGAATGGCCCTTCTTTTCACCGCTTGTAAGAAAAACGACCCGAATCCAGATAACCGGTCTGATACGACAACTTGTTTGCACAGTGTTACAATCGATGACCAATCGTATATTGACTTGTTCAAAGATTTGAACGTTGAAAAAACCAGCCAATGCCTTGGTACACGATAAGTCAGGTTACATTTTTACGTACAAGGATTATGTTTTTGTGTTGGAAGAAGCTAAGGACCGTTTGTTCAAGTACAAGAAAAATACCAACAGACTGGAAAAATCAGGAAATACACTTATCCTTCCTGCCAAATCAACAACAAACGCGATGGCATTTTTAAATGATAATAAAGGATACATTACAGCTTCCGGAACGGGTAAAGTAATTGTGTTTAATCCTTCATCCATGACGATCTTGAAAGAAATAGATTTGTCGAAATACGCGATTGGTGAAGGCGATAATAATCCAGAACCCATGGGAGTTATTATCCGAGATAATCTGTTGTACGTCACCCTTTGGCAGACAAAATCATTATTCAATCCCAACCCGGGCTGCCACGTAGCTATTATCAATACAGAAACTGATGAACCAATAAAAATGATAAGTGATGACCGTGCCGGCATGGTTGGTTCTGACGGCCCCACGGGCGACCCTTTTATGGATGAAAATGGTGATATTTATTTCTATTGTACAGGGGGATTCGGATACAGCAGTGAAAATGACGGACTATTACGTGTCAAAAAAGGGAAAACCGAATTCGACAAATCATATTACTTCCCTGTAAAAGGTCAATCCATCAATGGTATTAGTGGAAATGCCGCAGATTATATGTATTCCAAAGTATATGCCGGAAACGGAAAACTCTACACCTACCTCAATGTCCCTGCCAATGCAAGCAATCCACCCGATTATGTGAACGATAAATCTATGCAGCCGTTTGAGCTGGACATCTATAATAAAACGTTCCGTAAATTGGATTTACTGCCCACAACAGCTTGGTCGGCATGTGTTGGTATCTACGACAACAATATTGTTTTCGGTATGTCGGGCGAACAAGGAACAGGTTATTACCTATATGATTACAAAGCCGGGAAGGTGATCGGGAAAAAGATAAGTACACAAGGTTCGCCATTTTATTTTGCCAAGTTTTAGTGAAGAAAGGATATATTCATGAAAACACTGGTTTCGGTAATAAAAAATGCTTTTGATACGGTTCCCGAAAAAGGAATAATTCATGTGACCCATGGCAAGGAAGATTATTTCCAATCCTACAGGGAACTGTACACTAAGAGTAAAGCGACCGCATTTATTTTAAGAGAAAAGGGGCTTATACCCGGTGATATTCTCATTTTGTCAGTGGATAAATCGTATCATTTTACGCAATTATTTTGGGGGTGTATCTTTGCAGGTATCATTCCTGCCCCCATGCCGGCAATAGCAGGGCAACAGAAATCGTCTGTTGCCTTTCGCCGGTTGAAGGCAGCCATGAATTACCTGAAAGCCCCGTTAGTCGTATCAACTGATAGTAACTTGCCGGAAGATTTTCCTTCTTATTTTTCTGCAGAAAATATCATAAAACAAAGCCAGATTTCAAACCATGATTTTATCGCATATAACGCTCATGCAAATGATGTCGCGGTTATCCAATTTTCATCTGGCAGTACCGGCAATCCTAAAGGTGTAATGCTTTCCCATGCGAATATTCTAGCAAACCTTTCGCTTAAAAGTAAATTCGATCATACAACACCCGATGATATTCTTATTCATTGGATGCCTTACTTTCACGATTTCGGATTATTCGGCAATCATTTGAGCAGTGTGTATAATGCTATTACAGAAATCAGAATCGACCCGATGACTTATCTACGGAATCCGTTAATATGGTTGGAAAAAATCACACAATACAAGGCAACCATTACAGGTTCCACCCCGACTGGGATGGATATTTTATTGAAATCGTTGGAAAAAGGAGAGGCAACAAATCCAATTGACCTTTCTGGTATTAAAATCTTGTCGTTAGGAGCAGAAATGGTTCCGGCAGGCTTGTTCGACCGGACTTGTACCACTTTGTCGCAATACGGATTCAATCCGTCTGTATATTGTCCGGCCTACGGAATGGCTGAACCGACTTTGGTTGTTGCCGGAACGGAATTGGAAACAGGTTATCGAAAAATCGTGGTGGACAGGCACCAATTTACGAAAGGAAATATTGTTGAATATTCTCAATGCGAGGATTCATTTTGTGAGATAGTCAGCATTGGGAAGCCGTTAGAAGATGTCCAGATTCGGATAGCAAACGACAATTTGCCCTTGGGCACTTATTCCGTAGGTGAAATCCAGATAAAAAGTAATTGTGTCATGCTGGGTTATTACAACAACGCGGAAGCCAACCAGAATGCTTTTGCCGACGGATGGTTACGAACGGGCGATTCAGGCTTTTTTGATAAAGACGGATACCTGTATATCGTTGGCCGTAAAAAGGAAATTATTATTGTCAATGGACAAAATTATTTCCCGTTCGATTTGGAATCATGTATCCTTTCCCAGCTAAAAGATAAAATAGAACTATCTCTGTTTACATCCTATTATTCCGAAGACGAAGGACGGGAAATCGTATTACATTTCTTTGTGCCCAAAAACCGAAACAAAGACACCATTTCTCTTGTCAATAGCTGTAACGCGTTGATTGGTGAGTTGGCGGGATTGTCTGTCGATTTTTCAATACCTATACGGAAAGGCGACATCCCCAAAACATCAAGTTCCAAAACAATGAGAAAAGAGCTCGCCAACAGGTTTTTAAACGGATGGTTTGACAAATCAATACAAAACGACATACCAGTTGATATGAAAAATAAAGATACTCAAAATATAAATCACAAACAGTTATTGACGGATATATGGAAAGAAGCGCTTCAACTAGACAACAAACTTGCCGGACTTGATGTAACGGATAATTTTTTTGCTTTAGGCGGTGATTCCATACGGACAATGAAAGCGGTTGCCGAAATGGAAAGTCGGTACAAACGTAAAGTGGAAGCCAATTTTATCTATAAATATCCGACCTTAAAGGAACAAATTAATTATTTTCAATCACTTGAAACAGAAGCTGTCGTATTGCCTACCGACGAATATGAACTTCTTGTAAGGGAAATTATCGGCGAAGAACTCCATATTAATCCTGAAACGCTAGGAACAACTGATAACTTTATTTCTAAAGCGAAAAGTGTAAACAATGTGTTGACGTTGATACAACGAATTAAAAACATATTCAAACTGGATCATACTGATGAAAAGCTGCAAGAGGCAAGCAGTGTCCGGCAAATAGCCGACCTGATAAAAGCAAAATATATGTTATTGCCGGGTGAGCCTTTCCCACTGATGGACTTCCAAGAAACGTTGTTTTACCACAGCAAAAATTTCCTGCGCAACGAGCCTACCGGATTGAGTTGCTACATCATTTGCCGGACAACTTTGTCAGGTGAATTCAAGAAAGAATATTTCGACAAGGCATTTAATCATGTTGTAAAATCACATCCTATCCTGCATTCAGTTATTTCTGAAGACTCAGAAACACCGTCAATGATAACACTTAATGATTATCCTGACTTTGCAAGTAGTTATACAGATATATCATCTCTATCAAAGCCGGAACAAGAAGCCTTTTTTGAGAAAAATGATTTAAAAGATCATGACCACCGTTTTGACCTGACACGTCATCCTTTGTATTATTCTAATATTTTCAAAACAGGCGATAACGAACATGAAATTGTAATTCACATCGACCACCAATTAATCGACGGATTCAGCTTTTTTGAATTTATCCACGAAATTCTGTCATTGTATGACAAATTTGCGGATGGGAAAACATTGGAAATCCGGACACCAGAAGGATTACAATTCTCAGATTACGTACGGATTGAAAAATCCAGGTCAGAAACCAAGGCCTATCAGGACGCCATGAAATTCGCGTTGGACGTTTTCAAAAATGTGCCGGAAAAAATAGCGATTCCGATGTGTCAAAACCCGTCGATGCTCAATACCGTTCATTTCAGCACGTTACATACGGAAATGAAGCCCGAAGTTATGCAGGCGATAACTTCCATGGCAAAATCGGTACAAGGTATCAGCATGAATTCTTTGTTGCTGGCTTGCTATTTCAAACTGATGAATATCTGGTCAGGACAAAACGATTTAATCATCAACATGCCTGTTTATAATAGGGAACAGTATTTCCCCCATGCACGGAAAGTAATTGGTAGTTTTCTGGATATATTCCCGGTCAGGGTGCAAACCAAGCCGTCGGAACCCATATTGTCCATAGCTGGAAAAATAGAAAAATTCGTACGTACACTTTTGGAATACCCAGTTTCATCCATTGAACTGACAAGACGGATTGCTGAACAGGAAGGCTTTAAACAGGGCTCTTTGAGTTCCATTATTTTCAGTAATTCCATTAACATGATACCCGAAGGCACAAGCAAGTTTTCAAAGTATTTCAAAATGGGTGCGCCGAAAGTACAGACCGGTGCGCCGGGAACTTACATTGACTTGGTGATGTTCACCTGGGAAGGAGAATGGCATTTCGATTGGAATTATGTCAGGGAGTTATTCAGCAAAAGTTTCATGAAAACATTGGCGAACCAATATGCTTTAATGTTGGAGCAATTGGCACAAACGAAAGATGATACTGCAAAACAGTCCGAATTTACAGGAACAAATATAATACCCGAGCAATACAACCGATTGTTTGACCAGATCAATAATACGGCACACGAATATCCTATAATGACTATCAACCAATGGATAAAAAACATCGCGAAGAGATATCCGCAGAAAGAAGCAGTAAGTTTCGAAGATAAAAACTTAAACTATGAATCGTTCTACAGGAAGGCAAACCAATTCGCCTATTTATTACAACATTTGGGTGTCAAACCTGGCGAAAAGGTTGCATTATTGATGAATCGAACGTTGGATTTACCCATAGCCCAGTTGGCTATCCTTATTGCCGGAGGTGCTTATGTGCCGATAGACCCGTTATATCCTGCCGAACGGATAAAATATATGTTGGAAGATTGTGGGGCGAAAGTCCTTGTCAGCCAAAAGATGCATACAGAACTTATCGAGCAGACTTACACCGAAAAACTCAAAAACTGTATTCTGACGGATGCAGATGAAAGTTTTACCCTTCCCTGTAACTATTCCCTTTTTACACGAAAAGACATTTTGCTACAACCGGAAACTGAAATAGAATCGCCCAATACCGCCGAAGACCTGATTTATATTATCTATACCTCTGGTTCTACCGGACAACCCAAAGGAACTATGTTACGACACAGGAATGTTTGCAATTTCCTTTATTATGTACAGCAAGCGTTTGAGGTAAAACCCGAAGACCGTTTTGCTTTCGTGACGTCCTATTCATTCGATATGACCATTACTTCCAACTGGCTTCCGTTCCTTACGGGCGCATCGTTACATATATTATCGGAAGAAAATACACGAAACGTGGAACTTTTGCTTCGTTTCATTGCGGATAAAGCTATATCATTTCTGAACATCACCCCGTCGCATTTTTCCATGTTGGCAAATACATTAGAGTTTACCGACGAAAAAATAACATTGCAGGAAAACATGACGGTCATGTTAGGCGCCGAAATTATCAACGCGGGTGATGTCAATAAATGGCTTTCCTATTTCCCGAAACATAAACTGATTAACGAGTACGGACCTACAGAAACCACCGTTGCCTCCACCTTTTTCCCGATTCCCGTTAAGCACGGAAAATGTGAATTAAGCATCGTGCCTATCGGTAAGCCTATTTATAATACACAAGTTTATATTCTGAATGAAAACAATGAACGCTGTATGCCGGGTGTTCCGGGAATCCTTCATATTGGTGGCGCCGGAGTTGCCCTTGGTTATTTGAACAAGGAAGAAAAGACAAATAGTGTATTTATTCCGAATCCATTGACAGGAAATAAAAACGATGTTGTATATAATACGGGTGATTTGGCAAAATTCACAGAAACGGGTGATATTATTTTTATTGGCAGGAAAGACTTTCAGGTAAATGTAAGAGGTTACCGGATAGAACTCGGGGAAATAGAAAATGCTTTAAGTAAGGTTCCCGAAATTGCGAAAACCTGCGCAGATATCCAATTCGACAATAACAAGCAAGCGGTTGTAGTGGCATTTTATACGACCAGAACAAAAATCGCATTGGATGATAATTACATACTTGAAATTATTGCCAAGCTACTGCCCCAATATATGCTGCCGTCAGTGCTACTCCATGTAGAACAAATTCCGGTGACCCCCAATGGCAAAACAGATCGGAAAGCGTTGCCTTACATAGCGGGTACCAAACAAATCTCACATTCGGCATCGTACGCTCCACCAACAAATAAAGCAGAAAAGGAAATGGTTGCAATTTGGAGCCGAATTTTGGATATTCCGCAAATCGGTATCCATGACAACTTCTGGGAAATCGGTGGCGATTCCATTAAATCGGTTCGATTGGTCAGAGAACTAAAATCGGCAGGTTTTGAACATATCAAATTACGTGATATGTTTGATTCTCCTACCATATTCCAAATGGTAAATCGTATGGGCAACGTAAGCGGAAATGACAATATCCTTACCCTGAAATCAATACCTAATGCCAAAGCGATATTATTCTGCCTTCCTTATGCAGCAGGAACAGCAGGTATGTACGCACCGTTGAGTGAAGATTTTGGGCAACGGTTTAACATACAGTCAGCACACTATCCGGGACATGGGGATAACCGCCCGCTCAAAGAAAATATTGGAGATATAAGTGCATTGTATATCGAAGAATTGAAAAAAAACAATTTACCCTTATTCCTTTTAGGATATTCTTATGGCGGGTATGTCGCATACGATATTTGTCGGAAACTGGAAGAATCAAACGTACCTGTTCAGGGAATCATAATGATAGGAACTACACCGCCTGACATAAAAGATGAATTGATGACCTTTTATCTGAATCACGAAGCCGATTATGAAAAAGGTAATAACAATTTATTCAATCAGCACTTCCTGGAAACCTTATCAAACGAAGAACAAGAAGAATACTTAGAACAATTGAAATCGGATACAAGGTCAATGCTTGATTACAATTTCCTCAAAAGACAACTGAAAACACCTTTACTTTCCATTATAGGTGAAGATGAAGAATCGGCTATCAAAGAACATCAAAATATATGGGAACAATATTTTTCGCATGTCGAATATGCTACATTGCGCGGCGGTCACTTACTAATCAAAAACTTTCACAAAAATCTGGCAACTTGTGTGGAAGCATTTATCAATCGTACTAAAACAAATAAACAACTATGAAAAATCCGCCAAAACGTGTACTGGTCGCAGGTGGTAATGGGGTTACGGGAAAACTGATTGTCCGCTACCTGACAGGTTTCAAATTACCTGTTCAGGTAGACATTGCCGCACGCACCGCCTTGCGAGCGCAAAATTTACCGGAACAAGTAAGAAAGATAGACATCGATTTCAAAAATAAAAAGGCCACAAGTGCGCTTTTCCGGCAAGATGATATTATCATCTTGGCCATTGGCCCCTTCGACATTTTCAAAGCTTCGTTGCATGAAATATGTGTGTCGGAACAAAAGATATGTATTGATATAAATGATTCCTACGAAGCCGCTTCGGAAATATACAAACTCAAAAAAGACGCCGAACGCCATCAAAGCATGATACTCACAGGCATGGGATTAGCACCTGGTCTGACAACCCTTCTTTTGCTGGAAGTTTTACAACAGAATAATGAAACAGCCCAAAGTGGTGGTGTTCGTATGTTTTTCAGTAATGGTATAAATTCAGGTAAAGCATCTATCTACACCATGTTGATTAACTTCATTTCGCATGTATTTATACTGTCGAATGGCAAAGCCTATAAAACATTGTCGAAAAAAATAGAAAAGGATGCATACTATACTTTTAACGAATCGCTGAAACATAAACCCCTTATTTATTACTCGTCGCCTGAAATCCAGACATTGCCTCTTAACAAAGATTACTCAAGAATACGTCAGTTGGATTTTGCTTTTCATTTGGAAGGGATGCCCATGAATATAATACCGTTTCTGCGTGGATTGAAAATCTTTCGCAAAACGATTATCAAATTTTTATGCAAATCAACCTACAAAAAGCAAAAGAAACAACAATCAGGACAACCTGTGGAAACACTCGTAATAGCATCGGCATTCGGGCAATTCGACAATTACATCAAACACTGTCAGGTCAGTTCAAAATCATCTTATGAATTAACGGCCTTAACAGCATCGTTAGTGGCAGAAATGGTTTTGAAAGGCGAAATAGTAGAAACGAACGGGGTGCACAGTATTGAATCTGATATTATTTCCAAGCCAATACTGAAAACCCGATTTGAAAGGGAAGGAATTAAAATAAACCCTGAAATAGTAAACCAATCATGAAAAATAAGGATACACCTATCATCGGGATTATCGGCGGGTACAGTAAAGTCGGCATAGCAGCTATTGACTACTTGATTATGGAAACCAATGCCACTTTACTTATTGGGGGCAGAAACCTTTCGAAAGGAGAAAAGCAGGCGTCGCGCTTTCCCGACAGGATAACTGCTGTTGAAGTAGATATTTTTGATACCCCTGCACTGAATAATTTTTGTCAGCAATGCCATATCATTATCAATCTGGCAGGCCCTACTCTTAAAATAATGGACAGAATTGCACTGGCAGCACTTTCAAATAATTGCCATTACATAGATATAGGCGGATACGATCTTTTGCTTGAGGCACTGATGTCCAAATCAGAGGAAATAAAAGAAAAAGGACTTGTATTTGTGGTAGGGGCAGGTTGGATGCCAGGCGTATCAGGTATTTTCCCAAAATCGGTAATAGAAAATTCCTTAAAGGAATTGGATACTATAAATACCGTGAAAATATATTACGGAGCATCGGAAGCTTGGTCTTACAACTCCTGTATGGATTTGACATGGAGCCTGTCACTGAAAAGCAACGGTATTTTTAAGCAGGGGAAATGGCAATTAGTGTCACCTTCAAAGCATACTCAAAAAGTCTTTTTCCCGCCACTTAATAAATCAAAGTACACGACCCCGTATTTCGACAACCAGCTTAAACTCGTAGCCCAAGATTTGGAAGCTCCCTTTTTCGGGAACTACGTTATTATCAACAGCAAATTGTCGATGCTTTCATCGCTTTTTATTAAAATATTCCTTCATGGAAATACCCGTTGTGCGGCAAAAATAATGGAAAAAGAAGCCCGCATTTCATCTCGAAAAGGGTCGTGGGGACTTATATATTGTGTTGTGGAAGGCATGAAAAACAATCTGAAAAAACAAATTACAGCTTATATCTATGAAAACGATAATTATAAACCAACCGGAACAGTTTCTGCCATAGCAGCCAATTTTGTCCTTCAAAACAGAATCGAAAAAGGGTTAGGCTATTTATGCCACAAAATAGATCCACATCATTTTATGTCAGAATTGAAATCACAAAACATCATAGCAAGATATGAATAAGCATATACAAAACAAGGAACAGGCTAAATCAAAGCCGTTTATTATCGTCAGGATAATATTTATTATTTGTTGTTTAGGTAGTTTATCGGGCTTCCTGTGGACTTTCCTGCCATGGGAAACCGTGGCTGGCATGACCAATTCACAAGGAGGGATTTTAATTGATAATTCTCTGCCAACTATTTTCCTTTTCAGGCTTCAATGTTTGTCTTTCGGTGCTTTTTCTGGATTTTATCTTTTTATGGCATATCAGCCGATCAGGTATAAGAAATTGATTTTAATATCGTCTCTACTCATGCTACTCATGAGCGGCGCCATGGTGTATGTCAGGAACATATCCGGCTTGCATACTTCGCTAACAGCTTATGAACACTACCTTTGGCTTGGTATCGGCATTGCCATGTTCCTATCATGGTTCTTTGAACTCCACGAGTACAACGACATCCGTTCAGAAGAAAAGCACGCCAAACGAATA
>ERZ779725.1579-NODE-1579-length-12281-cov-7.718878_pt1 | contig 12281 bp, 11 predicted proteins | sample MGYA00511890_ERZ779725 | MGnify/ENA primary metagenome ERZ779725 (study PRJEB29588, sample SAMEA2148549) | human gut metagenome | biome: human gut; feature: human-associated habitat; material: faeces | place: Denmark | collected 2008/2010 ...
AACTATAACGGTCCTAAGGTAGCGAAATTCCTTGTCAGGTAAGTTCTGACCCGCATGAAAGGCGTAATGATCTGGGCACTGTCTCAACAGCCCGCCCGGCGAAATTGTAGTACCGGTGAAGATGCCGGTTACCCGCGACTAGACGGAAAGACCCCATGGAGCTTTACTGTAGTTTGATATTGAATTTCGGCACATTATGTACAGGATAGGTGGGAGACAGAGAAACTCGGGCGTCAGCCTGAGCGGAGTCGCCGTTGGGATACCACTCTTGATGTATCGGGGTTCTAACCTGCTCCCCTGAATCGGGGAGGGGGACAATGTCAGATGGGCAGTTTGACTGGGGCGGTCGCCTCCTAAAGAGTAACGGAGGCGCTCAAAGGTCGGCTCAGCGCGGTCGGAAATCGCGCAATGAGTGTAAACGTATAAGCCGGCCTAACTGCGAGACCCACAAGTCGAGCAGTAACGAAAGTTGGAGTTAGTGATCAGGTGGTAGTGAGTGGAAATGCCATCGCTTAACGGATAAAAGCTACCCTGGGGATAACAGGCTGATCTCCCCCAAGAGTTCACATCGACGGGGAGGTTTGGCACCTCGATGTCGGCTCATCGCATCCTGGGGCTGTATTCGGTCCCAAGGGTTTGGCTGTTCGCCAATTAAAGCGGTACGCGAGCTGGGTTCAGAACGTCGTGAGACAGTTCGGTCCCTATCTGTCGTGGGCGCAGGATATTTGAGAAGGTCTGTCCTTAGTACGAGAGGACCGGGATGGACGCACCTCCGGTGCACCAGTTGTTCCGCCAGGAGCACAGCTGGATAGCCGAGTGCGGTCGTGATAAACGCTGAAAGCATCTAAGCGTGAAGCATGCTTCAAGATAAGATATCCCATGATTTCAAATCAGTAAGGTCACTTGTAGACTACAAGTTTGATAGGTCGGAGGTGTAAGCACAGTAATGTGTTCAGCTGACCGATACTAATAGACCGAGGGCTTGAACTATTCAAGCTTCGCTTTGATTCGCTCGTTTTGCTTATTCGGTTTTTTATGCACATCCTTTGTGTATGAAAAAAGCAGATGATTATGTCATCTGCTTTTTGTTTTGCCCGAAAAAATTCCGCGTGGCGACGTCTGACAGAGGGTCAAAGCACATATTGACTTATCCGGTCTTCTGTATGAATATATTTATCGCCGTTTATTAAAATTACGGCGTTCTCTTTGATAGCGGCTTTATCGCTTGAAGAATAGTAATCGTTTGATTCGATACTTCCGATCCACTCATATTGGCGCAACAAGACTACACGCCCGTTTTTGTCAATATAGGTTTCTTCGCACGAATCATACCAGAGCATTATACACTTGATTGTTTCAAACGAGCGATTTCCGACTGTAACATTCCACACGCCGAGAGTGTAACGGAGGTTTTCCTCTTTAATGATATATCCGTTTTCCGTCTCTTCCGCAGCGTTTTCTTGTATCAAAACAGGTATTCCGTGAACACGGTCATTTCCGTTGACAAGAACATCATAGCTTTCTTCAAGAAATGTTGTTACCTGTGTAGGCTCCTCACAGCCTTCATCATCAAAAATTGTACCGAGATTGCGTATATATTCGTCGGTCAACTGAGTAAACCATATTTTTTCGTTCCGATTCAGTTTTTTATGTCTGACAAGGTATGTGTCGCGACAAATTTTAACTCCGTGTACATCGTGTACTTGACAGCTTTTTGGGACGTAGCAATTCGATACTATGACCAGTTTTTTATCGGGATAACGGTATGTTGCTTCCGCACATTCGTTGCCGATGCGGGGGATGATAAACCATTGCTCCTCACATTTTATATTGAAAAACGGCGCAGAGGATTTTTGTATTGAGAGAGCAGGCATTTCGTATGGGAAACCGTGAGTATGGTCTTTTCTTTGCATAGCTTTTCTTCCTTTCTCAAAAATACAGAGCTGATCGGGGGTACACATTGAGCGAAATCGCTTTTTTGCATAATACAGACGACTTTTAACGGTGCCTATCGGAATTGACAGGCGAGCCGATATTTCACTTTGCCTGTATCCCTGCATTGTAAGTAGTAATAAATCGGAATAGTCCTTCGGCAATTGATTTAATATACTTAAAACCCCATAATTCTCTGTCGCTTCGGTATCGGGTAGGTCAGGAACGGAATCGAGCGGTACAAGATTGCTGCCATATTTTTTTCGAAGCCAAAGATTACACTGATTTTTCGCAATAGACAGTATCCATTGCTTGAAAAGAGCTTTGTCGCGCAAAGTTTCATAGCCAACATAGGCGGCATAATAAGTTTCGCCGATGACGTCATCGGCGTCAAAACGATTGATCAGCCTGAAATTGATATATCGTTCAACGGCAATCCGATGTTTTTCAAGCAATGCTTCAAAATCTGATTTCTGCTTCATATGACCTCCTTTCATATTTATAAAACCGGTTTCGATTATTAAGTTGCTTTTATATATCAAAAGGTTCAAAAAATTTATAATAATTATAGCATAGATAAATTACGAAGGCAAACAAAAAAGCCCGTGGAGTGGGGGACAGAGGGAAATAATAAAAACAGAGATGAGAAGTCATCTCTGTTTGCTTATTATAAAGTCCGCACAAACCAATTACCAAAGTTTCTTTTGCCTACTTTTCTTTTCAAAGAAAAGTATGGTCGGTTTCTAGGAGGGAATAAATTTTGATGGTTCTGTATTTGCCCTTGACGAATAGCAGATCGCGCATAGTTGCTTCGAGGGACAGTCCGCACTTTTTTGCAACGGCTTCGCTGCGAGCGTTGCCATCCATAATGCGGGCGCAAATGCGATGGAGACGGAGCTCGCTGAAACCGAAATCGATCACTTTTTTCAGTGCTTCCGGAGCAATGCCGAGCCCCCAATAGCTGCTGCTGAGGACATAACCGACCTCGGCGGAATTGTTTGTAAGGTCAAAGGAAGTGAAGCCGCAGGTGCCGATCATTTTTCCCGTTGACTTTATTGTGACTGCCCAGTCATAAAAATTTTTTGTCATGTATTGAGTCTGCAAAAAGTGCAGATAATTTTTTGTGAAACGCTGTGTTGTGTGCGGGAGCCATAAAAGATATTCCGAAACCTCGGGACGTGAGGCATATTCAAACATATCCTCCGAATCCGACGGCTTCATCCGGCGCAGAATCAGCCGCTCTGTTTCAAGCGTTGGGATTTTTGCAAAAATACCGAGTTTGTCTTTATCCATAAAACATCTCCGTGCGTAAGTCATCTAAAACCTATTATATACATTCCTGCGTGAAAATTCAATAAATATAAAAAACTTATTTACGCAAGGGATAAGAAACGTTCAATACTTTGTCACATTTATGAGTTAAAATTAAATCACAAAAGAAAGAAGAGAAGAGTTCATACGAAAGGGGAGAGAAAATATCATGCTTTACGATGACGATAAAAGACCGGGAGAGGACGAAACCGGCAGGGATGATAACAAAGAAAATAATGATTACGGCGATAATCGGGAGGATATGAATCCCGAACGCAATAAAGCACCGAGCTATTCATATTATGGCGATGGAAGCCAGCCGGGGGAAGGCAAAAAAACAAAGGACGCGTATATGTCCAAAAAGACAGTCGGATGGATCGTGGCGCTTTGTCTTGTTGTTTCGATAGTTTGCGGAATATGCGCAAACGCAGTGACAGGAATGATTCGTAACAACAAAACAGAAACCACGACCGCCGCTCCTGCCGAAAGCACAACAACGGGAGAGCCCGAGCAGACAACGTCTCCGAACGGGCAGACGCAGACAAAAGGACAGGATGTCGTCGTTCCCGTTACTGGCGTAAATCACAAGGATATTCCGCTTGCGGTGAAAGCGACGAACGATGAAGCTTTTTCAAGTTACGCAGAGGTTGCGGAAAAATGTATAAACTCCGTTGTTCAGATTGAAGTTACGGAGACCGTCAAAACGGCGTACGGCGAGCAGACTTCGCTCGGGAAGGGATCCGGCGTCATTTATACGACGGACGGATATATAATTACAAACTATCATGTTGCCGGCAGCAGCGCGGAAACGATAACAGTCATTCTTTATGACGGATCGAAATATGAAGGCGCGTATGTCTGCGGCGACGAAAGCGCGGATATATCGGTCATCAAAATAGACAAGGATGACTGCTCCGCCGCAAAAATCGGCGATTCATCCGCTCTCAGGCTCGGTGAACAGGTGCTTGCGATAGGTAACCCGCTGGGCTACGGAATAACTCTTTCTGACGGCATAATCAGTGCTCTTTCGAGAACGGTTACAGTTGAAAATACAACAATGACTCTCATGCAGACGACGGCAGCTATAAACTCCGGTAACTCCGGCGGCGGACTTTTCAATATGAAAGGCGAGCTCATCGGTATAACGAACGCAAAGGTCGGCGGAACGAGCGTCGAAGCTATGGGATATGCAATCCCCGCAGAGAAAGTCATCAAATGTGTAAACGATTTTTCAAAATACGGTTATCTGACGGGCGTTGCACGCCTCGGCGTCACGGTTTACAGTTATGTCGACATCGGCAGATACCGCTATACGGGTGTCATCCGTGTTGACAGTGTCAAGGAAGGCGGTACAGCCGCTCTTGCAGGCATTGAAGCGGGCGACATTATTGCATCGATAAACGGAACGGAGTGCAGTGATTTTTCAACTCTCACCGAACTCCTAACAAAATATAAAGTGGGCGATACGGTTACACTCAAAATCCTCCGCCCCACGGAAGCGTCAAAATCAAGCGGATCATACAATGCGTATCTGCGTTCATGCGAGGAAGTAACGATGGGCGTTACCTTCGTCGAGTTTGACCCTTCATAAAATAAGCTAACTTCTTCATTTGTTCTCCTTAAAATAAAGAAACGGCGGTCTGACGAAAGTCAGCCGCCGTTTCTTTATATATTATTGATTTTCTTCGGATGAATGTTCTTCAATTGCGGGAGTCTCTGCGGAGGGCTCGTCCTCCGGCAACTTTTTGAGCTTTGCACCGACGATGACGCCGTAAATAAGCAATCCGAGGACAATGAGATGGATAAATGCTTCAAGAGCAAGTTCTTTTGTAAAGACGGAGGCGAGAAATACACAGTCGATTGAAAAATATACAAGCGCCGCGATCATGCAACCGTAATGTTTTTTGGAGAATATCCAGAAGAATAGGTACGGAATACAGAATACAAACAAAAGCACAGAGGGCACTGTCAGAGAGGAGATAAGCCCTTTTTCGAGAAGCGCACGACCGATTCCAAGCACAAAAAACGGTATCTCTGCGGAAAAGAGATAGTACAAATTCGAGTCTGTAAATGACAAAACAAGGTTGACAATTGTCAAAGCGAAGATAAGGAAAATATCATATCTTGCGCTTCTGTAACGGCTCATGAGAACCGTGCGGGTGGAAAGGGAGGATTGTTTTTTGTCCATAATATTACCGTCCTTTTTATTCAAATCTGTGAACTCTTTTTCCGTTTATAATTCCGACCGCGAGCGCGGAAATGATGAATATATGAAGCATTATCCCGAGAGACGATATCCCGAAGACTTTAACGGAAAAAACAAAATCGGCGATGTAAAGCACGAGGGCGGCAATCATCCAGCCGTAATGATATTTTGAAAGAAACCAGAATGCCGCGAGTGCAAAGCACAAAACAACAGCCATTGCAATCGACGGGGCGGGGGAAGAGAGAACTCCGTCGACGGTGAGCGCAAAACCGTGAGCCGTTATATAGCACGGAAATTCCATGGCGAATGTGAAATAATAGTCCTGATCCATCAGAAGAAAAATTACATTGAAGAGTGACGCTATTGGAATTGCGAGGAGAAACCACCGCGCGCTGCTGTAAAACGACTGCATGCCTCCGCGGACTTTTTGCTGATTTATCATTTGAATGTCCCATCCTTTTTGAATTGTATGTATATTTTAACACAGGAGGGATTGTCATGTCAATAAAAAACCTTCCTTTTGAGGTTGCCAAAGGAAGGTTTTCTTTAATAATTGTCAGATCTGATGAGACTTTATCCAATTGCCGACGCTTTCGCAGATTTTCTTCATGCCGCCGTCCTCATAGGGAAGGAAGAGTCCCGCCTCGGAAACGACCTCTTCAAAGGTCTTTGTGCCGGCTTTGTCCGTAAATGCGAGGTAACGCTTCCATGCGTCCTCTTTGTTTTTCATATATGCAAGCCAGAACTGGAACGCGACCGTCTGCGCCATGCAGTAGTCGATATAATAAAGAGGATACATATAGATATGAAGCTGTCTCTGCCAGCCTGCGCCTCTGCCATAGAAGGGGAGACCTTCTGTGTGCAGGTAGGGGCGATATTTCTTTTCAAGGCTTGCCCAGACTTCGTTTCTCTGCTCCGGAGTGAGGTCGGGATTTTCATACATTCTGTGCTGGAATTCGTCAACCATACAGCCGTAAGGAATGAAGCAGAATGCGTCCTCGGCATGAGAAAGCTCGTATTTTGCCGTATTTTTGCCGAAGAAGAGGTTGTGATATTCGCTTGTCAGAAATTCCATGCTCATCGAATGACATTCGCAGGTTTCCATTGTCGGATTTGCAAGGTCGCCCGTGATTCCCAGCTTTGCGGCGCGGTATGCCTGGAAAGCGTGACCTGCCTCGTGCGTGAGAACGTCGACGTCACCCGCCGTGCCGTTGAAGTTTGAGAAGATAAAGGGTGACTTATAATCCGGAATGAAGGTGCAGTAGCCGCCTGGAGCCTTGCCGTCCTTCGAGAGAACGTCGAGGAGCTCATTGTCATACATGAAGTCGATGAATTCAGCCGTTTCGGGGGAGAGCTCATGATACATCTTCTTGCCTGCGGCGAGAATATCGTCCGATGTGCCCTCGGGCTTTGCGGTGCCGTCGATAAACGTAAAACCGTTATCATAGAGCATTAGAGTGTCAACTCCTATGCGCTTTCTCTGAAGTTCCTTAACTTCTGCGACAACGGGAACAGCGTCCCTTGCGATTGCCTCTCTGAACTTTGCAACCTGCTCGGGACCGTAACAGTTTCTGCCGAGACGGTCATAACCGAGCTTGACAAAGTTTTCATAACCGAGCTCGTGCGCAATCTTTGTACGAACCTTCACGAGCTTGTCAAAGAGGTCGTCAAACTCGGCTCTGTGCTCATCAAAGAATTTGCCGTCTGCCTCAAAAGCGGCGCGGCGGACGTCTCTGTCGCTGCTTTCCTTATAGGGAGCGAGCATGGGGAGCGGGAGTTTTTTGCCGTCAAAGTCGACAAGGGCGGAGCCGTAGAGCTTCTGATAAGCGGAAACGAGCTTGTTTTCTTCCTGCATAAGCGGGATTATCTTCGGGTCAAAGCAGCGCGCGGCTATCTCATAATTTGTAAAGAGCAGCTTTCCGTAATGCGCTTCAAGCTCGGAACGGAATGACGAAGCCAGAAGAGCATCCGTGAATTCCTGTATTTTCTCGCTTATGAAAGGCGAATTTTCATCGATATATTCGTTTTCCTTATCATAGAATTCGTCCTTCGTGTTGACGGAATTGCGTATCGAAACGAGGGTCGCCTCTGTGAAAAAGTGATTTTTGAGAGTCTCCTCCTCGGAGATTATCGCAATCTGCTCATCAGCCGATTTTGCCGCCTTGAAGCGGGCTATAAGCTCATCATACTGCGCGCGTATCCTGTCCGTATCGGGACGAGTATAAGGCATTTCCGAAAATTTCATATAGAATTTACCTCCGTAAAAAAATATTACAGGTACATTTTACCCCTTTTTGCGTTTGTTTTCAAGCATTTTTTCGCTATATATTGAATTTGCGGCGGTTTTATGATAAAATTCAAAGGCAAAACATAATCAAAGTCAGGAGAAAAGAATGAAATATAAAGCGCTTGTGCTGGACCATGACGATACGTCCGTCAAAAGTACACCCGAAATACATTATCCCGCATTTCTGAAAACGCTTGAGCTTTTGCGCCCGGGCGAAACGCTCTCCCTTGAGGACTTTATCGGATATAATTTCGGCATCGGATTTCTTGCGATGTGTAATGACGTCTATCATTTCACGGAAGAGGAAATGAAAATCGAGGTTGACATCTGGCGCGAATATACAAGCGCTCATATTCCAGATTTTTATGACGGGATTGAGGAGATTATCCGACGTCAGAAGGAGGCGGGCGGAATATTCTGCGTTGTTTCTCATTCGTTTTCGGATACGATTCTGCGCGACTATTCTCATAATGGCTTGCCTGCGCCGGACATGGTTTTCGGCTGGGAGCTTGAAGAAAAATACAGAAAGCCTTCGCCGTATCCGCTTGAAAAGATAATGGAGAAATATAATCTCTCCCCGAAGGATATTGCCGTCATAGACGACTTAAAACCCGGCTATGATATGACGATCGCCGCCGGTGCCGACTTTTATTATGCCGGCTGGTCAGAGAGCAAAACACCGGAAACGGAGGGCTTTATGCTTGCGCACGGCGTGACGATGCTTTCGTCCCCTGCGGACTTTCTTGATATCAATAAATAACGGGAAAGCATATAATACATAAAAAACGAAAGAGGAATCGGGTTTGACAGAGTTTCTCAGGGCTTGGGCGGAGATAGATATCGACGCTTTGATACATAATCTGCGCGGGATTAAAAAACGCGCGGGAAAAAGAAAAATAACGGCTGTTGTCAAGGCGAATGCATACGGTCACGGAGCAATGCAGCTTGCTCCCGTGATAAGCGGATATGCGGACGCGTTTGCGGTTGCGACTTTTGAAGAGGCTATGGAGCTGCGCAAGGCGGGGATAGAGAAGGAAGTTCTCATTCTGAGCCCCGTGCCGCAGGCGCAGTATCCGATGATAATCGAAAATGACATCGCAACCGTTGTTTTTTCCAAAGAGAGCGCAAGCGCGCTTTCGGCAGCGGCGATGGCGGAAGGCAAAAGGGCAAGAGCATATATCGCCGTCGATACCGGTATGGGCAGGATAGGCATTGCCTCGGACGACTGCGGAATATGCGAGGCAGAGGCGATTTATGCGGAGAAAAATATTGATTTTATCGGCATTATCACGCATTATGCCTGTGCCGACAGCAGCGATAAATCCTCTTTGCGTGAGCAGGCGAAAAGGTTTGACGCCTTTTGCGAAAAACTTCAAGCGGACGGATATGACATCGGTCTGCGCTCCTGCGATAATTCCGCCGCGTTTACGGACTGCGCCGACAGCTATGAGGCGGTTCGCGTCGGCATAGTTATGTACGGAATGTACCCCTCGGACGAGGTCAGAAAGGAAAATCTTCCGCTTCTGCCGGTTATGTCGCTGAAAACGAAGGTGACGCATGTAAAAACCGTTCCGGCAGGAACAAAAATAAGCTACGGGCATACGTTCACGGCGGAAAAGCCGATGAAAATCGCAACTCTTGCAATCGGCTATGCGGACGGGATTCCGCTTTCGCTCTCCGGCAAGGGCAGCGTCATCATTTCGGGCGTCAAAGCGCCGATAGTCGGCAGGGTCTGTATGGATCAGATGATGGTTGACGTGACGGACGCCAGAAACGTCGGCGTCGGTGATACGGCTGTAATCTTCGGCAGGGACGGAGAAGCCGTTATAACTGCGGACGACATTGCGAAAATCGCCGGCACGATAAATTATGATATCGTTTGCAGGCTGGACTGCCGCGTGCCGAGGGTGTTTATCTCCGGCGGAAAAACAATCGGCACGTTTTCATATATCGGAAATTATTTTGGGTGAAACAAAAGCCCCCGACGGATGTCCGTCGGGGGTTGTTTTATGCGTGAGAATGGCTTGCGCAACTACATTCTTCGTATGGATACATACTTCTGCCGTTTCTTGTGCAGGATTTGCTTGGCACATTGTAGTATCGGCAATTTCCGCAGCACTTTTTATAAGATGAATCAAACTCGTTTGCAAGGCAAACGCTGTCAGCATAGCAGGAATATCCTTTGTATCCGCATTTTCCTTCGCTCGGTCTGAAATATCTGCATTCATAGCATTTTCCCATATGTAATACCTCCGTTTATTTGTTGTTTAGTTGGTTTAAAAATTCAATTGCGTTTTCTTCTCCCTGTTCGGCGGCTTTTCTCAAAAGTTCAATGCCTTTTTCCATATCTTGCGGAACAAGTTCTCCAAGAAAATATATGCCTCCAAGCATAAATTGCGCATATGCAAAGCCTTGCTCGGCAGATTTTGTTAGCCAATACACATATTTATCGGCATCGTTATACAGTGAATTTTCGTCGCCGTTATACAAGAAACCTGTCAGAAATTGAGCATTTGGTTCGCCAAGTTCCGCGGCCTTTTTGATCCAACGAAAATATCTTTGCCTGTCATTTGAAAAAGAATTTTCATCGCCGTTGAATTTTAAAGCGAACAGCGTCAGCGACATCGCATCGTTGCATTCCTCCGCTTTCTTTTCAAGCAGATCGATGTATTCGCTCTTTGAGAGAATACCGTCATTGATCATTGTGCCGATATCAAGAAAGTGCATAATACCGAAAAGATCATATTCTGACAGCCCATTTATTCGCGTTGTTTTTGCATATTTGCCCGACCAAAAAAGAGCGGAGTCCCAATCTCCCTTGTCGCGGTATAGCTCTGCAAGTGCCTTCATTGACTCTAAATCGCCGGCTTCCGCTTTCTTTTTAAGCTTCAAACTTTCAAACATTGCAAGCCACCTTTCCGAAAGACCCTCTTTTTGATAAATACTCCATTGCCATAAAAAGCCTCCTTAAACAAAGTTGTTTTACTAAAATATTAGTACACACTAATTATATAGGCAATTTATTGGATTGTCAAGTGGGTTTTAGAAAAAAATTAGTATAATGAGTCGAAAAATCAAAATTATACTCGGAGAACGGTATGGAAAAATATAAAAACAGGATAAGAGACCTGCGTGAGGACAGAGACCTACGTCAAACGGATGTCTCAAAGGCGACCGGGATAGATCAGAAGACTTTATCGAATTACGAAACTGGCAAAACCTCTCCGGACAGCTATGCTCTCATTCGCCTTGCGGACTTCTTCGGCGTCAGCATAGATTATCTCGTCGGCAGGACGGAGATTGATATAAAAAGCAAGGAAGATCTGACCTCGCGGCTTGAAGGAATGAAAAATATGATAGATGAGATAATAAAGTCTCTGTAAAACAAGCCCCCGACGGTTTCCCGTCGGGGGTTATACACAAAGCCCGCAGAAATCAATCTGCGGGCTTTTGCTTTATTTGGTTTTTCAGCCGCCGTAAATATGGTTGAAGCGGTCGTCGTCATTGCGACGGCGGGCTTCCTCCTGTTTGCGACGTTCCTCGTCCGCGCGGCGGTCTTCTTCGTCTGCCTTTGCGCGGAGAGCGTTTTCTTCTTCGCTCTTTTTGCGACGTTCCTCGCCGATCTTTTCGACCTCTTCCATAGAAGCGCCGTCCATAGCCGCGGTGAACTGTTTATCGTCCATAACCTCATATTTGAGCAGGAATTCGACGATAAAGTCGAGCTTGTCGCGGTTCTCGGAGAGAATACGTTTTGCTTCCGCATATGCTCCGTTGACAATCTTCTTTATCTGCTCGTCGATAAGCGCGGCGGTTTCTTCCGAATAATCCTTTGACGAATTGAAGTCCCTGCCGAGGAAAACTTCATCGCTGTCATGCTCGCCGCCGAAGCGGATTGTGCCGAGCTCGCTCATACCGTAAACAGTAACCATTTTTCTTGCTACCTGCGTTGCGCGCATAATGTCGTTCGAGGCTCCGCCGGAAACATCGCCAAAGACGATTTCTTCAGCTGCTCTGCCGCCGAGGAGCATTGTGATTTCTTCAATAAGCTGCTGTTTATATTCGCTGTATTTATCCTCAACCGGCGGATTGAGCGTATAACCGAGGGCTCTTCCGCTGGGGATGATTGAAATTTCGCGGACGGGGTCCTGCGTCGGGAGCAGGTGGGCGAGAACTGCGTGACCTGCTTCGTGATAAGCGGTGTTTCTCTTTTCGCTCTCTTTGATTTTTCTTGATTTTTTCTGCGTACCGACGGTTACTTTTATAAGCGCCTCTTCGATATCCGGCTCGCCTATGAGCGATTTGTTTTTTCTCGCCGCAAGGAGCGCCGCTTCATTGAGAAGGTTTGCAAGGTCTGCGCCGGTGAAGCCGACTGTCGTCTGCGCAATGCGTGAAAAGTCAACGGACTGCTCAAAGGGCTTGTTTCTTGCGTGAACACGGAGAATTTCCTCTCTGCCCTTGATATCCGGATAGCCGACTGTTACCTGACGGTCGAAACGACCGGGGCGGAGAAGGGCGGGGTCAAGAATATCGGGGCGGTTTGTTGCC
>ERZ779725.1584-NODE-1584-length-12259-cov-2.614553_pt1 | contig 12259 bp, 9 predicted proteins | sample MGYA00511890_ERZ779725 | MGnify/ENA primary metagenome ERZ779725 (study PRJEB29588, sample SAMEA2148549) | human gut metagenome | biome: human gut; feature: human-associated habitat; material: faeces | place: Denmark | collected 2008/2010 ...
AACGCGTCCACCATGGCGTAAAGCCCGCTGAACACGAAAGCTATCATAGAAGGAAAAACATACAAAGACCCCGAGGGCAAGGAGAGAATAGAACACGGAAGTACGGTTGAAACGCTGGACGGCTACTATACCCTCACAAGCATGGGCGGTCAAAAAAGAGAATCGGCGCAAAGCGAAAAAGACAGGCTTTCGGGCGAAATAAGCAATATGAAGAAAAACTCCGAAAGAGCATACAACAAGCGTTTCAATGCGCAAAAGGAGGAAATAAACAGACAAAAACAGAGCGTAAACTCGGCGTATATGAGAAACGCACAGCAGGAATATCTGCGCTCGATGGAATCAAAAAGAAATATAAATCAGATTTTAAAAGCGCAGGGCATAAACGGCGGAATGAGCGAAAGCGCAGTGCTTGCCAATCAGCTTTCGCACGAAAATGCGCTCAATGATTTAAAATTGCAGAGAGACAGCCAATTTTCCGATTTGGATTCAAAGCTTTTGGAACTGCGTGCGGAGGCGGACTATAACATAGCTATGGATAATTCCAAGTATGACCAACTGTATTTGGACGAGTATTCAAAGCTTCTCGACAGGCAAAACAGCAACATGATAAAAGATATTGAACTTGCGGCAAATAATTATCATAAAAACAGAGATTATGACAGGCACGTTTATGAGGACGACCGCGATTATGAAAGAGGAGTATTCACAAGCGACAGAGATTACAACGAAGACGTACGTCAGTTTGACGAAACGCAAAAGTTTAACCGTGAAAAAGAAGCGAATGAAAATCAGCGTTTTTATGACAACCTCAGCTTTCAGAAAGAAAAATCCGACCGTGATTATGACCTTGATGTTAAAAAGTTTAATCACACGGTTGCAAATGACAACAGAAACTACAACCTCAAGGCTTCAAAAAAGAGCTCGTCGGGTTCAAAAGGCTCTAAAAGCTCAAAGGACGATTCGTATGCAAGAAAGCTCAACGACGCAAAGGTTCAGGCTTCATTCGGCAACTATAAAGGCTATCAGGATTTATACGGCTGGAGCGATGAAATGCGGAAGCAAGCCGAAAGACAATTCATCAGACAATCGAAAAGATAATTTTTTTATTAAAAATTGCCAAAACCCCTTTACAAAATACATTTTTTTGTGTATAATATAAATAGGCAACAAATCAAAACCGAAAGAGAAAGGGGATTTAAAAATGAGAGATTTGGTAATTACAATCGGCAGAGAGTTCGGAAGCGGAGGACGTGAAATCGGCTATAAGCTGTCGGAACGTTTGGGAATACCCTTTTACGATAAAGAACTCATATTAAAAGCGGCGGAAAAAATCCAATGCGGAGAGGGCGCTATAGAATTTTATGAAGAGAAAGCGCCTGCACTGCTCTTTGCTCCCAACTCGCTTTTTGCGGCTTATGAAATGCCCATGTCGGACAAAATATTCATTGCGCAGTCGCACGTTATAGAAGAGCTTGCAAACAAGGGCTCGTGCATAATAATAGGCAGATGTGCGGATTATATTTTGAAAGAAAATCCGAGACTTTTCAGCGTGTTTATTCATGCGGATATAAAGAACAGAGTTGAAAGAAAGCTGAAAATCGTTACAGATGTACCGAAAGAAAAAATGCAGTCTCACATACTCGGCATAGACAAAAAGAGAGCTAAATATTACAGCTACTACACAGACAGCAAATGGGGCGCAGCAGCTACCTACAACATGTCGCTCGACAGCGGAATGTTCGGCATAGACGGCTGTGTCGACCTCATCGAAAAAGCAATCGAACTCCGAAAATAACGCTTTACATAAGCAAAAATGGTACAGCATAATGAAATGCTGTACCATTTTTCAAAACTCTTTATTCCGCAGTTTGTCGGCGATTTCGTAGACGTCTTGGAGAGTGAGAGCCTTGGCGGCGGCGTGTTTCAGTGCTTTTCCGCCATTAATATTTCCGAGCCAATACAAAAGGTGTGTTCTCCCCTCTTTTACGGCATCGCCTTTATATTCGCACATTTTTTCGAGATGGCGCACCATTGTATCTATGCGCATACCGTCCGTTGTTTTTATATCGGGATTCAGAATTTCACCGATAAGAAACGGATTTCCCAATGTGCCCCGACCGACCATAACTCCGTCGCAGCCCGTCTTTTTCATATTTATAAAGCTTTCTTCGTCTTTCACATCACCGTTTCCGATTACGGGGATATTCACGGATTCTTTAACCTCTTTGATAAGCGAAGTATCACACACTCCCGAATACTGCATATCCCTTGTTCTGCCGTGTACGGTTATGAAATCCGCACCGCCCTCCTCGCACATTTCGGCGCATTTTTTTACGTTTATATGCTCCGTATCATAGCCTGTCCGGAGTTTTACGCTCAAAATGACATTTGTAGCCTTTCTTATCTCGTGGACTATATCGTATATAAGGTGCGGATTTAACATTAAAGCCGAGCCGTCGCCGTTTTTGTATATTTTCGGCGCAGGGCAGCCGCAGTTTATATCAATCATATTAAAGCCCATTTCTTCTATGACGCGCGCGGAATATGTCATTATATCGGGTTCATGCCCGAAAAGCTGAACGCTAAGCGGAATATCCGCCTTATTTGTTTTCAAAAGCTGATGCGTTTTTTTATCCTTATAATAGAGAGCTTTGGCGCTTACCATTTCGGTAAACGCCATATATCCTCCGTTTTCTCTTACAATTTCACGAAATGCCAAATCCGTTACGCCTGCCATAGGCGCAAGGAATACGGGATTTTTTTCTAAAATATCAAAAATACTCATATAAGCTCCGCTAAACTTTTCTGCGTTTTTGAAAGCTTTTCCGAAAAGTCTTTTTCTTTTTCCTTTTCTTTTTCTACGAGCGCCGCAGGCGCTTTATCGACAAAGCCTTTGTTTCCGAGTTTGCTTCTTACAAGCTTAAGCTCCTTTTCCAAAAATTCTATTTCCTTTTTCAGTCTTGCGGTTTCTTTATCCTTATCTATAAGCTCCGAAAGCGGTAAAAACAGCTCCGTATCATTCGATATAACGGGAACAAAGCCCTCTTTTACGCTTTCCTTATCCGTAACGAATATAAGCTCGTCCGAATATGTCAGCTTTACAAGGAAGTCCTTACAGCTTTCCAAAAATGCCGTATCCTTTGTTGTAACATAAAGCTTTGTTTTATGCTTGGGCGGTACGTCCATCTCGCTTCTTACGTTTCTTACCTTTGTGATAAGCTCGATAAGGTTATCCGTTTTTTCCTGCGTGGATATGTCGGAAAGCTTTTCGTCATATACGGGAAAATCGCTTATCATTATGCTTTCTCCGCTTCCGGGAAGCGCAAGATAAATTTCCTCCGTAATAAACGGCATAAACGGATGAAGCAGTTTCAAAAATCCGCTCATTACATATATAAGAACGTTCTGCGCCGTTTCGTCCTTATCGGCAATAAGTCTCGGCTTAACCATTTCTATATACCAGTCGCAGTATACGTTCCAAATGAAGTCGTAAAGCTTTGCGACAGCTATTCCGAGTTCGTATTTATCAATATTTTCCGTAACCTCTTTTACAAGCGTATTATATTTTGACAAAATCCATTTATCTTCGGGTTTTAAGGTAAGACCGTTAAGCGAAACGTTCTTGACCGTTACATTCATAAGAATAAATCTTGCGGCGTTCCAAATTTTATTCGCAAAGTTTCTGCTCGCCTCAACTCTTTCATAGTAGAAACGCATATCGTTTCCGGGTGCGTTGCCCGTGACAAGCGTAAAACGAAGCGCGTCGGCGCCGTATTTATCGATAATTTCAAGCGGATCTATACCGTTGCCCAGCGATTTTGACATCTTTCTACCCTGTGAATCACGGACAAGACCGTGAATAAGCACGGTATCAAACGGAACCTCGCCCGTCTGCTCGATAGCCGAGAACATCATACGCATAACCCAAAAAGGGATAATGTCATAACCCGTAACAAGTACGTTCGTGGGATAGAAGTATTCCAAATCCTCCGTTTTTTCGGGCCAGCCGAGCGTTGAAAACGGCCAGAGAGCCGAGCTGAACCACGTATCGAGCGTATCGGGGTCTTGGCGCATTGCCTTGCCGCATTTCGGGCATTTGATCGAATTTTCTTTTGTAACAACGGTTTCACCGCAGCAGTCGCAGTAAAACGCAGGAATGCGGTGTCCCCACCAAAGCTGACGGGAAATGCACCAGTCTCTAATATTTTCAAGCCAATGGAAATATGTTTTTTCAAAATGTTTGGGAACGAAATTCGTTTCACCGGTTTTAACAGCCTTTATCGCAGGCTCTGCAAGCGGTTTCATTTTTACAAACCACTGCTTTGATACTCTCGGTTCAACCGTTGAGGAACAGCGGTAGCACGTTCCGACGTTGTGAACGTGTTCCTCCGTTTTTATGAGGAATCCGCCCTCTTTCAAATCGTCAACTATCGCTTTTCTTGCGTCATATCTGTCCATGCCCGCATATTTGGGGTAGTCATCCGTAATATGTGCGTCCTCGGTGAGTACGTTTATAACGGGGAGCTTATGACGAAGTCCCACTTCAAAGTCGTTGGGGTCGTGCGCAGGCGTGATTTTAACAACACCCGTACCGAATTCGGGGTCTACATAGCTGTCGGCAACAATCGGTATTTCCCTGTTTACAAGCGGAAGAATAACCGTTTTTCCCACATAGCTTTTATATCTTTCGTCATCGGGATTAACCGCAACCGCCGTATCGCCGAGCAGGGTTTCGGGTCTTGTGGTCGCAAGCTCTATAAAACCGCTTCCGTCCGACAGCGGATATCTTAAATGCCAGAAATGTCCTGCCTGTTCTTCGTATTCAACCTCGGCGTCCGAGATAGACGTTTTGCAGTACGGACACCAGTTTATAATTCTTTCGCCTCTGTAGATAAGACCTTTATCGTAAAGCTTTAAGAATACTTCCTTTACAGCCTCGCTGCAGCCTTCGTCCATTGTAAAACGCTCTCTGTCCCAGTCGCAGGACGAGCCTATTTTTTTAAGCTGCGAAACAATTCTTCCGCCGTATTGCTCTTTCCATTCCCATGCACGCTTTAAAAATCCTTCTCTGCCGACGCCTTCCTTTGTTAAGCCTTCCTTTTTCATAGCTTCGACAATTTTCGCCTCCGTGGCAATGGACGCATGGTCTGTTCCGGGAATCCAAAGAGCGCTGTAGCCCTGCATACGCTTATAGCGGATTAAAATATCCTGGAGCGTGTTATCAAGAGCGTGTCCCATATGGAGCTGACCCGTAATGTTGGGAGGCGGCATTACTATGGTAAACGGTTTTTTTCTTTTATCGATTTTTGTATGAAAATATTTCTTTTCCTGCCATGTATTGTACAGACGTTCTTCTACGATTTTCGGGTCGTAGGTTTTTGATAATTCTTTGCTCATTTTTTATTATATTCCTTTCTATCTTAAAAACACAAAAGTCATCACAACAGCAATCAAAACAAATGCAAGACCGATTAATTTTATATTGACATTTTGCTTTGGAGTGGGGTCTTCCTTTTTGACCCACCTGAAAATATATTTTGACAGATATGCAACGAATGCTCCCACGGCGAGCAAAACAAGTATTACATACTTCATAAACGTTCCTCCGAAAATTATATATACATATTATTATATAATAAATTGCCGAAAATTTCAAGTACTTTTGGAAAAATTAATTAAATTTATGAAAATTTTAAAAAAACTCTTGACTTTTATAAGGAAATAGCTTATAATACTAATTGTTGCATATTAAATTCGGAATTGCAATCAAGTCGTTCTTGATTCTGACCTCTCCTATATTCCGAAGTTTTAATAGATATTTTTTTAAATTTTAAAAGGAGAACTTAAAATGCCTAACATTAAATCAGCTAAAAAAAGAGTTAAAGTTATTGAAACAAAAACATTGCAGAATCAGATGATTAAGTCCAACCTTAAAACAACACTTAAAAATTTTGATTCCGTATGCGAAAGCGGAGATAAGGACGCTATCGAAGCGAGCTTCAACGAAACCGTTAAAAGAATCGACCAGGCGGCTTCCAAAAACATTATCAAAGCTAACAACGCATCGAGAAAAAAATCCGCTGTTGCAAAGAAACGCAATGCGGCAATTTCCAAGTAATATTTCATATTGCATTGAAAATACGGTTCAAAATTGAACCGTATTTTTTTATATATAAAAGCCCAACTTTTTCACTTCATCTATTGACAATGAACGTTAATTATTATATAATCAAAATTGTACAACAACAAAAAATGCCTAAATTACCTATGAAAAAGCCGAAAGGAATAAAAGGATTATGAAACCGCAAATTTTTTACCGGAAATGGCAGGAAGCGGATATTTTGTATATAGCTTCGGACGGAAGCTGTAAAGAAATATAGAAAGCGTCGGGCAAAAGGAGGGGTTAAGAATGAATATTATGATATGTGATGACCAAAAAAGCGAGCTTGAAAGCATCAGGCTTGCCGTTTTTGAATATGCAAAAGAGCATACGGAGCATATTTTTAATATAAGCTGTTTCTTAAATCCTCTCGATATGCTTGACGATATAAACAAAAACGGTACGCCCGATATTGCGCTTCTCGATATTTGTATGCCCGGGATTTTGGGAACGGAAACCGCAAAAGAAATTCAAACAAAAAGCGGCGGCGGTACGGATATAATTTTTCTTACATCAAGCTCCGATTTTGCCGTTGAGGCGTTTGCGCTCCATGTGAACGACTATCTGACAAAGCCGTTTTCAAAAGACAGGCTTTCCGACACGCTTAATCGGGTGATTGAAAAAAGAGAAAATCGCTTGTTTGCGCCCGTAACGTGCGGAAAAGAAATACACCGCATTGATTTGTACGAGGTTTTATATATGGAATCGAAAAATCACAGCGTGGAAATATATCTAAAATCGGGGAAAGTCTTAAAAACCCGTACACCGCTTTCGGATATGAAAAATCTTTTTCGTGATATTACGGGTTTTATAACGGTCGGGGCTTCGTATATTGTAAATCTGCGGTGTGTGCAGAGCGTTCTTATGTCCGAGCTTATTATGACAAACGGGCAGAATATCCCCGTTCCGAGACGGCTCCGCAATGAGGTTAGGGAGAGGTATTTCGATTTCTACAGCAAGGAGGCAATGAAAGCCTGAGTAAAATCGCCCATAGCGCCTTTTTTTGTTCGGGGCGGTACAGCCGTGTACAGCACCGCTCACAATGGGCATTAGGGACTCAAACTCAATATGCCTCTTTATTGTTAAATTCTCGTTTTTTCGGATTGTCAGTCTTGCAAGGCGACAGCCTTGCTTCGCCTTTACGCACCAAAAAAACAAAAATTTTCCTAATATAGAGGTCGCAGAGTTAAAAAAGTGCAAATTTTTTGTAAGACAAGGAAAAAGCGCAGGCAATCCTTTGTGGATTAACGAGCATTTTGACGCAGTATTGCGGAAAATTTGCCTTTTTAAACCATATTGAGTTTGTGTTCCTAATGCCCAACACTGCTATGAACAATTTTCTTTCAGGCTTGAGGCATAAGTTTTGCGCCTTACGGCGCAGAAAGGAATGATTATAAAATGATACATATGATTTCGGCTTGGGTCTTGCTCGGGATTTCGCATTTGCTTTCCTTTTGGGCGATGACGGAGCCAAAATATTCTGCGAAAAAAACAGTATTCATATATTCGGTGTTCTGCGCTGCGTTTGTGTGTCTCATAACGCTTTCGTATACAATGCTCGGTGAAACTCCGCAGTATTACGCCGGCGCTTTCACAAGTACGATTGTTATGTCATTTTTCGTCTTTTTGTATACCTCTGCGGATTCAACCTGCAAAAAGGTTTTTCTTTTTATAAGCTATGCAAACGTATTTTGTATGTTTGTGTGCATTTCGCTTTTGCTTACGAGCATATTTTTCAAGGGTGCGTCGGAATTAACCGTATACTATGCAAGAAACATCATAAGAACGGTTTTATTTATCCCCATGGTTTTTATATACATTTGGTTTTTGCGCCCTACTGTAAGAACCGTATCGGGCAAACAGCGTAAAACGTGGTACTCGATATCTGTTGTTTCCGTTTTGTTTCTGGCAATATTCGCATTGTTTTTGGTGATATTTCATTCCGAATATGCGCATATCGGCAGATATATCCCATTTTTTGCGATTTTCGTATTGCTTTATATGTCTATTCTGTGGGTTATTTTCGGCACGGTTGAAGCCATGATAGACGAAAGCAATGCGGAGCTGATAAATCAAAATGTGGCTTATTTGCAGGGACAGCTTAAAACCGCAAAAGAGCATGAACTGGCGGCAAAAACCGTTCGTCATGATTTCAGACATCACAACCGAAACCTTGTCTCCATGCTTGAAAAAGGCGAAATCGAGGACGCTGTGAAATATTTAAAACAGTATGACCATAGCTTAAACGAATCGAAAATCAATGAATTTTGTCCGCATATAACCGTAAACGCCATTTTGAACAGCTTTTATAATAAAGCGCAAAAAAACGGTATCAAAGCATTTATAGAAGCGGATACGAGCGAAAGCACACCCGTAACGGATATGGATTTTGTCGCCGTTTTGTCAAACCTTTTGGAAAATGCCGTAAACGGCTGTATCGAATGTAAATCAAGCGGAGAAATAAGGGTTAATATACGAACGGTTGCGGACAAAACCGTTATTGTATGCTCCAACCCCTGCAAAAAGGATATTGCCATAGAAAACAATATGATTAAAAACCGAGGTATCGGAATAGCAAGTATGCTTTCGGCAATAAGAAAATACGACGGCGGAATCAAATACAGCACAGATAACGGAATATTAACCGTTTGCATTATATTAAACGGATAATAATAATTTTTGCAAATTCATGACAATGCACTGTAGGGAATGACCTGTGTGTCCGCCCGTCCATAGGTTTGTACGTTGCCGTGGGGGTGTGCGAATTTGCGTTTGCGGGCGGATAATATCCGCCCCTACGGGATATTGGGAGTATACCATTGTAGGGGCAGATAGCATCTGCCCGTTTCCGTAGGTTTGTGCAGATGTTTGGGTTACGGGCGACCACGAAAGACGCGCCCCTACGGGGGGATTAAGTTATAGGTAATAGTGAAAAGTGAAGATTTTGACCAATTGAGGCGAAAAAATTACCAATTGAGGCAAAACTACCCGAAAGGGTAGTTTTTTTGTTATATTAATAATATAATTGGCGGAGGTGAAGCAATGTTTTTTAGGAGAAAGAAATTAACGTTTGACAAGGTGGCAAGATTTAATTATGAGTTGGATTCCAACGAAGAATTAAAGGAAGAGCTAAAAAATCTTGCGCTTTGCAGGAGCGATATGTCAAGGGCGGAGTATCTGACAAGAATACTGCGTCTGTTCGGCAAGGAGGGGCTTGTGCTTACGCTCAAGGAGCTTGATATGCTTCTTTTGCTGCGCAACAAGACCGAGCAAATCCTGCTCGAAAATGCAAACGATACGGAAATACAAGCAAAACAACAAATAAGATAAGGAGAAAATTATCATGAAAAAAAGACTTATTTCCTTTTTTATGACGCTGTGCATGGCGGTGTCGGTCATTCCGATGCTCTCGATGCCTGCGTCTGCACAGCTTACATCAAGAACAGACTGGGTCGCCCAAAGGACGATTAACCTTATTCCGCAGATGAATGAGAAAGAAGAGCTTGCTGTTGTGGGCTGGAATAATATCGATAACGAAATCAACACTAAAGCACAAGTAATTGATAATTCCCACGGCGGCGACGATTACGACTACCCCGTCGGAATACAAGCGCTTGGCAGTTCAGATGACATTGGAAACAAACAATATGGCGGCGGCGTTTACTGGCAGATTGATTTTTCCGATGAAGACAAGGTCAAAATCAACAAAGGCGACCTTTATTTAAACTCAAGTGCGAGATATTGGATTCAGAAAACGGCAACTCATTATATGTCTCTTCGTTTTGAGTTTTTTGATGAAAAAAACTCCGAGCCGATTGACAGCCGTAAAGAAACACTTAAAAAATCTCAGCCCGATCTTTTTAAACCGGATTTAAATGTTCTTATAAACCTTAATGATGTTCAAATTCCAAAGAATACTTCATATGTGAAAATATGGTTCTCAAACTGGGGCAGTATTGCCGGAAAACCTTTTATCGGAGACTTTAAAGCTTATATTAGCGATAAGACCGCTCCGAAGCTTGTAACGCCTCTTCATGAATATTCGGTCAACGAAAGCACACAGCTTCCGTCATATGTAGTTCCGCACGATATACTTACATATGTAATGAGATTTGACGAAGCGGTAAGGTTAGTTAAATATGTACCGACATTTTATCTGTCGGACGGAAGCCGTATCGCTTGCAATAAATACACGTATTCCTCCGACCGTCAGACGGTATATTTTCCGCTGAAGCTATGGAATTCGTACAAAAATGTTGACGACTTGAAGATTACGAAAATCACAGGGCTTTATATCCAAGATGATGCCCAAAACGAGCTTAACTTTTCGGGAGACAATCTTTCATACGGCTCTATCCCGTACAAAGCGGTATATAATATTATCCAAAACCTGAATAACATTGATTTTTCGGGGGATTTAACCGCAAACTACGGCTTCGACTATTCGGCACAGCTTACGCCTAAAGAGGGCTACAAGCTTCCGAGCAATATATCGATTAAGATTAACGGGAACAGCTTATCCGATTCCGAATATACATATGACAGTACGGACGGAAAGATTAAAATAGGATATTCCGCGGTAAGGGGCGATATAGAAATCACCGCCGCAGGCTTACCTCAGACTTACACCGTTACGTTTGATATGCAGGGAGGAAGCGACGGTACGCAGAGCATTTCGGCAACATACACGCAGGCAATGCCTAACGTAACTCCCCCAAAAAGAGAGGGATACGCTTTCGGCGGATATTATGACAAGCCAAACGGAACGGGCGCACGGTATTACGATATTAACGGATTGGCATACGGAAGTTATGACAAACCGTACGACGCCACGCTTTATGCTAAATGGACTCCGAACAACTATACCGTTACCTTGGACGCTATGGGCGGAACGAACAGCGGTACGTATACAGCCGTATACGGTGAAGAAATGCCGAGCATTACGCTCCCCGAAAGAAAAGGCTATACGTTTTTGGGATATTTCACAGAAACGGGCGGACAGGGCAAAAAATATTACAATGCGGACGGAACGTCTGCGAGAGTATATGATAAGGCGGACGGACTTATGCTTTATGCCGCATGGAGCGTAAACAGCTACACGGTTACGTTTGATATGTGGGGCGGAAAAGGCGGCACAGCAAGCACGACCGCAGTATATGACGAAAAAATGCCGAGCATAACTCCTCCGACAAGAGAGGGTTACACCTTCGGAGGATATTTTGAAAGCGAATTCGGCGGTACGCAGTATTACTATGCAAACGGCGAAGGCGCAAAGGCTTATGACACAGACGGCGCAATCACGCTTTATGCAAAATGGACGGCAAATACGTATGACGTTGTTCTGAATGCGCAGGGAGGTTCGGGCGGTTCGACGGTTACCGCTGTTTTTGACGACGCAATGCCCGTGATAAACGCACCCGATAAGCCCGGTTATTTATTCGGCGGATATTTTACTGCTCCGAACGGCGAGGGCAAAAAATACTATAATGCGGACTGCTCCTCCGCAAACTCATATGACAAAGCCGAGGGCATTACCTTATACGCTTTATGGACGCCGATAACATATAATATTCAGCTTTACAGCAGAGGTGAAAATGCCGGCACGCTTACAGACGTTGTTTACGGAAATCTTAAGCTTCCGTCTGCCGAAGAAATCGGAATAACATACCCCAACTATAACTTTGTCGGCTGGAATATCTATGACGAGCAAAACTGGGCGATGTATACGGCAGGAAGAACATACTCGGCGGGACTTGTTACCGAACAGGGCAAAACGGCATATATTTATGCCGCATGGCTCGAAAAAGATAAATACACCGTAACATATGACGCAAACGGCGGTGAGGGAGCGCCCTCTGCCGTTACGGTTCATGTTGACGAAACGATAAATTTAAGCGCAAATATTCCGAGCCGGCAGGACTACACGTTTGTCGGCTGGTCTGAAAGCTCCGATTCCGTATCGGCGCAGTATCAGCCCAACGACAGCTTCACAATGGGAAATTCTCTTGTAACGCTCTTTGCGGTATGGAAGAAAAATCCCGAGCTTATATACAACGCAAACGGCGGTGTTTTCAATACGTATGCAGGCTCTTCATACCC
>ERZ779725.1594-NODE-1594-length-12203-cov-2.127840_pt1 | contig 12203 bp, 12 predicted proteins | sample MGYA00511890_ERZ779725 | MGnify/ENA primary metagenome ERZ779725 (study PRJEB29588, sample SAMEA2148549) | human gut metagenome | biome: human gut; feature: human-associated habitat; material: faeces | place: Denmark | collected 2008/2010 ...
GCCTCGTTCAAGTCTTGTTCCAAAAAAGCGACATATTCAGCCCACGTATTCACGGGCATATTCTGGCGAGACACTTCTCCCGCATAAGATAAGATCTTTTTATCTGTTTGTTTTCCTGGAATCGGCCCGTATAACCGCAATAAATCCAAATGACAAAAAGCTCTTAACCCGAGTGCCTCTCCTTTGATCAAGTTATACATATCTTCCGATAAAACACCATTATCAACAAAATCCAAAAGATTATTGATATTAACAATCGTATTATAAAAGTCCGTATATACTTGATCTATCATGGATTGAACCGAACTATTTTCATAATCGTAAGCACTAATATACCCAGGCGTCTCGGAAGCATTCGTTTTCCAGTGTTGTGCCAAATATTCATTCAACTCCATCGTCAAGGTTTGCCCGTAAAGAGAACCACTCTTCAAATTAATATACACCCCTGTCAATGAATTTTTAAAACCATCCTCGGTAGAAAACATTTCTTCCTGCTCCACTCGATTTGACGGCTTCACATCCAACCAGTTACTGCATCCTGTTGTCAACAAGAGACAGCTACTAAGTATATAATATATAATCCTTTTCATATTATTATTTCATTAAAAAATTGCAGAAAGAGAAAAACTAAATCTTCGTGAAAATGGATATGCAGTACCACGTTCTTGTTTAATCGTTGATATTCGGAATAAATTATCCGTATTAAATGCTATTGACAAATGCTGCATTCCCAAATATTGCTTTATCCATTTCTGAGAAAAATCATATTTCACTTGTACACTTTGGCACTCCAACGTATTTTCTTTCTGCACGAAACGAGAAGTCATCTGCGTTGCAGTTTTATCTTTCACATCCTTGAAAAAAGTATGATCTCCCGTTTTTTTCCAACGATCTTTATACACTCTTCGGTCAACGTTATACTTCATATCCGCATTCTCTACTCGATCAATCAGCGTCGAATTATAGAGATATCCCCCTAAACGGTAAGTAAACGCAAGATTCACACTAAGATCTTTCCATGTAAACATGGTATTGATATTTCCCCGGAACTTGGGATCCTGCACCCCACAAGCTTGTTTATCACGAGCATCCCAAACATAGGTCAAATCACCAAAACGATTTACATACAATTCCTTACCAGTACTCGGATCTATTCCTAACGAGGGGACCACGTATATCGTACGTAATGCCTCACCTTCCCGGTAAAGGAAATTCGGATTGGATCCCCCCCTTGCTTCCAATTCTTCATTCTCTGCTTTCAACGCATCCGAAATTTTCACAATTTCGTTTTTTTCGTGAACCATACTAGCCGATAATGACCAGATGATATTCCTTTCCGTATTCCGAATCAAATATCCAAATGCAGATAATTCCACTCCTGTATTTCTCACCTCACCAATATTTGCCGTGTAACTAGGGAATCCATTTGCCAATGGAAGATACATCTCTGATAACAAATTACCCGTTGTGTTCCGATAATAGTCTGCCGTTAATCTTAATCGATTGCTCAAAACAGCCAATTCAAGTCCCACGTTCCACTTATCCGTTTCTTGCCACGTTAAATCTTCATTTGCCAGTCCCATCAATTTACTACCAAACCAATACCGATAACGATCGCCAGTAAAATATTCATAACTAGCCAACGCTTGATAGGCACTAAAATTCACAGATCCTGTCACGGCATAGGATGCTCGTAATTTCAATCGATCCAACCAAGCTATTCCTTCCATAAACTTCTCTTGATTAATGTTCCAACCTAAACCCAAAGAATAAAAAGGAGCAAAACGTTTATCACTACCAAAATCCGAAGCCACATCTACACGATAAGAAATATCCGCAAAATAACGCCCATCATAAATATAATTCACGTTTCCGGTCAACCCAAGGCGTCTTTTTACCGACTCTGAACCTGCTGGCTTTCCATTTTCTTCATATTGTAAAGCCATGGACAACATTTTCAAATTTGCCTGAGGGAATCCTTCCATTGTAAAAGTATAAGATTTAGATTCCGATTGAGCGAGATTGTAATTCAACCCCACATATACTTCATGTTTATCGGCAAAAATCTTTGAATAACTCAATGTTATATCCCAGTCATAGCTAAACCCTTTATCTGAAAAATAAGTATACTTTCCTCTTCGGAAAATCTGATCATCCGTATAATCCTTAAAATCAGAATGCTCTGCCGGTTTGAAGTTATCTCCATCACCCACAGTTTTGGTCAATCCGATTCGTGAACGTAAAGTCATATCCTTCCAAGGTTTCCACTCTATAGCAAAATTGTCCGTTATCGTCGTTACCTTCTTCTGATTTACCAGATCCAATGTCGCATCATATAAAGGATTTACTGGTCCTGGATTAAACAAATCATTTGTCTCTTCCAATTCTTTCATGACCTCTCCTTTTTTGTCTTTCCCCGTCCAATAAGGATTCAATTTCACGTATTGATCAAACGAACCGTAAGGTGATTCATTCGCTTCACTTAATCCCACTTCTAAACTATTTCGAAATAACAAAGACCCAAATTCATAAACCAAATCCACATTCCCATTAAAAGTTTTACGATCAGAACCTTTCATTACACCTTTAACATCATTGTACTGCACTGATGCGGAATAGCGAAAACCACCTTCACCACCTCCCTCTAAACGAAGATTGTGTTTATGGCCAACACCCGTACGTAAAGGTTTAGATAACCAGTAAGTATCAACCCCTCTCGCCACGGCTTCTTTTACTCTCGTGTAACGTTCCTGCAAACGCATGGTCTCATTAGAAAACTTTCCTTCATAAAGCCCAGCATCCACTTCCAATTGTAACTTTTCCCGTGCATTCAGCAAATCGTAATCAGTCAGATCCGGAACTTCTACATTTAAACTTCCCCGATAAGACAAACGCAACTTCCCCACTTCAGGACGTTTGGATTCAATCACGACAACCCCATTGGCACCGCGAGAACCATAAATAGCGGTTGCAGAACCATCTTTTAACAAGGTTACAGAACTGATATCTTCATCATTCAAATCCAACATCCGTTGTAACGTAATCTCAAAACCATCCAAAATGATTAAAGGTGTATTTAAATTAGATGTCTTTGTTTCATTTTTCAAATCTTCCACGGTAGGCAGACTTGATGTACCACGGATTTGTACCTCCGGCAAATGATTTGGATCAGATCCGTACGTATTATCCTCGATAATATTAAATGTCGGATCAATATTTTTCAGCGTTGATAACAAATTACGCCCTCTAAATGATTTCAACTCTTTTTCCGTGATTGTTGAAACAGCACCCGTGAAACTTTCCCGTGATTTTTTAAAAATACCCGTCACAACAACATCTTCCAACTCATTTTTTGCAGGTTTCAATACAACAACAATTTCAGGAATCTCCTTGTTACTATCAATAACAATTTCTTTAGATTCCATTCCAACCATTGAAAACTGTAATACATGTTTTCCGACAGGAATCGAAAAGGTAAATTTTCCGTCCATATCTGTAGCGGCACCAATAGATGTTCCTTTTATCAACACCGTCACTCCCGGTAGGTGCTCTCCTTTTTCATCGGAAACCTATCCGGACACCTTCACGGATTTCTGTATGATTTCCTTAGCTTGACGTTCCCTGATCACGATTACACCCCGACTCACCTCATAACCAAAACGTGTACCCTCGAAGATTCGATTCAAAGCCTCCTCGACTGTAACTTTTTCCAGCTTCATATCCTTACAAGGAACATCTCTCAACACATTTTCATTATAAAGGATATTTACCCCACTCTGATCCTTAATCTTCATCAACACGTTACTTAACGTTTCTGAACGTATTTCCAAAGAAATCATTTTGTTCTGTGCGCTCACTGAAGTTGGTACCAAAACAACGAATCCAACCATCAGAAAATAAACCAAACGCATAACTAAAAATTTTTTTCTCCAACAAAGGGATGATGTATAATCATCCAATCGTTTTTTCTTCATAAATTTGTCAAACATTTTATTTGTATTAAATGAATAATATGTAAACGAGAGGGTATAAATAGTTGGTAGCTTGCTATACCCTCTTTTCTTTTATTAATTTCCTTTCCGTATATATACCGTTCGGTTCTTTACCTCAAATTTCACATTTACACCAAGTTCAAAAAGAGAAAGAAATTCTTGTATATCTGTAAATCTATCTAGGTTTCCAGAAAACTCTAACGCTTTCAAAGTACTATCTTCAAACACGACCTCCACGTTATACCATCGTGATAATGTCTTCATAATCATGTCTAGAGTCTCCCCTTGGAAGGATAAACGGTTATCTTTCCAACTAATATAATGATTTACATTTACTTTCCGAACGATCGATTGGCTATTTTCTTTTTCAAATATCAGCTGTTCCTCCGGTTTCAAAATCACAGACGGATTTATTCCATCATCAAATTTCACTTTACCATTTACCAAGGTTGTAACCAGAGCTGTCTCATCCGAATAACATTTTATATTAAACTCCGTTCCTAACACTTCTATATTTCCTGATTCCGTTCTCACGATAAAAGGGGCTGATTTATCTTTTACCACGTCAAAATACGCTTCACCGCTTAAAATCACCTCCCGCTTACCACCGGCAAACATTACCGGATATTTCAAATGTGAATCAGAATTCATCCATACCCGTGTACCATCTGCCAATACCAACAAATACAAACCACCCCGGGGAACTATTAATTGATTAAAAACGACCGTATCTGCATTAGTTTGTTTCAAACGATTATATTCCAATCCTGTCGAGTCTGCAGCAATCAATACATTCCCAATCTCTTCCCAATTACGATACTCTTTTCCTAACACAACTTGTTCCCCGTCCGCTCTCACCAATATTGCTTTCATCTCCGCCGGAAAAATATTTTCCTGCTTTACAATCGTACTCGTTTTCGGCAACAACAATTCTATTTGTTTCCACTGCAACAAGATTATACAAACAACAGCCACACACGCTGCACCTGCCATCCACATTGCCACTCGCAAACGTTTTCTCCTTTCCATTTGACGTTTTAGCCGTAAAAAAGCATCTTTTCCAGAATAACGTTTCCGTTTTTCTAATTTCTTGCCCACGTACTCTGCATCCCGTAATTTCCCCACTATATTATCTTCCTTCTTCTCTACCTCCTTCCCCTCAGCCAATAAATTTTCTATCGCTTTGTCTACAACCACACGTGATTGATCATGTATCTCATCCCATTTCATATCATTTCTGTATTTATTTTCACAACAGACACTCGATACAAAAAAACGGGTGACAAGAAATTAAAAAAAATTCAATAATTCTACACGAAAAACAACCCAGCAATTACCATCCAAACATCCCCTAATTGCTCACGTACAAAGGCATAGGCCCTCTTTTTTTGCGTTTTCACCGTATTTCCAGATATACCCAACTTCTCCGCTATATCCCTCACTTTTTCTCCTTTCATACTCTGCAATAAAATATCCCGTTGTTGCCCGGGTAAACGTGTGATCACGGTATAAAAACGAGTAATAGCCTCCTCTTCCAAGGCCATTTCTACTGCATCACTTTCATCACTAACAACTTGTCCCATCCACACCTCATGGGCCTTTTTACTTCTTTTCTGGTCACGAACAAAATTAAGTGCGGCATTGTACACGGCACGGTATAAATAAGCAGTAATTACTTTTATATCTTCAAAACAGACAGTTGAAAGCCACAATTTCACGAAACATCCCTGCACCACATCTTCCACCATTTGATCATTCCCCATAATTTTTGCCGCATAGCAACATAGTGGAGCATAAAAATAATCATATAGCTCAACCCAAGCTTTATCCTCTTTACGATTAACCCCATCTAAAAATTGCTTGTATTCCATTACAACTCTCTTTAATCTCACAAATATATCGATTCCAATATTATCTACAAAAATATAGTTGTCAAAATCAAAGAGTGCAGATTCAACTCGCCAATGCAACTTTCATTTCAAAAATAATAATTTTTTTTTGGCGAATCAAATTGCAATTTTTTCCTCATCGTCGTATAATAATTTTGCATTCCATTATAAAATATTTTACTCCCCATATATACTGCTCCAACTTCCCCAAAAATACACTTGCGATTCCTGCTGCCCTACAAACACAATTTTTCATTTAATCATCTATTTTGAAAAATTTACAAAAGTATACGATACGCGGTTATTTTATTATTCAAATCTTTGGGCAAGTTATCGTTTGCGTCATGGACGCACTATTTAATCGGCCAGCGTCCCGCTCTTCTTGCGCTGTAACGAGAACGTATAGAATGGATGAGTCAAAAGATGGCGGGAGTAGTACAAATTAATTCTAAGATTCATGAATCACGTGTAAGGTTTGTGAATACGAAATCGAGGTGAAACCTTCGCTCTACTCGATAATTCGTAATTATTTATTCTTTAGCTTCCATTGCACCAACCATTGTTGGGTTATTTCATCGTAATTCTCAATAAAATCTTTACTCACGGGATTCACATCGAGCCCCAAATCTAGCCACTATCTTATCTCTTGAGCAATTACATCATAGGCTTCTTCCATAGAACGAACTCTTTTCAATTCATCCCGCACTCCACGTTCCAAATAATAAACAGAGTATTCATTATCTGATTCTTTCTTTATATTCAAAGAATCCTCTTTTTCCTCTCCATCAATTGAATACACGTAAGGATCTACTTTCCAATTATGCATTGAATTTAAAAATTCTTCTTTTGTCATAGATACTTATTTATATGTTACTTTGCTATCATACAAGTATTCACATTACAAATATAAAAATAAAAATTCTTCCCCATGCTTGTTTATTTTTACTTGATGAGTTATAAAAGATTATCCTCCAAAGCATCCCGTTTGGGTTCAATTATTATCTGTTCTTTATAAGAGAAGTAATGATAATCCTACCGAGAACAAGGTGAGAAGCTACCCCTTTTTCGAAGATCATTCGAAGCTTAACCAGTGCTTAACCAGTGCGGAGTGTATGAGCAACGGATAAGCAACGAATGTGCAACGAATAAGAGGTAGCTTCTCGATTACTTTACGGTAGGATTACACATGGTTCTCCTTAGATTTACTTCAGAGCTTTCGATATTACCACAAATTATACCCTCTATATACCTGCTCACCCCAATCCCATCCATAAAACTCTGATCATGCGAGACGACAATCACGGTTCCCCGGTAATCCTTAATGGTCGAAGTTATTATTCGACTCACGTGAAGAAGATAACACTTTATGACTGCTCCACCTACTTTTTCAGGTGAGCCTATTAAATTTATAAGGATAAAGGAAGTATTTTATTCGAATAAAAAAACCAGTCACTCTCGTGGCTGTCTATCTGTCGGGGTGACAGGATTCGAACCTGCGACCCTCTGCTCCCAAAGCAGATGCGCTACCGGACTGCGCTACGCCCCGAAAATGAGCTTCAAATTTAGTGGCGGAGAGAGGGGGATTCGAACCCCCGGTACAGTAATCCCGTACGACAGTTTAGCAAACTGTTGGTTTCAGCCACTCACCCATCTCTCCATTTGCGCTGACAAAAGTAGTGCTTTTTATCGTTTTTGCAAGCTTTTGACGTGATTTTTTTCTTTTTTTCACGTCCATCCATGAATCCTCTCACGTTATCAACTATTTTCGCTCAGGGGCTGGAAATTTCCCCATCTTCTTCCATAGCTGATGATGGAATTTCTGCTCGGCCTCGATCATCATCCACACTTTTCTGGCAGACAGAGCCTTGGTCAATTTCTCGAAATACTCTTTCTTAATATCCCGTACAGCCTGTTCGGCCGATAAAATGGTTGCCAAATTTTTCAATGCCTGTTGTTCCGTCACTTCCGAGGCCTCTTTTTTATCTTTTCGACAAGCTAAATTTCGTATTTTATCATTCTCGACACGCATTTTCTGTTGCATTTCGTTGTATAAAGGCCAGAACTTGGTGGCCTCTTCCGGGGTTAGCTCCATCTCTTGGGTAAAAAAGGCTACTTTCTGGGCCTCGAACTCTTTCCGTTTGTCTTCACTCAATTTTCCACTTTGGGCAAATAAAGAAAAACCGACCCCCATCATCAATATAATCAAACCTATTCTTTTCATATTTCTTGCTTGTACATTTAATTCTACCTACGTTCCGCGTATAAAAACTCGATCGGATCAGCCTCTTGTGACAGATACTCGATAATCTCTTCACGAGAAGGGTTAAAATCCGAGTCGAAAATATTCTCATTCTCCGTCTGTGCCGCCAGATTCGCCTGCTCTCCGTTCTTCAATCGCGTCCGATTTTCATCCACCAGATTAGGAATCAGCAACCGGACGACGATCATTACAAAAACGAATAATCCCGCTAAACCAAGATAAGGATTCAACGTCTGAAACAAGCTTGTTTTCCGAGTTTTCCCTTCCTCGTCTTTTATTCGGTCCATCACCCGATCGCCCAACGTGTCGAAATAACGATCGGGCACCGTGAACGGGTTCTTTGATTTATATTTCTCATCCAAATTATCCATAACCATCCATTTTCTATTGTCCAATAACTACTCGAACGAGGGTAAAGTATCCGAAATCTTCAAACTTTCCTCTATCTTCTTTACCGCATTGTGATAAGTTGCCTTCAGCGTTCCCACGGCGACATCCAGCACCTCGGCAATGTCCTCATATTTCATGTCATCAAAATATTTCATATTAAATACCAGACGTTGACGCTCCGGCAATTTTAACACGGCTTTCTGCAATTCTCGTTGGATTGAATCCCCACAGAAAAAGCTATCGCTTTCCAGCTGATTTTCCAAGCTGGGAGTAATTTCCTGCGAATTTCCATAGGTCTTCCGACGTTTTTCACTCAAAAAATTAATGGCCTCATTCGTCGCCACCCGGTACATCCAGGTAAATAATTTTGCCTCATAGCGAAATTCCTTCAAACCCTTCCAAATCTTGATAAAGGTATTCTGCAACACATCGTCGCTATCCTCATGTCCGATCACGATTTTACGAAGGTAATTATATACATCCTTACAGCAAATATTTTATTTATACTAAACAATAAATATAATATTATTGTTTAGTAGATTTATATATAAATTCATCTTTAAATCCTATTAATCATCTTTTTATAGCCTTAATTCAAAAATCAAATATTTCTTATTACTTTTGCAAAGTACTAAACATAATAATATAATTAATTATTGATTTTATTATTTAGATAAATAATATTAATAAGTAAAAGTAGTAAGGTAAAAAATGAAGTTTAATATAACAGGATTTCGATCTTTATATGACTTGCTAGATGCTTTTCCAACAGAGGAATCATGCATCATATACCTTGAATGTGTTAGATGGCCTTTTAAAGTAATCTCTCCATACGATAAAAGGTCTAAAGTTTATCATTTGGGAAATCACAAGTATATGTGTAAAAACACCCAAAGAGTATTCCATGTCAAAATAGGGACAATATTCCAAGGAACGAAAGTTCCATTAAGAAAATGGTTCCTTGCTATATGGCTAGTAACCTCTCACAAGAAAGGTATATCTTCTCTACAATTATCAAGAGATATTCATGTAACCCAGAAAACAGCTTGGTATATGTTGCAGAAAATAAGGAAGTGCTTTATATGCAGAAACAAGGGAATACTTAAAAACAAGGTAGAAATTGATGAAACTTTTGTCGGGGGTAAAAATAAAAACAGGCATTGGAATAAAAGAGTGAAAAAATCTCAAGGTAGAAGTTTTATAGACAAAACACCTGTTTTAGGTATGCTCCAAAGAAAAGGAAAGGTTATTTGCAGGGTGATTAAAAATACCTCAAGGAGTGAACTTACTCCCAATATTTTGAAATTTATTGACCTTACAGCCATAATTTATACTGATGAATGGCAAGGTTACAATGAAGTTTCAGAAATGTACGAGCATTATTTTGTAGATCATAGCAGACATCAATATGCAGATGGTGATGTTTATACTAATACAATAGAGGGATTTTGGTCTTTATTAAAAAGAGGTATTGTTGGTATTTATCATCATTTAAGTAGAAAACATTTACAACTCTATGTAAATGAATTTTGTTTCAGGTACAATACTAGAAAGATTAGTAGTTTCAGTAGATTTAATTTACTACTTCGTAACTCTAATTACAAGTTTACTTATCAGCAAATAATAGCTGGATTAGCTTAAAAAGCTTTATTTGCCTAAAAGTAGAAAAAGGATTATATTTGCAGTAGCCTTGATGGCTAACATATTTTAGAGAAATATAGAGTGCCTACTCAATTAAAATCGCCAAATTTTAAAGTACACAGGCACAGGTCAATCTACTTAATACAGTGGGTTGTCTGTTTACGTGTACACAGGTGTTTGGCGATACCTAATTGAGTGTGGACAGCAACCCACTCTTTTTATGTATAAACATCTTCTATTGGTTGCAAGAGGATTAAACAAACATACGATGGAAGATTCTAAATCAAAAGAAGTTCAACCCTCTATAACAGGAGGACAACAACCAATTATTATTCAACAAAGTAAGACTAATTCCAAAGGAGTTGTAGGCTTTGTATGTTCATTACTTACAATGATTTTATGTTGGATTCCATTATTAGGAATATTATTAGGTATTATAAGTTTCATATTTTCTATATTGGGATTATCTAAAGAACCTAAAGGATTAGCTATTGCAGGTTTAATTATTTCAATCGTTGCAATTCCTTTTGTTGTTTTATATCAAATACTTTTTGGTTCTATATTGAAATCACTTCTTTATATTAAGCCATTATGAATGATAAAGTTACAAGAAATGTAATATTAATTGTTGGCTCAGTAATGATTACAAGTATGATTGTTGCTAGTTTTATAACTGATGCCAAGAAATTGAGGGAAAAATATAGAAGTTCTGAAGAAATAACACAAACTTCAAATAATGATAACTTAATTCCTCAAAAAAATGATTTATCAAAATTGACTATAAATCAATTAGAGATAAAGTTAAGATTAATTTCTCCTAATTTAATTGCACTTGCAGGTTGGTTGGCAACGGATAATTATGATTTGTATGAACAAAAAGTGAATGAGGTGATAAATGATATTTATCATATCACAGAATCGTTAGATGATTTGACGAGTTCTGAATCTGTTTTATTATTTACTATTTGTAAGCATTTGGAAGAAGCAAATTCAAATACAATATATAAAGATATAGATAGGTATGGCAATTTTGTCACTAACTATATAAAGAGATTGAAGAAGGCAAAGAAAGAAGAGTTTTACGCTAAAAGGAAAAATAACATTAAATAGTCAAAAAGGAGCAAGAAGATTTTTGAATATCTTGTTTGAAAGGTTATAGAATTTATCCTTGCTTTAAATTCAGAAGCTTTTTAATGTTAGTTATTTAGCTTCTGAATTTATTTGCTATTTATTATGCAAATAAAAATTATAAAATAAATTTCCATTATAATATTTGTTGATGTTATTTTTTTTGATATAATTTTAATAAACATTTTCAACTGTTATAATGAAAAGATGGCATAATTTCTATCAAAAGATATGGTAGATTTATCTAATTATTTTAATTTTGCATCTTAAAGATTTATAAGCTCTATGTTGAAAGAAGAATTTGAATATTATCTTGAACATCAAGATGAGTTGCTTCAAAAATATAACAATCGTTATATAGTTATTGTAGGAAGCAAAGTTGTTGGAGATTACGCCAGCAATGAAGAAGCATTAATTGAAGCAAAGAAAACATATAAATTAGGCGATTTTTTAATTCAAAAGTGTACAGAAGGCGATAGTGCATACACCTATACATTTCATTCAAGAGTAAGATTTAATCATGTCAATGCCTAATGCTTTTACAGAAGAACGAAAAGGCATTGTAAATGTCCTTTCAACCAAATGCGGTGTTAGTGAAGCTATTTCCGTTGAAGAATTGAAAAAGGGGGCTGTTCACCCAAAAGTTTTAGAGGTTACTGCAATATGGGATACAGGAGCGTCAGCCTCTGCTATTTCTAAAAATGTTGTAGATTCATTAGGGCTTGTTCCTACGGGCAAAGGAAGGTCAAGTACGGCAGCAGGAGTAATTGAAGTAGATACCTACACTGTAAATATAATACTTCCCTGCGATGTTGGTTTTTCCTCAATACAAGTGTCTTGTAATGATATGGGGAATGTTGATATGCTAATAGGAATGGATATTATTTCTCGTGGCGATTTTTC
>ERZ779725.1600-NODE-1600-length-12139-cov-3.744124_pt1 | contig 12139 bp, 10 predicted proteins | sample MGYA00511890_ERZ779725 | MGnify/ENA primary metagenome ERZ779725 (study PRJEB29588, sample SAMEA2148549) | human gut metagenome | biome: human gut; feature: human-associated habitat; material: faeces | place: Denmark | collected 2008/2010 ...
ACCTGTTCTACCGCATCTACAACGGCAGGCGCAAGCATTCGACCCTTCCCATGAAGTTCTAAGGGAAGGCAGACCGCAAGAGAAATCGTGCGGTCATTTACATACAAAAACAACGCATAGGAATGGAGGTGCGAAACATGAACTCTGAAACCACTACCACGCTATCCCAGCGTGATGCTTACAAGCTAATGCTGAAAGAGTATCCGGATGTCATGGATATCGCTCAGATGTGCCAGATACTTGATGTCAGCACGAAAACGGGGTATCGACTGATACGAGAAGGCAAAATCTGCTGCATAAAAGTAGGTCGCGCCTACCGTATCCCCAAAGCACATCTTTTTACCTACTTATGCATCGGCTGTTGACTGCATGGAGAAATAAATCCGATTGGCGGCATCCTTTCCGCATCAGTTCGAATGATTTATACTGTTCTCAGGTCAACGGCAGGTGTTGCCCACAACAAGAGAGGAGGATATCTTATTATGGTGGCAGGACACCTTCGTGAGAAAAAGGGCTATTTTTATGCCGTACTAAACTACACAGACGCACACGGAAACCGCAAAACAAAGTGGATCGCAACAGGGCTTGCGGTCAAAGGCAACAAGAAACGCGCCGAGGCGTTCTTACAGGAGCAGCGGCGCAGTTTCCAGAAAGATGTGCCGATTACAGGAGACGTTCTTTTTGCAGACTTCATGGAACAATGGCTTACGGTAATAAAGAGTTCCGTGGCGGTGACAACTTTCGCCTCATACTCCAATATGGTCAAAAAAGTAATCGTGCCGTATTTCAGAGAACGGCAGATTGCATTGCAGGAGCTGTCGGCAAAACACATCCAGGATTTTTACCTGAAGGAACTGGAACGTGTGAGCGCGTCCTCGGTTATTCATTATCACGCAAACATCCACAAGGCGTTGAAGTATGCTGTCAAGCTCGACCTAATCTCCAGTAATCCTGCCGATAAGATCGAAAGACCAAAGAAGGAGCGTTTTATGGCAAACTTTTACGATGCCGATGAAGTGAACAGGCTTTTTGAAATCTCCAAAGGCACCAAACTTGAAATCCCCATTCTCTTTGGTGCTTTCTATGGGATGCGGCGCAGCGAGACCCTCGGTATGAAATGGGATGCCATCGACTTTGAGCGCGACACAATCACCATCCGGCATACGCTTACAACCGTTGCCCTTGATGGAAAGCGTATTACGGTCGCAGAAGATCGGACGAAAAATAAGTCCAGCATGAGAACGCTGCCACTGGTTCCTTTCGTAAAGGAACGGCTTCTGGAGCTTAAAGCAGAACAGGAGGAAAACCGGCGTTTATGCGGGCGATCCTATGTGAAAGATTACACGGGCTATGTGTGTATCAATGAAATCGGAGATATCATCAAGCCTAATTATGTTTCCTGCGGATTCCCGAAGCTTCTGGAGGAACACGGATTGCGCAGAGTGCGCTATCACGATTTGAGACATAGCTGCGCCTCGCTGCTTCTCGCCAACGGCGTTCCGATGAAGCAGATTCAAGAATGGCTCGGGCACAGCGACTTCTCAACTACGGCAAACATTTACGCACACCTTGAGTACAGTTCAAAAGTTATCTCCGCAGATGCAATGCTTGCTGGCTTAGGGATAGGAAACCGGGAATAAAAAAGAGAAGCCGGCAAAACCGGCTTCTCAGGTTGGCGGAGGGTTAGGGATTCGAACCCTAGGTGCCTTGCGGCACACGACTTTTCGAGAGTCGCACCTTCGACCACTCGGACAACCCTCCAAGTTGTATCTTCACCCAATCCGCTTTGGAAAATGGGGAGAACTGATGGGGAGAACTCAAAGATTTTTTCGTTTTCGAACCCTCGAAAACCTGCATAAATCAAGACTTTTTCGGGTGGAGCGTTCCACGAAGCGATTCCGATTTCGAGTGCAGCTCGTTACAACCACTTCGATACGCTTCCATGTATAAATATTCACTTTTGGGGACTAATCACATGATTTCGAGTCAGCCCCGTTATGACCTCTTCGATACCGCTCCGTGTTGACAAATGGTCATTATGACCATTTATCATTATACTATCGGGCGGCCAAATGAGCAAGAGTAAATTTATTCGTGTTCTGCTTCGCCAAATACTGCGCTTATGCTGCAGCCGTTCACCGCCGCAGCGTTGGTTGCCGATGTTTTTATGCACTGCATTGCGTCTGCGAAAAGTTCCACTGAGTTGCAGCCGTATTCGCCATTCAGCACAGCGTTTCCAGCAAGTATGTTCAGCTTCGCGCCCGCATTAAACCCATTCACGGTTATGGTTAGCGCATCAAGCGGGTCGTTTTGGCGGCTTACTATGTATCCAAGCGCCGCTATGACATCCGCCGCGGCAAGTGCGGCGTCGTGCCCTTCCTGCGGTGCGGAGCCATGCGCAGCCTTACCCGCTATCTCCATTGTAAACCGTCCGCGATACCTTGGCAGTCCCGATTGAGTATCGCCATCAAACGGCAGCAGCAACTCCGCGTCCTTATGCGGCTTGTCCATGCGCATAACGGGTACATACTCATGCTCACCGACCGCGCTTATGAACGTCCCGTTCGCCGTCTGCTCAAGATAATCAAACGCAAACTGGGCGTATTCCGCCGCACCAATGTGCAGTATGTCCTCTTTTATTCTGAATTTTTCATTATGCACGGGATGCGTGCAGCCCGCCTTTTCATCCCTGCACCCTAAAAATACGAACAGCGACGATGGTATTCTTTCCATAATATATGCAAAGTCCTCGCTCCCCATCGCCTTTGCTGTCGTTTGTAGCACATCCTCACCGAAAAGCTCCCGCGCCGCGTCGCGTGCAAGCGCATTGAGCGCAGTATCGCGGTTATTCACGGCGTAGCCTGAAAACGTATGCTCAAATTCCGCCGTGCAGCCGTATATCGCTGCTGCTGAATCGGCTATATGCTCTATCATCTCAAGCGCAAGCCTTTGGCTCCGTATGTCAAACGCGCGGAACGTGCCTTCCATGCTTACGCGCTCACATATCCTGCCGTCCACTCTTTCACTTTCGACTGTGCCTATGCTTATTACCAGCGGACTGTCCGGCTTATTCATGCGCGCCGCTATTGTCTGCACTTCCCTTATGACTGCCGCTGCCGCCGCAACAGCATCCCTGCCAAGCTGCGGCGTCATGCTATGCGCTCCGCGCCCGCGCACGGTTATGCGGAAATTGTCGCAGCTTGCCATAAGGTAACCGTCCACTATGGCCATGCGGCCTGATTCCACCGTGGGCCAAACATGCATGCCCATTGCTGCGTCTATGCCGCCAAGGTAACCGTTGTCCCAATAATAGTGGCTCCCTACGAAGCATTCTTCCGCCGCCTGGAACAGCAGCTTCACCGTGCCGCAAAGCTCGTCCTTATGCTCGTTCAGCAGCTTTGCCGCGCCAAGCAGCATTGCCGTATGGCAATCGTGCCCGCAGGCATGCATAACGCCATCGTTCTCACTTTCGAATTCAACTCCGCTGCATTCTTTTATCGGCAGTGCGTCTATATCCGCCCGCAACAGCACGGTCTTTCCCCCGTTCCTGCCGCGTATGGTGCCTATGCAGCCCGTATAGTCGTCAAAGCATTGCACTTCTACGCCCATTTCCTCCAGCTTATCGGCTATATACGCCGTGGTCTTGCGTTCATTGAAGGATAACTCTGGGTGCGCATGTATATGCCGCCTTATGTTTATTATGTATTCGTTTATCTCGCCAGCACGGTAGGCAAAGTTCATCGTTTTCCCGCTCCCTTTCAGGTTTTGTATATTTTATCATTGCTCCCGCCCCATGGCAACAGTGCATAATCGCTGCATAATGCCACACTTTTTACGTATAATTTCCGTGTCATTATGGGTTCCATTTCCGATTGCAATGGTATATAATATACCATCATTAAAAGCTGCTAACGGGAGGACAGCAAGGCAACCTATGCGCACAAATATGCACAACTGCATACGTTATAGTGCCGATGCACTCAGGTGCATCTGTACACGGCCCTATGAAGGGGCTGGTTTTCGTCGGCTTTTTCAGGGGCCTGAAAACACCGCGGCGTTGCTGTGCTGTGCTTATGGCGTTGGTTTGCCTAAAATGGTTTAATCCTATTCGGCGGCATATTCATGCATAAAAATTAAACGGCAATTCATGGGCGGTGTCACTTTATCAATATTGACTGCTGCCTTTTATTTGATTATAATGTCATAGGAAGCGGCTGTGGTGGAACGGCATACACAGCGGACTTAAAATCCGCCGGCGAAAGCTTGCGAGTTCAAATCTCGCCAGCCGCACCAGGTCGCAGAAAAGCAGCAGATATCGGCTGCTTTTTTGCGTATTTACAGCTTATTTGCAGCCGCAGCATCCATTATGTAACCTAATTTTTTAAGGAGATAAACACAATGTCAACCATTTATACTTCAGCAGAACAGCTTATAGGCAATACCCCGCTTGTTGAGCTTACGCATATAGAAAAAGAACTTGGCCTTAAGGCGAAGCTCATAGCCAAGCTGGAGCTTTTCAACCCCGCGGGCTCGGTCAAAGACCGCGTTGCGCTGGCAATGATAAACGATGCCGAAAAACGCGGCGTGCTTAATAAGGACTCCGTGATAATCGAACCCACCTCCGGCAATACGGGCATCGGTCTTGCCTCCGTTGCGGCAGCGCGCGGATATAAGCTGATAATCGTTATGCCGGACAGCATGAGCGTTGAGCGCAGGCAGATAATGAAGGCCTACGGCGCCCAGCTTGTGCTCAGCCCCGGCGCAAAGGGTATGCCCGGCGCGATAGAGCTTGCCAATCAGCTTGCCGCCTCAACGCCGAACAGCTTCATAGCGGGCCAGTTCGTGAACCCTGCAAACGTTATGGCGCACTATACCACAACGGGGCCGGAGATATATTCCGCAACCGACGGCAAGGTGGATATATTCGTGGCCGGCGTAGGCACGGGCGGCACAATAACCGGTACCGGTAAATATCTTAAAGAGCAGAACAGCAAAATAAAGGTCGTAGCCGTTGAGCCCGCCACCTCACCCGTGCTTTCAAAGGGCGTAAAGGGGCCGCACGGCATTCAGGGCATAGGCGCAGGCTTCGTAACTGATATACTGGATACGGGCATATATGATGAAATAATACCCGTTAAGGATGAGGATGCCTTTACATACGGCCGCCTTATGGGCAAAAAGGAAGGCGTGCTTGTTGGCATATCCTCCGGAGCTGCACTTGCGGCTGCGGTGGAGCTTGCAAAGCGCGAAGGAAACGCAGGCAAGCAAATAGTGGTGCTGATGCCGGATACCGGCGACAGATATCTTTCCACCAAGCTTTTTGCCGCGGACGAGAATTGATATGCAGCAGAGCGCAAGAACTTACGCAACGCTGAAAAGCGACATGGCTGAATTTATCGACCTTTCAAGGATAGTACTGTATCCGGAGGTTTTTTCTCTCAATCCCGATGAATTCCGCGAACAGGCCAGTATGTATCGCATGCGGGCGTTGCTTATGGACATACTCAGCAGCATATACGGCGGCAGTGCTGAATGCGAAAAGGCTGCCGACGGGCTGTTTGCAAAGCTTGGCGAAATAAGGGCCACACTTGAAACGGATATACAGGCCGCGTATGAGGGCGATCCAGCCGCAAAAAGCCGTGAGGAAATAATGCTGGCCTATCCCGCGTTTGAGGCCATAAGCACGTTCCGCGTAGCGCATGAACTATACATGCTGGGCGTGCCGCTGCTGCCGCGCATGATGACGGAGCATGCCCATTCGCTCACCGGAATAGACATTCACCCCGGCGCAACGATAGGCCGCTATTTCTTCATAGACCACGGCACGGGCGTGGTAATAGGCGAAACCACCGTTATAGGCGAGCATGTTAAGCTTTATCAGGGCGTAACTCTGGGCGCAAGAAGCTTTGAAGTTGGGCGCGACGGCGCATTGATAAAGGGCAATAAGCGCCATCCTAACATAGGCAACAACGTTGTTATATACGCCGGCGCAACAATACTTGGCGGCGACGTTTATATTGGCGACAACTGCGTGATAGGCGGCAACGTATGGCTCACGCAGTCCGTTGAGGCCGGCAAGACCGTTGTGGCCGCCCATGCGGAGATAACCACAAGGTAAAATAATAATCCGTATATTGCAAAAGCGCATGCTATCGAACATGCGCTTTTTTGCGTGCCTCCCCCCGCCAAAAGCAGCCGTCCGCAGCACAGCGGGCGTCTTTTTGCACCCATTATTACCGCAATGCATATGCTGTAACAAAGGGGCGCGGCGCGCCCTAAAACCCATCAAGGAGGAACAGAACAGTGTTATGTAACCAATGCGCCGGCTGCGCCTTAACCGTGACCGCCGCCGCGGCCGATACGGCCGAATGCAGCGGCGGCGTTATAGCCGCGGGAACGGTATGCACCAGCGAGATTTGCGGCACGTTTGACGCGCAGGCCGAATCCGGCCTTGCACGCATCAGTTTTCCCATTCAGCAATACAGCGAAGGCTTCTGCCCATGCGAAGCTTTTGAGCAGGGGACGATGTTCCCCGAGCTTGTGCAGTGAAAGGAGGAGCAGGAATGGATACCGCCCAGACCAACCTTTTTTACCGTATCAGTCAATATCGCTTTATGTGCGTGGAGCTTAATCTTTATCTTGACACGCATCCCAACGACGAAAACGCCCGCGCGGATTATCAATGCTATGCGCGCAGACTGCTCCAGCTTATTGAGCAATACGAAAGCGAATACGGCCCGCTGCTCAATTTCGGCCAGTCCCCAACGGAAGTGGGCTGCTATGTAATGTCCCAATGGCCCTGGGAATAAGGAGGAAAGAATATGTGGATATATACAAAACAGCTTGAATACCCCGTAAACATAACCAATCCCGACCCGCGCATGGCAAAGCTGCTGATGGCGCTGTATGGTGGGCCGGACAGCGAGCTTGCCTCCGGACTGAGATACCTTACCCAGCGCTTCACCATGCCTGACGACCGCTGCCGTGCCACGCTTAACGACATAGGCACAGAGGAATTGGCCCATTGGGAAATGCTCGGCACCATGATTTATCAGTGCATGCGCGGTGCAAGCTATGCCCAGATAGACGAAGCCGGCATGGCCGGTTATTATACCATGCACAGCCGCGGCGTTTTCCCCGCCGACCCCAACGGCGTGCCTTTCACAACGGCATACATCGCCTGCACCGGCGACCCGGTAGCGGATTTGCATGAGGACCTGGCTGCGGAGCAGAAAGCCCGCGCCACTTACGAGCACCTTATGACCCTTACCGATGACAAGAGCATTCTTGACCCGCTCAATTTCCTTCGTGAGCGCGAAATAGTGCATTATCAGCGCTTCGGCGAGTGCCTTGAAATAGTTCAGGGTATACAGTCCGGCTCCACACGCCGCGTTTACAGCGCATCAATGCGCAGCGGCCGCTAAGCTTTAATTGACATACCCTCCCGCGCGCTGTATAATATTATTCAGATAGTTATGCGCGGAGGTACATATGAAGCATATCACAACCATAAAAACCCGTAATCTTTGCGAAAGCGCCAAGAATGGCGGCTGCGGCGAATGTCAGACTTCTTGCCAGTCTGCTTGCAAGACCAGCTGCGGTATTGCCAACCAGGCCTGCGAGAATAAGGAAACCAAATAATTCCGGGTATAGGAAACTAACTATGCCGCCCAATTACGGGCGGCATTTTTAGCACGAAGGAGAGAATATGATCCATCAATATAAGCTTGGCGGTTACAATATAGTGCTTGATGTATGCTCCGGCGCGGTGCACGCCGTGGATGACGTGGCGTACGACATGATTGCCGCGTTTGAATCGGCGGACAGGGCGGTCGTTATATCCGCCATAGCCGAAAAATACCCCAACGAAACCGCCGAGGACATTGCCGAGTGCTATGACCAGATAGCCGAGCTGAAGGCCGCGGGCGAGCTTTTTGCGCCCGATACTTTCGAGCCGATGGCAGGCGCACTGAAGGCCAAAACGGCTGGCGTTATAAAGGCGCTGTGCCTGCACGTTGCGCATACATGCAACCTTAACTGCTCCTATTGCTTTGCAAGTCAGGGTAAATATCATGGCGAGCGGGCCTTAATGAGCTACGAGGTCGGCAAGCGCGCGCTTGACTTCCTTGTTGAAAACTCCGGCACGCGGCACAATCTTGAAGTGGACTTCTTCGGCGGCGAGCCGCTGATGAATTTCGATGTTGTGAAGCAGCTTGTAGCCTATGCGCGCAGCATAGAAAAGGAAAAAAACAAAAACTTCCGCTTCACGCTTACCACGAACGGCGTGCTTATTGACGACGACGTTATAGATTTTGCCAATAAGGAAATGAGCAACGTTGTATTGAGCCTTGATGGGCGCAAGGAGATACATGACCGTTTCCGTGTGGACTATGCCGGCAACGGCAGCTGGGAAAAGATAGTGCCCAAATTACAACGGCTTGTAAATGCACGCGGCAAAAAAGGCTATTACATGCGCGGCACGTTTACCCACGCCAACCCCGATTTTCTTGAAGATATACGCACCATGCTTGACCTTGGGTTCACGGAGCTTAGCATGGAGCCCGTTGTTACCGCGCCAAATGACCCTTCCGCCCTTACCGAAGCGGACAGGCGCATAGTCATGGAGCAATACGAAAAGCTGGCCGAGCTTATGCTCAAGCGCGATGCCGAGGGCAAGCCCTTCACATTCTATCATTATATGATAGATCTTAAAGGCGGGCCGTGCATATACAAGCGCATATCCGGCTGCGGCTCCGGAACGGAATACATGGCCGTTACCCCGTGGGGCGATCTTTACCCCTGCCACCAGTTCGTGGGCGATGAAAAATTCAAACTGGGCGATATTTGGCACGGCGTAAGCAACACCGCAATACAGAACGAATTTGCATCCTGCAACGTATATGCCCGCGAAGAATGCCGCGATTGCTGGGCACGTCTGTATTGCTCCGGCGGATGCGCCGCAAACGCATACCACGCCACGGGTTCGGTACGCGGAGTATACAAGGAAGGCTGTGAGCTTTTCAAAAAGCGCATGGAGTGCGCCATTATGGTTGCCGCCGCACGCGAGCTCGGTAGCGAAGAATGAGCACGCCCATATGCGACTTTGTAAATAAATACATTGCGTCCTCCCCTGTGCGTATGCACATGCCGGGGCATAAGGGCAAAGCCATGCTGGGCTTTGAGCCATATGACCTTACGGAGATAGACGGCGCGGATGATCTGATGGCTCCAGACGGCATAATTGCCCAAAGCGAGGCCGAAGCAAGCCGTCTTTTCGGCGCACGCACGTTTTATTCCTGCGGTGGGTCAACGCTTTGCATACAGGTGATGCTGCACCTTATCAGCCTATATGCGGCGCAATGCGGCAAAAAGCCCGTTGTATTGGCCGGACGCAACGCGCACAAGGCATTCGTAAACGCATGCGCGCTGCTTGATATAGGCATAGAATGGATATATCCTGACGATGAGCAGAGCTACATTGCCTGTAACATAACCGCGCAGCAAATATCCGAAAGGCTTGCGGGGCAGAACGGGCGCATCACGGCCGTGTATATAACAAGTCCCGATTACCTTGGCAACATGCAGGACATAGCCGCCATAGCCCGCGCCTGCCACGAAAGCGGCGCGCTGCTCTCAGTAGACAACGCGCACGGGGCATATCTTAAATTCATGCCCACATCGGCGCACCCTATGGACCTTGGCGCAGACATATGCTGCGACTCCGCGCATAAAACGCTCGGCGTCATAACAGGCGGAGCGTATCTGCACATTTCCGTTTCTGCCCCTGCCGTGCTTGCGGAGCGCGCAAAGGCAAGCTTTTCCGTTTTCGGTACAAGCAGCCCATCTTATCTTATACTGCAATCGCTCGACGCCGCCAACGGCACAACGGAAGCCTTCCGCAATGAACTGCGCACGTTTCTGCCGGAAGCAGATTCGCTGAAGGCCAAGCTTGCCGCACACGGTTTTGAACTTGCCGGAAGTGAAGCGCTGAAGCTTACGCTAAAGCCCAAATCGTTCGGATACAGCGGGCAGGATATAGCCGCGACGCTTGAAGCAGCGAATATATATCCGGAGTTTTATGATCCGGACTACATTGTGCTTATGCTTTCGCCATGGCACAGTAAGCGCGAGCTTGACGCGCTGTGCGATACTCTCTGCTCTTTACCGCGCCGCGTACCTATAGTCTCCGCTCCGCCGCGTATGCCTCGCCCAGAGCGAGCGATATCCCCGCGCGAAGCTTTGCTTGCCGCTGCGGAGAAAGTGCCGCTGCCGCGCTGTTTAGGGCGCATATCGGCGGCATCCGCAATAGGCTGCCCACCAGCGATACCGATCGTTATAATGGGTGAGCGAATAAATTCCGCGGCAATAGCCTGCCTTGAGTATTACGGAATAGAAAGCTGCATGGTGGTAAAATAAAATATGCCCTTCGCATTCACATTCGAATTGCGAAGGGTTTTTTTGCACCGGTTTGCAAACATAAAAATCAGGCAGCCTTGCGGCTGCCCGATAAAAATGCTTAGTTTTTAATGGCTTACTCCTCGTCCTTCTTCTCGGCGTTGGCCATGGCCGCGGCAAAGAGGCCGGCAAGGGAAGTAGTGGACTGCTCCACAGGGGGCAGATCGTATGCATCCTCGTCGCGGCGGGGACGCTCACGGCGTTCGCTGCGCTCGGGCCTGTCGCCCTGCTGCTGACGGCGCTCGCTGCTATTGCGGCGATTCTCGCGCTCCTGCTGGCGCTGCGCATCCTGCTGCGCGCGCTGCTGGGCACGCTCGGCGGCCACGCGCTCACGCTCGGCCTTTTCCTTGGCTATCTCCTCAGCTATCTCGGGGTTCTCCTCAATGATGGCCTCGCGGCGGCTCAGGCTTATGCGCTTAGCCTCGGTATTAACATCCAGAACCTTGCAGCGGACAACATCGCCCACATGCAGTTCTTCCTCAACGTTGGCAACGCGCTTTACGCCAAGCTGAGAAATGTGGATAAGTCCATCGATAGTGGGCTCAAGCGCTACGAACGCGCCGAAGGGCACTATGCGAACAACCTTGCCTTCTACTATAGAGCCAACGGGATAACGCTGATCCGCGGTAACCCAGGGCTTGGGCTGAAGCTGCTTATAGCCCAGAGATACGCGCTGCTTTTCAACGTCAACATCCCTGATAAGAACTTCAACTTCCTGACCAACGCTGAGAACCTCGCTGGGCTTCTTCACGCGGCTCCAGGAAACGTCGGTAATGTGGATAAGTCCGTCAATACCGCCGCCAATGTCAACAAACGCGCCGAAATCGGTCAGCCTGCGTACAACGCCCTTTACCTTGGAGCCAACTTCCAGCTCCGCCCAGCGCTGCTTGCGGGCCTGCTCGGCTTCTTCCATCATAACGGCCTTGTGGGACGCTACGATGCGCTTACGGCTCTTGTCTACCTCGATAACCTTAAGGGTTATGGGCTTGCCGACCATGTCCTCTATCTTCTCAACGTACTTGGTGGAAAGCTGAGAAGCGGGAACGAACGCGCGCACACCTTCGATGGTGGCGATGAGGCCGCCCTTAACAACTTCCTTACCTACGCCTTCGAACACCTTTTCGGAAATGTGCTCGTCCTGGGTAAGAGTATCCCACATCTTCTTGCTCTCTACGTTCTTGTGAGAAAGCAGTACGTTGCCTTCGCCGTCGTTGACCTTTATGACCTCTACCTCAATAGGATCACCAATCTTGACTACATCGGCAGGATTCACGTCCGCATCAGAGGAGAACTCGTTGCGGGGAATGAACCCATCGGATTTGTAGCCAATGTTCACACAAACCTCGCCGTCCACTATCTGCACGACGGAACCGGTCAAAATCTGGCCGTTGCGGATACGCACGAGGGTCTTTTCAAAGGCCGCGGCGAAATCGGTGTCGCCATCGCCCTTATCCTCGGCGGGTTCTTCCGCTTTGGGTTCTTCGGTCTGTTCGGCATTGCACGCGCAGGCGCACTCTGCCTCGTTCTTGCAGTCACACTCCGCTACAATGGGCTCTTCAACGGCAGCGGCAGCTCCCGTTTCGACTCCATCGTTTTCTACGGGGTTTCCAGCCATCGTCTTTTCCATTTCGCTCATCCTGGTAATAACCTCCCTAATTTTCCAATCCGGCGCAGAAGTCGAAGC
>ERZ779725.1625-NODE-1625-length-12002-cov-3.218549_pt1 | contig 12002 bp, 11 predicted proteins | sample MGYA00511890_ERZ779725 | MGnify/ENA primary metagenome ERZ779725 (study PRJEB29588, sample SAMEA2148549) | human gut metagenome | biome: human gut; feature: human-associated habitat; material: faeces | place: Denmark | collected 2008/2010 ...
ATCGCCGCAATTTTGTCGTCTTTGCCCGAGCGTATTATTTACGTTTCCTGCTCGCCTTCGACCCTTGCTCGCGACGCGGGGCTTCTGATAGGTTCTTTAAAGCAAGAAAAGGGCAAAATAGTCAACGGACACGTCGAAAGCGGCGCGTATAAAATAGAAAACGTGCGCTTGTACGATATGTTTGCGCAGACTTCCAATGTCGAAACGCTTGTCGTGTTTTCAAAAAAAAACTAATTGAAATTCGTTAGGGATAAATAATCAAATCCCTAAACGGCAAATAATTTGATATTAAGTCCGGCTTTTTGTCGGGCTTTTTTGTTTGCGGTAGTGGTGTCGGTTTTTTGAAGCGACGTTTTCGCTTATGGTGACAGTGTCGGGCTTTTTTGCGCGGTGATGTTCTTGCTTGCAGAAGTACCGTTGTACTTTTTTTGCGGTGGCGATATTTTTTTGCGCGCTATAAGGCTTTATAAAAAAATTCGGGCGAACGAAAACACCTTCCGCCACGCCTTGCGGCGCAACGGAAGGTGTTTAACGGATTACACTTCTTTTCTCCTTTTCCCTACGAGCATACATATAATACCACATTTTTGAATAGCCGTCAAATAATTTGAATAATATTATAAAAATAATTTTATGATTTTTTAATATTTTTTATCGAACAATGTCGAATAGTGTCGAAAACCGAAGTTCTTGGCTTATAATGCAACAAAGTTGTCCTAAAATGCAAAGTTTTTAAAATTAAACTTATTTAAAGTCCTTCGACGGGCGAATATAGATTGACAACCCGCCCGCGTTATGGTATAAATAAATAGAAAAAATATATATATCATAAATTTGTCATGTACAGTGAAAAGTCGTTTGTTTGTAAGAGTTTTCTAATTTGAGTTTGTTTATAGCTTTAAAAAAAGACTAATTACAACAAATAATAAACTTTTTCACCGGGCATACGCGGGCTGTGAGAGTATTAAAAAAGAGCGCAGCTCGTAGGAGAACAAAATGGAAAAAGAAACAAAGCAATTGTTGAAAAACAGCGCAGACAAAGAAAAGTGTGTTGTTTGCGGCGCATTAACCGATTATTCGACGGAAACACCTATAGGCGAGAGAGCCTATTATATCGAGGGAGCCGGGCAACTCTGCCAAAAATGTTATTACGAAATTTATCTTAAGAAACAGGAGAAAGCGGAATGAGCGAGCAAGTACATAAGCTGACAATATTACAAAAATTTTATAGAGGTTTAAAAGTCCTCGCCGATTTCTTAATAGCCTTAATAGCGTTGATTGTTCTGTCTCCGCTTTTCATAATCGTGGCGATTTCTATTAAAATCGATTCAAAGGGTCCGGTGTTCTTTGTTCAAAAACGCATCGGCAAAAATGGTAAGCTGTTTAATTGCGTAAAGTTCAGAAGCATGTCTGTCGAAGCAAGACATGACGTTGCCGGTTATGAGTATGCTGAAGTAAATTCTTATATTACTAAGGTCGGCGCTTTTTTGAGAAAGACCAGTATTGATGAATTACCGCAACTCTTCAATATGCTGACTTTCAAAATGAGCTTAATAGGCTATCGTCCCTCACAAGCTAACGAAAAAGAATTGAACGATGCTCGTGAAAGCTATGATATGTATCAAATTCGCCCGGGTGTAACCGGTTGGGCGCAAGTCAACGGTCGTGATGTCTTAGCCGCTCATCCCACAAAGAAAGCCGCGTTTGATGCGTATTATCTCAAACATTTCTCCTTGTGGCTCGATATAAAGATTTTCTTTATGACTATAGCTAAAGTTTTCAAAGGTGACGGAGTAGAAGAGGGCGTTTTAGCCGATAACGAGAAAAAAAAGACGGAAAATAAACCCGTTGAGACGAAAGAAGTTGTTGTTGCGGATACGGCTGTCAAGCCTATAGTAAGTCAAGGCATGGATGAGAAACCTGCAGGACAGAGAAACGCTGTTTGATATTGAGGAGTGCAGATAATGCAAAGCACAAATGAAGTACAAAGTAAAAACGAGGAGAAACAATGAAATGAAGATCGCTTTTATAGGCAATAGTGGTTTAAGTATATATGGTTATCGTAAAGAGTTAGTAGAAAGGTTATTGTCGGATGGTCACTCAGTTAGTATTCTGGCACCTCAAGGAGATTTCGTTCAAGAACTGAAAGATATGGGGTGTACTGTTTACGAAACGCAACTTGATAGGCATGGAACGAATCCTTTAAAAGATTTGAAACTTTTGAAACGTTATAAGAAAGTTTTAAAAGAAATATCTCCGGATTATGTGTTTACATATACTATAAAACCTAATATTTATGGTGCTATTGCTTGTAAAAAATTAAAAATTCCATGTATCGTTAATATAACTGGTTTGGGGACGGCGGTAGAAAACGGCGGAATCATGCAAAAAATTACGACCATGCTCTACAAGTTTGCATTAAATAAATGTCAAACAATTTTCTTTCAGAACACTGAAAACAGACAATTTTTCATTGATAAAAAAATTTATGTTGAAAAGCATAAGTTGTTGCCGGGGAGTGGCGTTAACTTGACGAGATTTACGCCATCTCCAATGCCTAACACGGATACAGTTGATTTTGTGTTTATTTCGCGTTTGATGAAAGAAAAAGGCGTGGACCAATATTTTGAAGCGGCAAAATATATTAAAGAGAAGTATCCTTATACAAGGTTCCATGTGTGCGGTTTTTGTGAAAAAGAGTATGAACAACAAATGAAAATTCTCAAAGAGAGCGATACGATAATATATCATGGAATGGTGAAAGATATCGCAACGATATTGAAAGATGTTCATTGTGTTATTCATCCGACATATTATCCAGAGGGGTTGTCTAACGTTCTGCTTGAAGCATGTGCTTGCGCAAGACCTATTATCACTACAGATAGAGCGGGATGCCGTGAGGTCGTTGACGACGGGATAAACGGCTTTGTCGTTAAGCAAAAAGATAGCGAAGATTTGATTAAGCAGATTGAAAAATTTTTATCTCTTTCAAATGCCGAGCGTTATCAAATGGGACTAAACGGTAGAAAGAAAGTTGAACGCGAGTTTGATAGAAATATTGTAATAAATGCTTACTTAAAAGAAATTGGAGAAAAAGTTTGACAAGTTGGTGGTTGTATTGAAGTACATTAACAAACTTAAAAAATAGAAATGGAATTATAAAATATGGTTAGGGTATTACATGTTTTAGGCGGATTGGCTCGCGGTGGCGCCGAAACAATGGTGATGAATTTATATAGAGCGGTTGATAGGTCGAAGATTCAATTTGATTTTATAATTCATACGGATAAACATCAAGATTATTATGACGAGATAATTGCGTTGGGCGGAAGAATATATACTATTCCGAAGTTTGACGGGAAGAATATATTCAAATTGAGATCAATTTGGAAAAGATTTTTTAAAGAACATCCGGAGTATAAAATTCTTCATTCGCATGTGCGTAGCTATGCTTCAATTTATATTCCTATTGCAAAAAAATATGGCGTAAAAACAATAATTCATAGTCATAGCACAAACGAGGGAAAAGGTTTGAGTCGACTGATCAAGCGGATAATGGAATTTCCGCTTAGATATCAGGCGGATTATTTGATGGCTTGTTCAAATGAAGCAGGGAAATGGCTTTATGGTGCTAAGGCTTGCCAAAGGAGCAACTATATCTTTATCCCTAATGCAATAGATACGGACAAATATCTTTTTTCAAAAGAAACAGCCGAAACTTATCGAAAAGCATTTGGTTTGCAAGGGAAATTCGTGCTTGGGCATGTCGGTAGATTTCATGAGGCGAAAAACCATATATTTCTTTTGGAAGTTTTTGTAAAGGTATTAGAAAAACGTTCTGATGCAATGTTGTTGCTTGTTGGTGATGGTGAACTGCATAGTGAGGTTGAACATAAAATTAAAGAGTTAGGAATTGAAAATCAAGTTATTTTAACGGGAAGTCGCGAAGATGTTCCGCAACTTTTACAAGCTATGGATATATTTGTTTTCCCTTCACTGTGGGAAGGTTTGCCGGTGACAGTTGTGGAGGCACAGGCTACCGGGTTGCCGTGTTTGATTTCGGATAAAATTACGACCGATGTCGATTTGTCGGCGTTAGTGAAACGATTGCCGATAGATGATTCGAATAAATGGTGCGAAGCGATTTTAGAGACAGATACACAAAAATTGAATGTAATTGCGAAAATAAAAAAAGCGGGATTTGATGTGAAGGATACAGCAGAACATTTAATGGCTTTCTACATATCAATTGGAGAAAATAATGTCAAAATACATAATGAGGCTTGATGATGCTTGCGAAAAGCGGGATGTTGCAAAGTGGAATCGTATGGAGGAATTGCTCGATCGCTATGAGGTGAAGCCGCTTGTCGGGGTGATACCGCATTGCGAAGATCCGGCAATGAAGGAATATCCTGTTGATGAGCATTTTTGGGATCGTGTTAAGTGTTGGAAAAAGAAAGATTGGACAATTGCTATGCATGGATATAACCATGTGTATGTTACGAAGTGTGGTGGCATTAATCCGGTGAATGCAAGGAGTGAGTTTGCCGGATTGCCGATTGAAGAACAAAAAGATAAAATCAAGAAAGGCGTTTTAATTATGCATGAGCATGGAATCAATCCGAAAGTTTTCTTTGCTCCCTCACACACGTTTGATGAAAACACCTTAGTTGCTTTAAGAGAAGAAAGTGATATTCGTATTATTTCCGATACGATTGCCATGGCTCCGTATAGTAAATATGGTTTTACGTTTGTGCCACAGCAGAGCGGAAGGGTTAGAAAATTACCGCTCCGTATGGTGACTTTCTGCTATCACCCCAATATGATGAAGGACAGTGATTTTGAGCGATTAGAAATTTTTCTACAGAAAAATAAAGATAGTTTCATAATTTTCCCTGTACAAATTGTTAACAGAAAAGTTAATATTTTTGATAAATTACTAAATGCCGTTTACATGAGGCGCCATAGGAAATGAAAATATTATTCTACATTAATGCGATTCATCATGGAGGCGCGGAGCGTGTTATGTGTAATCTTGCTACTCAATTTTCTGAACATGGCGACGACTGCATTCTCACCACGTCTTTTCGTGACAATTGGGAATATCCCTTTGGAGAAAACGTTAGGCGTATTACATTATTTGAATCTCAACTGAATTGTGTTTTTTTGCGTCGGAATATATCTTTAATTAGAAAATTGAGAAAAATCTTAAAAACCGAAAAGCCGGATATTATTGTTTCATTTATGGCTGAGCCGAATTTTAGAACGCTTATCGCCGCAAGAGGGTTGAATGTAAAAACTATAGTTTCGGTTAGAAATGATCCGAACAAGGAATATCCAAATTTCATATACAGATTTCTTGCGAAACATCTGTATAAAAAAGCGGACGGTATTGTTTTTCAGACAGCAGAAGCTAAAAAATGGTTTCCCAAAAAGTTACAAAAGAAATCCGCTGTCATTATGAACGAAACTACGGAAGAATTCTATGATATGGAGTATGTCGGTGGAAATGATATTGTAACATTGGGACGACTTGTTAAACAAAAAAATCAAAAATTATTAATAGAGGCGTTTGCTTCTATAGCAGATCAATATCCTGATACTAATTTAAAAATTTATGGAGAAGGTCCGTTAAAAACAGAACTGTTGGAATTTATCGAAAAATTGAATATGGCTGACAGAATTTATCTAATGGGAAGCACGAAAGACGTTGGTGAAGTATTGTCTACATCAAAAATATTTGTGTTATCATCTGATTATGAAGGCATGCCAAACGCTCTTTTAGAAGCATTAACGGTAGGCGTTCCGTCTATCGCAACGGATTGTCCTTGTGGTGGACCGCGAGATTTGATTGAAAACGGTGTAAACGGGTTGCTTGTTAGGCAAAATAACAGAGAAGAGATGATTTTTGCCTTGAAAAAGATGTTAGATAATGAAGAAGCAGCGAAATTGATGGGGAGAAAAGCCAAAGAACGCGCAAAAAACTACCACCCCGATATTATTTTTTCTGAATGGAAGAATTATGTCGAAAGAATAATATGTTCCTAATTTTACTATAGAATAATGAGTGTTATTAAAAAATTGAGGTGTACAATGAAAGACAATAAAAAGAACATATTGATTGTAATTAATGGATTTGAAATCGGTGGAGCGCAAAATATGGTATTTGAAATGCTGAAATGTATCAATCGGCAGGAGTTTGAGGTTAATGTTTTGTGCTATGGAGCGTGTGTAAGAAACTCTTTGACGGAAAAACTAGATAAAATTCAAAAGATTAAATATCTTGGTATAACAAGGAAAATCACGCCTCTAACAATCATTAAGGTAATGAGAGAAATTAGTAAGTACAAGCCAGACATTGTGCATGCTCATTTGGGGGGAGTTGTGTTTGCAGTGCTTTGGGGTTTGTTGCACCATAAGCCTGTTATAGTAACAGTTCATACAAAACCAGAAAAAGCGTTTCCTAAAAGAATTATTCCGTATATAGAAAAAGGTATCTATAGAAATATTGTACAACTTGTTGCTGTTTCAAAAGAGAATCAGCATATGATTACTCAGTATTTTGGCATAAGAGAAAATAAGTGTGTTTTTATTAATAACGGTATTGATATACGTAGATATTATCGACAAGCCCATGAAATTTTTACGTTTATAAATGTTGGTCGACAGGATGACAATAAGAACCAAATATCAATTCTTAGGTGTTTTGATAGATTACATAGTGAAAATTCTTTGATTAAATTATATCTTGTTGGTGACGGGGAACGGCATAAAACATTGATTCAGCAAGCACAGGAGCTTGGATTAAGTGATTGTGTGATATTCACCGGAAATGTTGGAAACACAGAGAAGTATTACGCGATGTCAGATTGTTATGTGCAAGCCTCGTATAGAGAGGCGTTGCCGCTAACTGCGTTGGAGGCAATGGCATCAAAACTACCGATTATCGCTACTGATGTGGGAGGAATGAAAGATATTGTAAGAGATGACAATGGATTCCTTGTGGTAGCTGGCGATGAAGAAGAGATGTTTTTAAGGATGCGTGATGTGTTGGAGATGTCCGAAGTGCAGAGAGAATCTTATGGGAGAGTATCTTACGATTTAATCCAAGAGTATTCGGCTGAACGAATGACTCAAAAGTATGAGCAACTTTATAAGAAAAGGATTTTGAGCAAATGACAATAACACTTAATAAACTGAAAAAAGCACGGTTTTGCTGTTTAATGTTGTTCTTTTTTCTGATACTTTTTATTAAAAGTTTTCATGCTATAGATATCCCGCAAATGTTTGTGCTGGCGATTGCTGTTATCTTGCCGTTTTGCTTTTCTCCACAAGAAATAGCTGCTTACATTGCTTGTTTTTCAATGCTTGGGACAGGGATTCAAATTGCTTATGTTTGCATGGCGTGTATCATCAGTTTATTTGTTAAAACAAAGATGCAATTAAAAATGATACAAATAATTGTTCCTGCTATTTTTTTGTGTAACGAGTTAATTCGTATTGCTATATATCCAGAAGATGAACTTATTGAAGCGATTAGATATGTGATAGTATTTTTCTTGATTATCTATATTCTTTCGTCAGATTTGTCGCAGAATGATCGAAGGAAAATTGTTGATGCCTGTATTTTTTCAACAGCTTTTGTTGTTATTCTTGTGCTTATAGAAACGCTTTCCCTTTCCGAATGGAATATGAGTTCTCTTTTGAATGGTTCATTGCGATTGGGTTATTCTCAACAATTAAATGGTGCATTGTATTTTTCCGCTGATCCTAATATGTTGGGGCAGAGCTGTTCATTGGCAATTTCGTTATGCCTAATGTTAATTTCCTCAGAAGGTGTGAAAATGAAATATTTGATCGCTATGGCAATTTGTTTATTAGGCGGAACATTAACTATTTCTAAAACATTTTTTTTGTCTCTTGTGGTGATTTTTTTATTGGTTTTGTTTGGGACTGGGACGAAAAATAATGCACTGAAGTCTCTTTTGCAAAAATGTGGTTTTTTGGTATTAGTTGTGTTGCTGGTATTTGTGGTGTATAAAGTAAATCCGTCTTATATAGAAAACTTGCTATCTAGAGTTGACTATTCTGATGTGACTACCGGACGAACCGAGAATGCAATGGTATATATAGAAGCTCTGTCTTCTGATGCAATAGGGTTACTGTTTGGAAAGGGAATGCAAAATGTTGGCGATAAAGTTGGGTTTACAGGGTCTCCGCATGCTGCTACCGTAGAGATGATTGTATGTTGGGGGGTTGTTGGAACGGTGATTATCGGTGGGTTGCTGATATACGCAACATATTGGCACGCAAAGAATAAGAATGTATGTTTTTTAAATTTTATTCCGATTCTTGTGTTCGCCTGTGTGGTTCAGACGACTCAGTTGTTTAGATTGCGAGATCATGTTTTATGTTTGATTGTAGTTATTGTAACTTGCGGTTTAGAACTAGGAAAGGATAAAAAATATGAAAAAAAGAGTACTATTTGTTATTAATACGCCTTTTTGTAGTGCTGGTGTACCTCACGTAATTATGACGATTGTAAAAGGTCTTAGCGATGAGTGCATTTTTGATTTGTTGACATATAGTCCTTCCGAAGAGCATGGTGATAGAGAAACAGAGTTTCTTTCTTATGGGGGGCAAATCTTTCGGCTAACAACATTGGACTATAACAGTCATAAGTTACTGTTCATGAAACGTGATTATCAAATAAGAGCACAAGTAAAAAAAATACTTTCCCAACAAAACTATGATATTGTCCATTGTAACAATGGAATAGAAGCAGGTATTGTATTGCAAGTAGCCAAGAAAATGAATGTAGCGATAAGGATTTCTCATGCGCATGGCACGTACTGTCGAAAGGGGAAGAACTACTTGTTGCGTCTTTATAATTGGAGAAACAAATGTAGAATCGCGAGATATTCTACAAACAATATTGCTTGCTCTGAAAGCGCGGGAAAAAGTTTGTTTGTTGGTAGAGCATTTACTAATGTTCTTAATCCTGTAGATGTTTCAATCTATTCGGCTGTACGTTTTAGAAAGCACGAATCAATCAATTTGGTTCAAATTGGATATTATTGTCATAATAAGAATCAGATGATGTCTTTAAAAGTGCTTAAATCTTTGGTCGAAAAAGGGGCAGATGCAAAATTAAGTTTTGTTGGTTTTATATGTGACAGACAATATTTTGAAGAGTTGACTCTATATGTAAAAGAAAATCATTTAGGTGGGAAGGTTTTCTTTTTAGATAAAGATATAGATAAAAGGGAAATTTTTTCTACCACAGATTTTCTATTATTACCTTCTTATTCAGAAGGATTAAGCATTACAACCTTGGAAGCTCAAGCCGCAGGCGTAAAATGTGTTGTTTCAGATTCGGTTTCAATGGATTGCGATTGTGGACTGGTTCGGTTTATCAATAACGAGAATGTTTCCGAATGGGTTTCGTATATTGCAATGCGTGATGAGATCGCGTTAAAAGTGGATACTGAAAAAATGAAAAAAGTAGATGTGACTGGTTATTGTTGCGCTATAAAAGAAATATATGGCTTATTGCAAAGTTAAATATAGGAGAAGGCATATGTTTTTTGAAAGATTAAAAAAGGCAATATTCCGAAAAGATGAAGCAAAGGTTTTTGTTCGACATGGCGGGCATCTTGGTAGGGATGTTGTAATGTTTGATACGAAATTAGACGACTTATTTCCGTGGCTCATAACAATTGGAAATAATGTGACTTTGACCGGTGTACAAGTGTTAGCGCATGATGCAAGCACGAAAAGAGCGTTAGGGTATACGAAAATTGGGAAGATTGTAATTGGAGACAATGTTTTTATTGGGCGCGGAAGCATTATTTTGCCTAATGTAAAAATAGGCAATAATGTTGTGATTGGCGCAGGCTCCATAATTACGAAAAACATTCCGGATAATTCAATCGCTGCCGGCAATCCTTGTAGAGTTTTGAAATCATATAATGATTATGTTAATGACCAAAAAGAAAATTTTAATGAGAGCATTGCTGTCGATAAGCGACCTAAAGAACTTTCGAAAACTGAGATTCAAAAGCTGGTAGATGATTTGGAGGGGATTGGATACATTAGGTGATATAGTGTGAGGTGTATGTATTGAAAAACAAAGGGAAAATATTTAAAAACATCTTTTTTGGCTTTGGGTCTAAGTTAATTACTTTGGTTTTGGGATTTGTTGTTCCTCGATTATTTATAATTTCATTTGGATCAGAAATTAATGGATTAGTTTCAACTGTAACGCAGATTTTTACATATTTAGCTCTCTTGGAAGCAGGAATAGGAAACTCAACAGTAAATGCTTTATATGGTCCTATAACTTCAAATAATAAAGATGAGATTAATTGTGTCTTGACGCAAGCAAGAAAATATTACCGAAAAATTACAATAATATATGCAATGGCAGTTATAGCCTTTGCTGTGGTATATCCTGCTATTGCAAATTCAGAAGTTGATTATATAACTATTCTATTGATTATATTTTTTCAGGGGATAGCAAACTGTATAACATATTTTTTTGCAGCACCATATGACCAATTATTGATGGCGGACGGAAAACGATATGTGACAGAAAATTCTGTTTTTATCGTACATATTTTCACTACTGTTGTGAGAATTTTATTGATATATCTAGGCTTTAATGTTGTAGTGGTACAGGGTGCTTATGCTCTGTTGGCGTTGCTCCGTCTTCCAATAACCATTGTGTATTGCAGACATAAGTATAAGTTTTTGGATTTTCATAAAGAAGCTAAACTGAATTACTTGCATGAGAGAAAAGCTTTTTTAATTCATGAGCTTTCAAGCACAATTTTCTCCAATACAGATGTATTTATTGTTTCTACATTTTGTAGTTTTGCTTATGCTAGCGTTTATACAGTGTATAACTTGGTTTTTTCAGCATTAAATTCCATGGTAAACATGGCAAATGCGGGGTTGGGTTTTTTATTAGGAGAAAATGTCCATGGTGACCTCGAAAAACTGACGAAAATATATGATGTTTATAGTTTATTATATGCAATAATCATTTTTTCTATTATGACGGTTGCTATGATAATGATAGGACCTTTTGTTAAATTATATACAGCGGGAATAACAGATATTGATTATATGTTACCATATCTACCGGAGCTATTTACGGTTATAGCTTTATTTAGCGGAGTAAGAGCTGTTGCCGCAAGATTGATTACCGTATCGGGACATGCGAAGAAAACGCAAAATAGAAGTGTGATCGAAATGATTATTAATTTATCTGCTTCTTTAATTTTAGTAAATATATGCGGCATATACGGAGTATTTATCGGTACAATTGTTGCTTTGATTTATCGTACAAACGATATACTAATTTATGCGAACAAAAAAATATTGAAGAGAACACCTTGGAAAGAATATAAACAAATTGTATATTTGACTGTTGTTTTTTTGGTTTTTTGGCTGGTTTATAAATTTGTGGCGTTTTCTTGTGCGTCTTATTTAGTGTTTATTATTTATGGGATAGTCACTTTCCTTGTAACTATAATTGTTTATTTTTTGGTGGCAATAATTTTCGACAAGAAAAAGATGTTTCTGATAATTAAAACTTTACGTAATAGATAGTTGGTAACCTTTATTGGGATAGGTAGTAAGTCTATGATTTTTTTGTGTCTGCTTTTTCAAAAGACTTGAAATATAGCGAAATTAAATCAACTAATAAATTTAAGGAGATTAATGATATTGATGAAAAACAGTGAATTAGATAACAAATCAATTTTTATCCCTGGGGCGGCGGGGTTTATCGGAGCAAATCTTGTTAAGGAATTGCTGAAAACCGTTGACGGGGCAACAGTCGTAGGATTGGATAATCTTAACGATTATTATGACGTTTTAATTAAAGAATACCGCTTGAAAGAAATCGAAAAAATTGCCGAAAACAGCTCTTCAAAGTGGTGCTTTGTTAAGGGCAATATTGCAAATAAACGGCTTATAGACGAGCTTTTTGCAGA
>ERZ779725.1627-NODE-1627-length-11995-cov-2.396399_pt1 | contig 11995 bp, 10 predicted proteins | sample MGYA00511890_ERZ779725 | MGnify/ENA primary metagenome ERZ779725 (study PRJEB29588, sample SAMEA2148549) | human gut metagenome | biome: human gut; feature: human-associated habitat; material: faeces | place: Denmark | collected 2008/2010 ...
GAAAGAGAACGCGAGGCGGCATACGAGCAAAGACTTGAAAGCCGAACTCCTGCCTGCGCGGTTATCACGTTTTCCTCATTTGACAGAGCGCTTAATTTTGAAAGATTTATATACGCTCCGTCATGAAAATCATCTGTAAAAAGTATGTTTGAGCCGTTTCCGAAAACAAAATATTTCATACCTTTTTCTCGGCAGATTTTTATAATCAATTTAAGTTCTTCGACCGTTTCGGGCATAAGAAAATATTCGCATTCGCCGCCGACTTTAAAAGTGCAATGATTTTTGAGCGGTTCGTTCGTTTTGATATTTTCGCTTTTTAAAATATCCGTAAAAATAAATATCAGTCCTTTTTTATCTGCCCAAAGCGGCAGCTCCTATTATGCCTGCGTCGTTTCCGAGCGATGCAAGACGTATTTCGCTGTGCTTAACTCTGTCTCCGCCGTACATACGCTTTTTCGTTTCCGCTATAAGCGGAACAAGAAGATTGTCGCCCTCATGCGAAACTCCGCCGCCCAAAAGTATAACTTCGGGAGCGATAAGGTTTGTTATGTTTGCCAGACCCTCGGCAAGATATTTTATATAATTGTCAACAACAGCCTGTGCGGCTTTATCTCCCTCACGTGCGGCGGCAAATGCCGTCTTTCCCGAAACTTTTCCGTCCTTTTCCGCCATTTTTGCCATTACGGAATCGGGATTTTTTTCTATTGCACGCTTTGTATCTCTTATGAGAGCCGTAGCGGAGGAATATGCCTCCCAGCAGCCTTTTCTTCCGCAGGTGCATTGCTCGCCGTCAACGTTTATTACTGTATGACCTATTTCCGCACCTGTAGATTTATATCCCTCCCAGATTTTTCCGTTTAGGATAATTCCGCCGCCTACGCCCGTTCCCAAAGTAACGACAACGGCGCTTTCGCAGTCCTTTGCGCCGCCCGCAACGGCTTCGCCCAAAGCGGCAACGTTTGCGTCGTTTGAAATATATACGGGTTTGTCGATATATTTATGAAATTCCTCGACAATATGAAAATCTCTTAAATTAAGGTTGTTTGCATACACCACAATGCCCTCTTTTGAATTGAGCGCACCCGGAATACCTATTCCCACGGATTTTATTTCCGAAAGCGGAATATTTGCATTTTTGGAAACCGAAAGCGCAAGGTCGGTCATATCCTTAACCATTTTTTCGGGTTCTTCGGTATTTGTTTTTACGGAAGATTTATAAATAATTTCCCATTTATCGTTTGTAATTCCGACGGCTATGTTTGTTCCGCCCAAGTCTATTCCCATATAGTACATAATTATTTCTCCTTTATTAGCCTTATTTTTTTATATAATTTTTGAATTTGTCTATGTCGCTGTTTATTATAAGTTCGCTTGGAAAATCGATTTCCTCGACAAGCTTTAAGCTTTCGTTAAAATTCCCGACGTCCTTTGCCTCATGCGCATCGGAGGAAACGGCAATTTTTACGCCGTACCTTTTGCAGAGCGCGATAACCTCACGGCACAAAGCGCCTGCGCCCTTTCTCATTCCCGTAAGCGAGCTGTTGTTTATCTCTATTATTTTATCATATTCACATGCGGTCTTTATTATTCTTTCAAAATCGCATGGGAATTTCGCCTGACCGATATGCCCCAGACAGTGTATATGCGGATTTATAAGTGCGTTTATATATGCGTTTGTTATATATTCTTTATCATGATTGAAAAAACATACGCTGTGAATACTTGCAATTACCCAATCAAGCATCGCTATATCGTTTTCGGGGAGGTCAACCGTTCCATTATCGTCTAAAATATTAAGCTCAACACCTCTGAAAATCTCAAGTTCTCCGCTCGTTTTCGGAAGCTTCAAAAGCCCCTCGAAATATGCTTCGGACGGCGAATCGCCGTATTTCGGTCCGTGGTTCGTTATGCAGATACCCGCCATACCCAAAGCCCTTGCACGCTCTATATTTTCCGTAAGCGTTGCCTTTGCGTGCTTGCTTTGAAGCGTGTGGCAATGCGTTTCAACCGCTATTTTCATACGTCCGCCTCCTCGCCCGTAAGGTCATAGGCATCACAGCCCGTAATTTTTACGTTTACGTATTCGCCTATATCCGTACCCGATTTACTTGTAAAATAAACCTCTCCGTCTATTTCGGGAGAATCCATATAAGTGCGTCCGCCGTAAACTCCGTTTATGCTGTCGATTTCCTCAACAAGCACGGTATACGTTTTTCCGATTCTTTTTTTGTTTTTCTTTAAAGAAACGGCATTTTGTATTTCCATAATTTCTCCCGCCCGTTTTTCTTTTACCCTTTTGGGAAGCTTACCCGTGATTTTCGCCGCTCTTGTTCCCTCCTCGGTTGAATACGGGAACACTCCCAAACGGTCAAAATATCCTTTTTTCACAAAGTCTTTAAGCTCCTCGTGTTCTTCTTGCGTTTCCGACGGAAAACCGCTTATCAAAGACGTACGTATAACGGCGTCGGGGATTTCTTCCTTTATCTTTTTTAGAAGGGCTGCAATTTTCTTTTTCGTTATTCTTCTGTTCATAAGCGATAAAATTCTATCGTTTATATGCTGTATCGGAATATCGAAATACGGCAGAACCTTATCGGAATTTTTTATAAATTTGAGAAGCTCGTCCGTGATATTCTCAGGGTACAGGTAATGAAGCCTTATCCATCTTATACCGTCAATCTCCGAAAGCTTTTCCAAAAGCGGTATAAGCATATTTTTTTTGTATAAATCAACGCCGTAGCGTGATGTGTCCTGCGCTATAACGATAAGCTCCGTTATGCCCATTTGCGCCAGCTTTTGCGCCTCCGAAACGAGCTTATCCATAGGCTCGGAAACATATTTCCCTCTGATTTTCGGTATTGCACAGTAGGAACAGCCGTTTGAACAGCCGTCCGCAATTTTCAGAAACGAATAGTAAAACGGCGTTGTTAAGGTTCTTCCCGTATCGGCAGACGGTGCAAAATGCTTTTCGTTTATATATTCTCTGTATTCGCCCTTTACGGCATTATAAACTGCGTCCGTGATTTTATCGGTATCAAAAACTCCAACAACAGCCGAAAGCTCGGGAATGTCTTTTTTTATCTCGTCCTTATACCGCTGTGCAAGACAGCCTGTGGCTATAACCTTTTTCCCCGTATTGACTGCCGAAAGAAGCTCGCCTATCGCTTCTTTTTTCGCGGCTTCTATAAATCCGCACGTATTTACGATTATAACGTCGGCTTTATCCTCCGTATCGGTAAAAACCGCGCCCTCACGCTCGAGTGCGTCAATCATGCGCTCGCCGTCCACCTTGTTTTTGGAACAGCCGAGCTGTATAAAAAGTATTAATATGTTCTTTAGTCTATTCATAATAATCTATATCCGTATTTATATAATTTTTTATTGCGCCCGAAATGTCGGAAATATTATATCCTTTATTCAAAAGCCTGCTTATTATCTTTTTCGGCTCTAAATTTTTTTCGCACAGGTTTTTTACAAGCTCTTTTAGGTTTTCTTCCTCAAGCTCACGGTCAAAATCATCATCTTCCGCCGTTATGCCCTTGAAATAAAGCTCCTGCTTGATTCTGCGTATTCCCGTACGCTTATACGTCTGCGCTTCGTATATATAGCTTTCCTTATAGCTGTCGTCCGACAAAATCTTTTTGTCGGAAAGCTCGTTTACTATTTCGTCCGCAGTTTCATCTCCGCACCCTTTTGTTTTAAGCTTATCGCGGAGAGATTTTTTTGTGTATATATGACGGGACATTATATTCAGCGCATAATTCATAAATTCCGCCTTGTCGCACCGTTTTTTCAGTTCCGAAATATTGTCGGTTTCCATGCCGTCAAAAAGATTTTCTTTGAAATATGTGTATTCGCTGACGGAAAAAAGATAATCATCGCCGCTAAATATGCTAAGCCGTTTTTTATTTTTTTCCTGCCTTTTGAATGATAATTTCACGTTAAAACACCTAATATTTACTCAATTTTTCGATATAGCTTTCCGCCATCTGCGTTATTTTGTCAAATTCATTGTTTTCTATAAGCTCTTTTTTCGTAAGCGCTCCGCCTATGCCTATTCCCTTTGCGCCCGCAAGCATAAATGCATCGAGATTAAGAAGCGAAACACCGCCGACAGCAAGCATTTTTATATGCGAAAGCGGAGCCAAAACAGCCTTTATGTAATCAGCGCCCAAGCTCGAAAGCGGAAACAGCTTCACAAAATCGGCTCCGCTTGCGTGCGCACGCTGAATCTCAGACGGCGTCATCGCACCCGGAATCGAAACAAGCTCCGAGTCCCTTGTTTTAGATATAACGGCTTCGTTGGTATCGGGAGAAATTATAAATTCGCCGCCCGCCTCTTTTGTGAGATTTACCTGCTGTTCGTTAAGAACAGTTCCGCTTCCGATAATCATTTCGCCCTTAAAGCGTTCACAGAGCATTCTTACGCTTTTTGCCGTATCTGCATCGCTAACGTTTCCGCAAGCGTCATAAGTAAGCTCCAAAAGACGGATTCCGCCTTTATAAAGAGCCTCGGCAAGCGGTATAAGCTTTTCTTTTCTCACACCGCGCACTATAACGATTATTTTTGTTTCTTCTATTGTTTTTATTACCTGCTCACGCATACCCGTGCACCTCTATATTTCAAGATAATTTTTTATATTGTTGTAGCAAATATCGGAAACGATTTTATATATAAGCTTCGTGTTCGGATATTCTCCGTTTTCAACCCAACCGCCTATGATATTGCAGAGTATTCTTCTGAAATATTCGTGCCGCGGATAGGAAAGGAAGCTTCTCGAATCCGTAAGCATTCCCACAAACGTAGGCAAAACTCCCAAATTTGCAAGCGTTTTTATCTGATATTCCATGCCGTCCTTTTGGTCGCAGAACCACCAGCCCGAACCAAGCTGAATTTTTCCTTTTATACCGCCCTCCTGGAAGTTTCCGAGCATTGTGCCCAAAACGTAATAATCCGTCGGATTCAAAGAATAAAGAATGGTTTTCGGTAATTTAGCGCATTTCTCCATGGAATCCAAAAGCTTTGAAAGCGGTACGGCAATTTTAGCGTCGTTTACCGAATCGAAGCCCGTATCGGCGCCCATATATCCGAACATTTTGGAATTTGTGTTTCTTATAACGTTCATATGAAGCTGCATAACAAATCCATTGTCATAATACATTTTTCCCAAGTCTGTCAAAAGTACGGTTTTGTATTTTTCGATTTCGTCCTGTGTAAGCTTTTCGCCCTTTAAAGCCTTTTTGAAAATCTTGTCAGCCTCTTCCTCGGTTGCAAAATTATAATACACATCGTTAAGACCATGGTCGGAAATACGTCCTCCCATCGAGCGGAAGAAAAGCAGACGTTCTTCGAGCGCGTCTTTAAAATCGGCATATGACAGTATAGCCTTTGTGCAGACACTGCCCAATCGCGCAACATAATCGCAAAAACCGTCCTTTTCTATATTAAGCGCATTATCGGGTCGGAATGTGGGCAAAACAATTGTTTCACAGTCTGGATTCTGCGATATTTCCTTGTGATATTCCAGGCTGTCCGCAGGGTCGTCCGTTGTGCATATGCCTTTAACGTTGAATTTTTTAAGAATGTTGAAAACGCAAAAGCCGGGACTTTTAATTATTGCATTTGCTTTGTCCCATATCGCTTTTGCTGTTAAAGGCGAAAGCGGTTCTTTTATTCCGAAAAATCTTTGAAGCTCAAGATGCGTCCAATGATAAAGCGGATTTCCGATAAGCCTGGGAATAACCTCCGCAAACTTCATGAATTTTTCGTAATCGTCGGCATCGCCCGTTATATAATACTCGTCCACTCCCATTGCACGCATTGCGCGCCATTTATAATGGTCGCCGTAAAGCCACACCTCCGTAAGGTTTGAAAAATGCTTGTTTTCGGCAATTTCCTTCGGGCTTAAATGACAATGATAGTCAAAAATCGGTTCCTTATTCGCAGTTTCAAAAAGTTCGGCAGCGGTTTTGGTATTTAAAAGAAAATCCTGCCCCATAAATTCTTTCATAAAAATCTCCATTCCGCCGCCCTGCATCGGCATCGATATTTTTTATTTTCTCTTATCTGCAGGGCAAGGAATGATAAGAGATTTTTTACCCATGCGCGTTTCCAGAAAAGAAATCGCACGGGTATTGCAATGGAACTTAACGGAAAAGCAACTTTTCCGTTAATACCTCCAAGTAATTTTACTACATTTAATTTTACCACATAATACGCTGTTTGTCAAATAAAAACACAAAATCTACTAAAATTTATTGCTATTTACATTCGTCCAGATTTTTGCCCTCGCCCAAGCTTACGGTAAGCGGAGCTTTAATATTGACGGCATTCTCCATGGAGCTTACCAAAAGCGCCTCAATCTGCGCCCTTTCTTCGGGGCAGCAGTCAATGATAAGTTCATCGTGTATCTGAAGAACAAGCTTTGACTTAAGTCCGCTTTTCTTAAGCTCGTTATAAACCTTTATCATAGCTATTTTTATAATATCGGCGGCGGTTCCCTGTATGGGACTGTTGAGAGCCGCGCGTTCGCCTGCGGCTATAAGCATTTTGTTTTTCTGCGAAAATTCGGGAAAATATCTGCGTCTGCCGTAAAGCGTCTTAGTATATCCCTTATCTTTTGCATCTTCTATTACATCTGCCATATATTTTTTCACGTTCGGATAGCTTCCGAGATATTTTTCAATATATTCGCTCGCCTCCGCTCTTGTTATTTTTAAATCCTTCGCAAGCGAAAATGCGCCTTTTCCGTATATGAGACCGAAATTTATAGCCTTCGAGGCACGGCGCATATCGGGTTCAACCTCGTCCTCGCCCGAAAGTCCGAAAATTTTCCTTGCCGTGAGCGCATGAATATCATCACCAGCCGCAAATGCACGCTGAAGATTTTCATCGTCGGCAATATGTGCAAGCACCCTAAGTTCGATCTGCGAATAGTCGGCAGAAACAAAGATTCCGTTTTTCGGCACGATTGTGCTTCTTATTTTTCTGCCCTCCTCGCTCCTTACCGGGATATTTTGCAAATTCGGCTCGGTGGAGCTTAATCTGCCCGTCTGCGTAAGTGTTTGGTTGTATGTCGTATGAAGCAGTCCGTTTGAGTCCATAAGCTTCAAAAAACCCTCGCAGTATGTCGAAGAAAGCTTTGTAACAAGTCTGTATTCCTTTATATAATCTATAATCTCATGCGTTCCCGTAAGCTTTTCCAAAACCTCGGCATTTGTGCTGTAGCCTGTTTTTGTCTTCTTGCCCGACGGAAGTCCGAGCTTTTCAAAAAGTATCGTTCCGAGCTGTTTCGGAGACGAAACGTTAAACTCCTCGCCTGCCAGAATATATATTTTTTTCAAAAGTTCGTTTGTCTTTTCGTTAAAATGATTTGTTATTTCCTTAAGGCGCGCTATATCGATTTTTACACCGTCTGTTTCCATATCGTAAAGAATACGGATAAGCTCATGCTCCAAAACGTTTATATAAATAAGTCCGTCTCCCTCGATTTTTTCCGTCATATATTTATAAAGATTTTTTGAAAAATAAACGGCTTCAAAAAAGTTTTCAACGCTCTCGCCCAAATATTCTCCGTAAACCTTAAAAATATCCGTATGCTTATTTTTCGCATTGCAAATATGCGCCATAATTCCAAGGTCGCATATCTCGCCGTTTATAACGAATTTTTCGTGGAGCTGTGCCTTTATATCAAAGGAAATTTTCTTAACGCCGGGGTTTTCAAGCATATTTACAAAGCTTTCGCAGTCAAGCGGAAATTTATAAACATTACCGTTATAAAGCGCCGCGGCGGAATCGGAAACAATCGCATAGAAAATCTCGTTTTCCCGATTAAGTCCGTCGGGAAAACCGTCCGAAACCGTTATTTCATGCTTTTTGGGGGTCGGCGTTCCGTCAAGACCAAGCTTTTTTATGAAGCTTCCGAATTCAAGCTCGGTAAGTATCGAAAAAAGCTCTGCGCTGTTATAATCGGTCATTTCGCAGTCTTTTATTTCAAAATCTATCGGCACATCACGCTTTATCGTTCCTATCGTTTTTGACAAATATGCGTTTTCCTTATCCTCGATAAGCTTTTTCTGTACAGACGGCTTAATATTTTCAATATTTTCATAAACTCCGTCCAGCGTGGAATATTCCTTTATGAGATTTATGCCCGTTACCTCGCCTATCCCCTTTACGCCGGGGATATTGTCGGATTTGTCGCCCATAAGCGCCTTTAATTCTATCATTTGAAAAGGCTTAAGTCCGTACTTTTCAAAAAGCGCCGCCTCGTCCATGCGCGTCGTATCGGTTTTGCCTGCCTTGGTTATTATCAATTTAACGTTTACAAAATCGTCGATAAGCTGTAAATCGTCCTTATCACCCGTCAAAATATCGCAGGCGATTTTATTTTCCGAGCATTTTTTGCTCACCGTGCCTATTATATCGTCCGCTTCATAATTATTAAGCTCCAAAACGGCGATATTCATCGCTTTCAAAACCTTTTTCAGCGGGGCAAACTGCTCCTTAAGCTCTTCGGGTGTTTCGCGTCTTGTTCCCTTATATTCGCCGTAAATATCCGTACGGAACGTATGCCTCGAAACGTCGAACGCACAGGCTATATATTTCGGTTTTTCTTCTCCTGTTTCCTTGAGCAGGATATTCAAAAATCCGAATATTCCGTTTGTGTTAAGTCCGTTTTTATTCGTAAGCGGACGAATGGCATAAAACGCTCTGTTTATAATGCTGTTTGCGTCTATTATCAAAAATTTATCCATGCTTAAACCTTTCCGAAGCTATTCGCTCCATAGCTGACGAGTACGCGCGTCAATTCCGTCTCTTGCGTCATATATATACATTTTATCCGTTGTTTTTATCCTGTAAACCGGTATCGCCTGGCTTACAAGTATATTTTCGTAGCCTATGCGGTAATACCCCAAATTTATGCTTACAATATTTTCTTCTTTTGCGAATTTGTTATTCTGCGCAAAGTTCATAAGCACGGTTTCTATGCCCGAAAGCGTGAAGTTATATCCCTCGTCTCCGTTCGGGATATTTATATCGCCCGATATGCTTTTAATTCCGTTTTTGTTTACCGCAAAGATAATATTCGATTGATAAAGCTCACGGTTATCAAAAAAATATGAATATTCCGCAAAAATATCTCCGTTTTTTTCGTATGTCCGATTTATGCGGACGTATTTTTCCACGCCCAAAGCTTTAAGATACGGTTTTAAAAGTGAGGAAACGTTCTTTTCCGACACATTTGAAAATTTAGGGAAATCGGGTGCGGAATTTTCATACATAATACGTCCCGATGACGCATAAAGCCGCGCTGTCTTCGCGCCGTTTTCAAAAGTGAAATCATCGGTTTTTACGGGATTGTCCAAAAATACCGAAGCGGTTTTTTGGTCAAGTGCAAGTCCCGTAAGCTCGCTTGCGTAAACGTTCTTTTTTTTCGTATCGAGCAGCTCGCTCCGCACAATAATATTATTGTTTTTTAAAACTGCGGTTAAATTTTCACGGTCGGATTTTTTTGATGAAATGTTTTCCGACGCCCAAATAACGGCGAGGATTATGTCAACCGCCAAAAAAAGCCATATCATAATAGTTTTTGCTTTAGCCCATTGCATACAGTCTCACCCCGCCTACAAAAAATAAAAGCTTCCGTCAGAGAATTTTATATACCATTTCGGCACAACCGCACCGTTTTCATAATAATTTACGGGAATAAGCTCCGTTATTTTAAGCTCCGACTTTTCCTTTTTTATGTCGGTATTGTAAAGTGCGTCATCCGCTTCTATAACCGTTCCCGAAAAGAATGCGTCCGCGCTTTTTGAAAATTCAATCAGCGTTTGGCTGTATTTTACGATATTGCCGTCCTTAACGGTAATCTCCGCACCGTAGGTATCGGGCAAATACACAGGCATTCCGCCTCCTCCGTATATGAGCCCGTATGTTGAGCTGCCGTCATCATTTTTCTTAACATCCTTTAAAATAAGCATGGCTTCGGATTGCGTCATGCTTTTGTAAAGCGAATTTGCAAATTTCAAAACAGCCTCCGCAGTGTCCGAACTTCCCATATTTATACCTTTTGACGGCGAATCCGCTTCATAACAAAAACGTCCGTCCGAATATATTTTGAGGCTTGAATAGTTTCCTATATAGTTAAGCACGTTGTCCGTATCCTTATATGTTCTTGCGGAATTTTTTCTTATTTCAAACGCTTTGAAAACGGCGTCATACGAATTTTGAGAATTGTATGTATAAGGCACACACTGCGCCTTATACATACTTTTTGTTTCGGTTGTAATCGGTATAAAGCTGTCAAAAAGTATTCTGCTTATTTCGCCCGAAGGTTTATCGAAATTCAGTTCAAAAGCATACGAGTCGGAAATGCGCCTTTGAGATATGCTGTTTGAAATAATGGATAAAAGCTGTCCGTTATTATATTTTACGGGCATTTTGTAGCAAAGCTGTTGTGAAGAATCCTCAAAATAGATATATTTTACAGATGAATTATCCTTTGCCGTCGTAATAAGTACAAGGTCGCATACGGGAGAAATATCCTCAAACCAATTTTCGTCCTGCATAAAATATTTTGACAAAACCGCAGGAGTGTTAAGCTTAAAAGCAACGCTCGCACTTTTAAATGCGTTTGTGAAATCCTCTTTTGAAACCTGTGATACAGTTCCCGATTTTGTTATCGACGAGCGTATTTCCCGAAGCTCCGAAAGATATTTTGAAAATTCGCCGTCGCCGAAATATATAACGCATTTTCGGCTTCCCTCGGAGGCGAAAAACCATTCAATTCCGTATTCGCTGTCATAAAATTCCGCCGAATTTTCTATGTAGACATCTTTTTTCAGCGCAGGAAAAATATTTTCAAAGGAATACACAAAAGAACTATAGCCGTACGACCATAATTCTTTGTCAAACCATATATTAAAAGCCAAAACAACCGACAGGCAAACCAAAAAGGTTAAAAACGCTGTCTTAAAAAACTCTTTGTGCAATAAAAAGTCTCCATTCCGCCGCCTTTATTATCTTAATTTAATTCCGTTAAGACTGTTTCTGATGCTGAACATAGACGCGCTCAAAACGTTTATATCAAAAATAGTATTCTGATATACCCCGTCCTTTTCGCATCTTACCAAAAACGTATTTTTACCCGAATTCAAGCTTACGGGCAAAACAAAAATTCCCGACGCTCCGACCGTTCCCGAAACAAACGCTCCGTTTTCTATATACGGTCTGTAAGCGGCATATGCCGAATCGTATTTATATACATATACGTTTGAGCCTGCGTATGCAAAGCCCGAAATGCTGTAGCTCTTTGAATAAGTTGTGGAATATTTTTTGGCAGGATTTGTAACAGTTATCATTCCGCCCGTTCCCAAGCTGTCATAAACCCCGATAACATCGGGTGCAGCCATAGCTTCAAAGGACACGGCAAACACGCACATGAATATACAAAGTATAAGACATATTAATTTTTTCATGTCATGTTACCTCCTCATTTTTTACCTAAAGACATAAGCCTGCCTTTATAAGCTAAATATATTATAGCATAATATGTGTTACAAATCAATTACAAAACATTTACAATTTAAAATTCATGCAACTTTTTTCGATTTTCTTCTTAAAAATAAGTAATTTTTTCAATTTAAAACGCAGGGAATGATCTGTTTGTCATTCCCTGCGCCTCAATTATTATTTTGCTTTGATTCTTGTGTAGATTTCGTCGCGGAGTTCGTTCATGCCAACATCTCTGTAAAGCTCGCATTTTTTGAGATAGTCCTGCGGGGGATTTGTTGCAGGGTCATTCTGACGGTCTTTGGGAAGCTTTGCGACAACTTCTTTCTGCGGTGAAGAATAATTTACATACTCTCTGTTTTTCTCGGCTATATCCGTTCTGCACATAAAATTAATAAATGCTTCTGCGGCTTCTTTGTTTGCGGCAGTTTTGGGGATAACCATAGAATCTATAAACAGGTTTGTTCCCTCTTTCGGAAG
>ERZ779725.1628-NODE-1628-length-11994-cov-1.433202_pt1 | contig 11994 bp, 9 predicted proteins | sample MGYA00511890_ERZ779725 | MGnify/ENA primary metagenome ERZ779725 (study PRJEB29588, sample SAMEA2148549) | human gut metagenome | biome: human gut; feature: human-associated habitat; material: faeces | place: Denmark | collected 2008/2010 ...
CACATGCCTCATAGATGGCTCTTGCCATGCCATACACAACACTTGATTTCTCGTCCTGTGCAATGACATAGATAGGCTTTGATTTGCCAAGTGAAAGAATGCCATTCGTGCCGTCTGCCCCCATACCTGTGAGTACCACACATACAACCTCATCATAATTAGAGGATGTCAGTGAATCAAACATGATATTGGCACAAGGCTTGAGTCCGCTGATAGGTGGCATATCATTAAATGATATAACATGTGAAGCGCCTGATTTCTTTATAGCTATATGTGTACCGCCCGGAGCTATATACACTACTCCGTTTTTAAGCACCTCACCGTTTGAAGCCTCCTTCACCTGAACCTGACTTAGCTCATTAAGGCGCTCAGCCATGCTCTTTGTAAAGCCGGCAGGCATATGCTGTACTAAAACAACCGGTGCCAAAAGTTCAGCCGGAAGAAACGGTATTCCCCTTTGCAGTGCCTTTGGACCACCTGTAGATGATGCAATTGCTACTATTTTATTGCTGCCTGCTGCCTTGTGTTTGTTTACAATAGCACCGGCTTTCTTCTCAACAACTGTGAGATTGCGTGAAGCACTATGAGCAGGTGTGATTCTAACGGCTGCATACACAACCCTGAGCAGAGTTTCCTTAAACTGGTTTCCCTTTGCCTCTATGATATTGTTTGGTTTTGTGACGAAATCAAAGGCACCAAGCTCTAAAGATTTGATAGCTTCATCTGCTCCCTCTATGGTTAGAGTGCTTACCACCACAACAGGTGTTTTTATGCTCTCCTTCTGCAGATGTGAAAGCACCTCAAGACCATTCATCCTCGGCATATTTATATCAAGAATAACAGCATCGTACTTTTGTGTACGGAGCTTTTCAAGTGCTTCCAGTCCATCCTTACATGTATCAGTTGCCTGTAATTTATTGTCTGAATTGATTATATCACACTCAACCCTTCTCAGTAGTGCAGAATCATCAACTATTAAAATGTTAGATTTCATATTATTACTCCATTTCTCTTCGTCTTATGCGTCTTTCTTCTTCAAACACAAATCTGACTATTTTCTCCCGTTCTGTCATGCGGTCGAAAATAAACTTTGAACGTGCAAAATATCTGTCTGCATAGTCCAAAGACTGAGTACAGTTTATTACCTTACAAACTATATTGAATTGTTGTGTACACTCCTCAAGTGCTAAAGAAAACTGAGCCATAAAATATGTACCTTCTTCAAGAGGTGTGCTTAGAGAAAATCTGATGCCTCCTCCACTTATATCAAGGATAACCGATTTGACAGTATTCATATTTTTGCTGTTGATTGCATGATTCTTATACATCTTTTTGCAAAACTCAAGCTCACTCTCAGCTTTATCATCGTATCTGACTTCATAAAAATCCATGTCTATAGTACATGGAAGTCTGAAAAACTGACGTCTTTGTATCTTTTCCAGATTATTTATAAGCTCTATAGCAAGAAAATACATATTTTCTTTACGATAACGCTGTCTGACTATAGCAGAGCTTTTTAGTATAGTTTTGTTTTGTGTGTATATTATAAAGTCAAATTGCGTGCCAAGCTGAAATAAAACCACTCTGCCACTGTCAACAGGCATAGTTATTTCCCACATGCTGTCTGTTAGCTTGTCAGAAAAGCTGCTCTTATATGATGTGCTGTTATCGGATAAACCGGATGCAAAGATATCAATTTTGTCACCCGGAAAAATCAAACTTGTATATTCCATATGTCTTCCTCTTAAATTAACTATTGCTTTCTGTTAAAAAAATTTGAAAAAACATGTGAGATTGTTCTTTTCTCATCCAAAGCAGCAGATTCATTATCCAAAAGTCTTTTTGCAATTTCTTCAAATGACCGTGCAGCCTTTGAGGTCGGATCATAAATTGAAAGTATCTTCTGCTGCCTGACAGCCTTTTCAACCATTGCATCAGACGGCACATATCCCAGATACTCAAGACTTCCGTTTAAGAACTGCATAACAACGGAATTAATCTTGTTGAACACTATACTGCCATCCTCTTTTGACGCAGCCCTGTTGGATATAACGCGTATGCATACTTTTGACGGATCGAAATCAGGTCTCTTATACAGTGCTTTAAGCAATGAATATGAATCGGTGATTGAGGTAGGCTCCGGGGTTGTAACCAACACAATTTCGTTGCTGGCCGCAACAAATTCCATGACCTGTTCAGACACTCCTGCACCGGTATCAATTATGATAAAATCATACATACTGTTCAACTCATTTATTGCAGAGACAATGAAATGAATCTGTTTGTGGTTTAGATTATTAAGCCCTACAACACTTGAGCCGGCTGAAATAAAATCAATGCCCAAAGGTCCGTTTGAGATGATGCTCTTTATAGTCTGGTTTTCATATATTACATCAGCAAGAGTATACTTAGGAATAACACCAAACATCACTTCGACATTGGCAAGACCGAAATCAGCATCAAAAATAATTACTCTCTTTCCGAGTCTGCTGAGCCAGACTGCCAGATTGACAGAGGTATTGGATTTGCCTACACCACCCTTGCCGCTTGTAATGGTAATAACACGGGCCGGTTCTATATAATTTTGATTACGCTGCTTAATAACATTTCTAAGCTGCTGTGCCTGGTCCATTATTGTCTGCCTCCGAGTAATTGTTTGACAATCTTTTGTGTATCAAATACCTCTATATCATCCGGAACGTTTTGTCCATTCGTGACATATGATATACCGGCATCAGAGTATAGCTTTATATTTAACAAATTGCCATATGATGAGGTTTCATCAAGCTTTGTAAATATCAGCTTGTAATCGTCAATATCCTTATAGGAATCAATTATAGATATAAGATCCCTGTACTTGGTTGTAGCACTTAAGACGAGATATACCGACTTCTCATATTCAGGTGATAGACCTGCAAGAAGTGCTCTCATATCATTCCGCTGTGTCTCGTTCTTGTGTGAAAAGCCCGCTGTATCAACAAAAATCACATCTGCCTGCTCATATTCAGCCACCGCACTATTTAACTCTGTGGCAGTATAAATGACAGACAAAGGTGTATCCAGAATATTTGCAAATGTACGTAACTGGTCTGTTGCAGCTATTCTGTATGTATCAGCAGTGATAAATGCGATATTTTTATTATAATTAACCTTGAATTTTGAAGCAATTTTAGCAATTGTGGTTGTCTTGCCAACGCCTGTCGGTCCGACAAAGAAAACAACTCTTGGTTTTTTGCCGTTTACCTTTATAGTTTCAGGCTGACCAAATCTTAAAATGAGTTTCTGGTATACATTTGATAAAATCACATCGAGACTGTTACCGGGACGTAGGAATTTCTCGATTTCATCAAGAATTTGGTTGATATATTTCTCATCCACCTCATTATCCAGCAGTGTCTTGTATAAAATGCGGACAAATTTAAGTTCCTGTGCACTTTGAGGCTTTGAAGGCTCCTTATTTTGAGGTTTATCAAATGTGCTTTCCATCATTTTGGCAATGGAATCAAGCTCCTTGATTTCCTGTTCAATATCGCTGGTCTGTTCAGCCGCCTTTGGGGCTGCCGGTGCAGGTGTAGGTTTTAAGGTCTCAGATGCAGATTTTGGGGCGAATGAAGGCATCTTTATTTCTTCATCTGCCTTGTAATCAATTTTACCCGGGAGTGTAGTCCTTGCAAGCTGCGAGGTCGTTATTGTCTGTGTCTGTTTTTTTTCATCCATAGCCGCAGTCACCTCATATGTTGAGCTTTTGAATATACCAAATAATCCCTTTGGCTTAATCTCCTTGATATTCATAATCACAGCATTTGGACCAAAGGCCTGCTTTGCACATTCAATTGCTTCTTCTTTTGTTTTTCCAGTGAATTTGTTAATAGTCATTTATGCAGTCACCATTCCTACCGACTGAAGCTCAACATTTGATTCAACCTCATTGTAGGATAACACAATGAGATCCTTGAAATAATCCTCAGTCATTTTCTTAAAGTACATTCTAACAATTGGAGATGTAATAATAATAGCACTCTTTCCCAAACTTTCCAACTTACCAATTTCTGTTTCAACAGATGTGATAATAGCCTTTATCCTGTCAGGATCAAGAGAAAGGTAAGAGCCCTGCTCTGTCTGTTTAACAGATGACATAATTTCCTGCTCCACAGCAGGGTCAAGTGTGATGACACTTGTGGTCTCATTTGCAGGAAAATACTTACTTGATATAGCTCTCTTTAAGCCCTGGCGCACGTATTCCGTAAGTACATCTGTATCCCTGGTGGTCTGTGCGTGATCGGCAAGCGTCTCAAAAATTGTAAGCAGATCCCTAATAGAAATTCCCTCGCTCAAAAGATTCTGAAGCACCTTCTGAATCTCACCAAGACCAAGCAGCTTTGGTATGAGTTCGTCCACAATGACAGGGTTTGATTCCTTGAGATTGTTGACCAGATTCTGTACATCCTGTCTGGTGAGAAGCTCTGCAATATGAGATCTGATAACCTCAGTCAGATGAGTAGCTATAATCGATGGCGGATCTACAACTGTATATCCAAGACTCTCAGCACGCTCTCTTTGGCTTTCCGTAATCCATATGGCCGGAAGATGGAATGAAGGCTCAAATGTAGGAATACCTGTTATCTCCTCCTCCACATAGCCCGGATTCATAGCCATGTAGTGATCAAAAAGTATCTCACCTTCTGTTACCTGTATGCCCTTTATCTTGATGATATACTGATTAGGATTAAGCTGTATATTATCCCTTAATCGTATGATAGGTACGACAGTTCCAAGCTCTAAAGCAATCTGTCGCCTTATCATTACAACTCGGTCAAGCAGATCCCCTCCCGGATTTACATCTGCAAGAGGAATGATACCATAGCCAAACTCAAGCTCAATAGGGTCAACCTGCAGCAGTGAAACGACATTTTCGGGTTTTCGTATTTCCTCGGCATCGCTTTCAGCCTGTGCGGTCTCATCCTCTATGCTCTCAATACCGGCTTTTTTATCCAGATTTTTACCTGTTACAAAAAAAGCCACCGCAAGCCCAATAAAGAGCCACCACTCATTGCGAAGAGGTGTGAGTATACCTAAAACCACAAGTACAATTGATACAATATAAAGCACCTTGGCTGTGCCAAAGAGCTGGCCTAAAAGCTCTCCTGAAAAATCATTCTCATTGGAGCCTTTTGTGACAAGAATACCGGTTGAAAGAGATATAAGTAAAGACGGTATCTGTGAAACAAGTCCGTCTCCGATTGTGAGCGGGCCAAACTTCTGTATGGCCTCATTTGCATCAAGCCCCTGGAACATAACACCCATTATGGTGCCTCCAACCAGGTTGATAAGTGTAATAATAATACCGGCTGCTGCATCTCCCTTTACGTACTTTGTAGCACCATCCATGGAACCAAAGAAAGCCGATTCCTGTTGAATCTTTTCGCGGCGTTCTTTTGCCTCTTCATCCGTTATGGCACCTGTATTCAAATCAGTGTTTAAGTCGGCATCAATAGCCATCTGTTTGCCGGGCATAGCATCGAGCGTGAATCGTGCAGTTACCTCAGCAACACGCTCAGATCCCTTGTTGATAACAACAAACTGGATGATAATGAGCACTATAAAAACGATTGCACCGATGACTAAATTACCTCCACCAACGAATTGACCAAACACATTTACAACCACACCCGGGTTTCCGGTTGATAAAATAAGCCTGGTAGATGAGACATTAAGTGAAATCCTGAATATAGTCGTAAACAGTAATAGTGTCGGGAAAAATGACATATCAAGCACTTCTTTTACAAAAAGCACCTTAAAAAGAATGATGAGTGCTATTGAAAGGTTGAATGCAAGCATAACATCTAACAGGAAGGATGGAATAGGTATGATAAAAAACAAAACAGCACATAACAGATATAATCCAACACCTAAATCTGTCTTTTTTAACATATTCTATTCCTCCTTTCCGTTAAATCACGGACTGCATATATAAAGTCCGTATTTATCTTTTTGTTTTATAATAATAAATTAATCTAATTATTTTCCTTGTAAATCATGGCAAGTATTTCCGCAACTGAACGATAAAGCTCAGGCGGTATCTCAGCTCCAAGATCCACATTGTGAAAGAGCATTCGTGCAAGAGGTTTATTCTCGACTATATGGATATTATTGTCTCTTGCTATTTCCTTTATTTTCTGCGCCACATAATCCTGACCCTTTGCGACCACTACCGGAGCATCATTTTTTTGAGCATCGTACTTTACTGCAACAGCAAAGTGAGTAGGGTTGGTGATGACAACATCAGCCTTTGGCACATCCTGCATCATCCTTCGCTGTGAAGCCTCCTGCATACGTTTACGCTGCTGACCCTTAATGGCCGGATCTCCCTCTGTATTTTTAAACTCATCCTTGACCTCCTGTTTGGTCATCTTCATATCATTGTTAAACTTGTGCTTATTGTAAGCAAAGTCAGCAATACCGACTATCATATAGACAATACTGATCTTAAGACCGGTATTTATGATGATATCACCAATCAGTACTATTGCCTGTTTGAGCGGAAGCTCATAGAGTATAAATATATCATTCTGATGTGATTTAACAGAGGAATAAGCCACATACATAATGATTCCTACCTTTAGTACAGACTTAAGAAGCTCAAAGATGGAGTCCTTTGACAGTATCCTCTTAAATCCGTTTATGGGATTAAACTTGCTAAGCTTTGGAGCCATAGGCTTAGTGGATATTTTAAATCCAACCTGGATGATACTCACGAGAATCGTGATTACAACTCCGAAAGCAAAAAACGGCAGCACAGTCAGTAAAAACTGAAGTATTACATTATTTAAATAATGCGTGACCGAAACAGATGAAATCTGCTCCTGTGACTCCTTTAAAAAGTCAGGCATTTTTTTATATACAGTAGAAAACAATCCAATCAGATTGCCCCCTACAAAGGATATAAATATCTTTAATACTAAAAACAGCACTATAAGATCAAAGGCAGCTGTAAGCTCCTTGCTTTTTGCTACCTTGCCCTCTTCCCTGGCATCCTTTAACTTCTTTTCAGTTGCCGGCTCTGTTTTCTCGCCGCCCTCGCCATCCTGTGCAAACCATTGCAGATTGTAGCACAACACTGTATGCAATTTGGAAAATTCATCTAAACTGTCAGTACATTCCATCAATTATCGAAACCACCATAGTCTTAATTTCTGTAATAATAAAATTAGCAATGTTCGGAATTAGATATACTATCAAAAATAATACAATAAATCCTGCTATAATTTTTAACTGGATACCTACAGAGAACATATTCATCTGAGGCGCAACCTTTGCCATGATTCCCAGTATACAGTTCATTATCATCATGCACGCAAAGACCGGAAGAAATATCCTGAAGCCTATTACAAACATATCGCCCATATACTTAGTCATGGTAGAGAGCATATTGTCAAATTGAAACTGTGCACCTCCAAGCGGTACAACTGAAAAGGAGTCACAAACTGCCCTTATAAGATATGTGTGCATATCAGATACAAGAAGCAGGACAAGAACTACGTAATAGTAGAAATTACCTGTAACTGTTGTCTCTGAATTCATCGATGGATTGAATTCTGTTGCCATGGACAGACCTATATCCATATCAATCAGATTTCCCGCAAAAATAACAATGGAATTACATATATTGGCCGCAAAACCTATGAGCAGTCCTGTAATTCCTTCTTTTACGACCAGTACAGCAAAACCTACTGCACTGACATAGGAAAGCTGTGGTCTTTCTATGATATTGTACATAAACAAAGCAACAAAGGCTGATAAGCCGGTCTTGACACGTGCCGGAACCGCATTATCTCCAAAAAACGGAGCTATGTACACAAATGATGCAATACGCACCAGAATCAGCAAAAAATATTCAAAATTTGCAATAGAAAAAGAATAATTAATCATATATCATCCTATCCCATGCTTATATAATAACTGAATTTGGACCACAAATCAGTCATAAATCCGGACATAGTGTCGAGCATCCATGAGCCACAGAGCATCATCACAAGAAAAATTGCAATTATTTTTGGCACAAATGTAAGTGTCTGCTCCTGAATTGACGTAACTGTCTGAAATATACTGACTATAAGTCCGACAATCAGCGAAATAAGCAAAAGCGGAGCTGATGTAATGATTGTAGTATAAATTGCCTCTCTGGCAATATCCAAAACAGCTTCCTGGGTAATCATATGTACACCTCCTAGTAAAACGTCTTGACCAGATTACCAATAACCAGATCCCAGCCATCCGCAAGGATAAACAAAAGTACCTTAAACGGCATCGAGATGGTTGTCGGTGGAAGCATCATCATACCCATTGACATTAGCACTGATGAAACAACCATATCTATTACTATAAACGGAATGTATATTAAAAAGCCTAATATAAAGGCTGTTCTAAGCTCACTAAGTATAAAGGCCGGAACAAGTGTTGTAAAAGGTACATCATCATAGTCATCGTACTCATCTCCTGAGATATCCACAAACAGCTTTATGTCCTTAGTCTGTGTCTGCCCATACATAAACTCCCTGAATGGTCCCTCAGCCTCCTTTATAGCCTCCTGCTGGGTGATTTTACCCTCATCAAGGGGCTTTATAGCCTTTTCGTTTACCTGTGAAAAAGTCGGCCACATAATAAAAAGTGTCAAAAACAAAGCCAAACCGACAAGGACCTGATTAGGTGGTGCTGTCTGGGTACCGATAGCTGTTCTGACAAAATGCAGTACGATAATAATTCTTGTAAAAGAAGTCAGCATGATGAGAATAGAAGGTGCTAAAGATAATACTGTAAGCACCAAAAACATCCTGACAGGTGTGGACAGAGAACCTGACTCATTGTTGTAATATATGTTCAGACCATTTGTGCTGTCAGAGGTGGCATCGGCTAAATCCTTGTCACCACTGTCAAGACTTTTAACGTCATCCAAATCGTTTGTCACATCATTTGTACTGATATCACCGGATGGTGAGGGGCTCTGACTTGCATTTACACTGTCAGGATAAAATATGCATAATGAAATTGTTACCATAAGGACTGCAATTGCAAAAATAAATGATGCATTGCAATATACAGCCTTGAATTTCTTCATGAATCTATTCATGTCTGCTCCTGTTACTGTACTTTTCTTTCAATTTATCCATAATTGCTGAAAAGGATTCCGGATTCTGCATCATGCTTTGAGGATCCTTAAATGATAAATCCTTTAATTCCTCCTCCTTAAGCTCGGTGAGATAATTCACATCATCCTTTCCGATTGAAACAACGATATATTTTGTACCTGCCTCAACAATACTGATCATCTTATTATTTCCGACGCTTATTGTTTCAATAATTCTAAGATTCTTATTAAAGCTTCGCCCCTTCTGGATACCCGCCATCCATCTGGTGGTAAAATATGTCAGGATAAGCACAAAAACAAAAATTATTAAAACTGTGATGAGCTGGACAAAGCTGTCCAGTGATGTTGCTGCTAATATCATTTTAATTCCTCTGCATAGTATTGATTAAATGTCAGCTGAAACTATTTTGTCTTTCCGGTGTTTATCTTTGAATTGACTATCTCAGTGATTCGTACACCAAAGCTTTCCTCAATTACAACAACCTCGCCCTTAGCTACATATTTACCATTTACAAGAATATCTATCGGTTCTCCTGCCAGCTTATTAAGCTCTATGATCTTGCCCGGACCGAAATCGAGTATTTCGGAAATGGATTTTTTGGTGCGTCCAAGCTCAACTGTCACTTCAAGAGGAACATCCATGATTAAATCAATGTTTTCAGGCTGGTAGACCTGATTTGGCATGGCTCCAAAAGGGGTGAATTGAGCGTTCTGTACATTAACCTGATTGCCTATCATATTTTGTGCCCCCATATTCTGGTTCATCATTCCCTGATTCATCATATTCTGACTATTCATATTCGAATTCATCATATTTTCGTTTATCATGCCCTGACTGTTTGCGGAAGCATTATTCATGCTGCCACTATCCTGTGGCTGTTGTATAGGCGCAGCCTGTGTGGCGGTGTTTGAACTTTGAGGAACATCCTCTGTCACACTTTGTGTATCAAGCTCCATATTCTGAGATACCCCCTTACACATTTCCTTTACAAATGCCGGTGGGTAAAGCTGCATTATCTCGCTGTCTACTAGATCCCCAATCTCCATATGGAAGGAAATCTTTACAAACTCTTCAGACAGGAAGCTGTCAATTTCACCCTCGTTTAAGGTGTTTTTTAAATCAACAACCTCTGCGATAGGAGGGCTGATATCGATAGTACGATTGAGCATAGACGAAAGAGATGTGGCGGAAGAACCCATCATCTGGTTCATTGCCTCACTGATAGCACTAAGGTGCAGCTCTCCAATCTCACCATTTATATTCGTTCCATCTCCACCCATCATAAGGTCGGTTATAATTTTTACATCCTTTTCTTTGAGTACGAGAATATTGCTTCCATTTAACCCCTGTGTGTATCCGATTTTGATAAACACACACGGTTTTTCATACTCGTCAACAATTTTGTCCCAATTTGAAAAAGAAACAACAGGAGTAGAAATCTCTACTCTTCTATTTACAAGTGAAAACAGCGTGGTTGCAGCTGTTCCCATACTGATATTGGCAATCTCTCCAATCGCATCCTTTTCGGATTCTGTCAATATCTCATCGCTCGAATCCGCCGCATCGTTGTTATTTAACAATGCATTTATTTCCTCCTGCGATAAAACTCCATCCATGATTTATTGCTCCTCTCTGACTACTGATGTAATTCTTACCGCATATTTATCACCGGAAGAACCAGGTAGTGCAGTAAACTTTTTGATATTTCCTACATAAATGTCCAACTCATCATCCACATTGGTGTCAAGTCTTATTACATCACCCGGCACAAGCGTAGAAAAATCCTTTACTGATATAAGACTCTTGCCAAGTACCGCTTTGACCGGTATTTGTGATTTTTGAATAAGGCTTTCTATGGCATTTCTATAGTTGGTTTCATCATGATTTTGTATGTTAGAATACCAGTATCTGGTATTCAGCTTATCTATAACAGATTCAAGTGTGATATAAGGCAGACATATATTCATCAATCCCTCAACATCACCAATCTTTATATTCATAGTGATAATAGCTATCACCTCGCTGGGAGATATAATCTGAGCATACTGGGAATTGGTCTCAATTCGCTCTAAATGAGGGCTTATATCAAGTACATTCTGCCACGGCTCCTGGAGCAGATTAATGCATATAACTAAAATACGCTCAATAATCAAAAGCTCAATCTCTGAAAATTCTCTCGTCTTATCGAGAGAATCTCCCCTTCCGCCAAGCATACGGTCTACAATAGCATATCCAAGACCGGAAGCCATTTCAACTATTATATTCCCCTGTAACGGTGCAAAGTTGACAATGCCAAGCAGCACCGGATTTGAAAGCGCGTTTGTGAATTCAGAGTATGTAACCGCCTCCGAATTCATCACCTCTACCTGCACAGACTTTCGCAGATAAACGGGAAGGTTTGTTGTAAGAAGCCTTCCATAATGCTCAAATATTATTTCAAGGGTCCTTAGATGTTCCTTTGAAAACTTAGATGGGCGGGCGAAATCATAGTCTTTCACCGTCTGTTCACTATTCTCTTTTATTTCATCTACATCAAGCTCGCCGCTGCTTAGGGCATTGAGCAGATTGTCTATCTCACTCTGAGATAAAACATCACCCATCTGTTAATCACCACCTGTATCCAAATTATTAAATATCTGCCTGTTTTAATACCGGCATAAGTATTTGTAAAGAAATCATCACTGGGTAAGCGAAGATACAATATTTACATCTACTATATAGTCTGCTCCGAATTTCTTCTGGAGAGTTTTGAGAATCTTATCATGAACAGCACTCTTATCGGTGTTGTACTGTTCCATTGTGTAATCGCCTATTATGTCTGTAATGTCTGCTAAGATAACATTTTTTT
>ERZ779725.1631-NODE-1631-length-11972-cov-2.362172_pt1 | contig 11972 bp, 8 predicted proteins | sample MGYA00511890_ERZ779725 | MGnify/ENA primary metagenome ERZ779725 (study PRJEB29588, sample SAMEA2148549) | human gut metagenome | biome: human gut; feature: human-associated habitat; material: faeces | place: Denmark | collected 2008/2010 ...
TGATGCCGCCGATGAGACCCATTATAGCGTCGATGATAGGCTTAAGGGTCGGAAGCACGTTAGCCTCGAAGAAGCCCTTGATTGTTTCAAAGATAGTACTGAACTCCATGGATTATCTCTCCTTTTTTTAAATTGGTTTTAGGATCCTTCCTGTGTATAATATATCAGAGAAAATAAAAAAAGAAAAGAACTTTTTTCGAAAAAACACTACAAAATTAAACTGCTTATATTGGTAAAAACTAACAAGTCGGGCCGGAGTGTTGATTTGTTGTGCGCAATGAGGCGGATGTTTTTATTGTAAGAAAAGACATTTTGTGATACAATAATATTGTTGCTGCAAAGGTATCGGGCAGATACGGCGGCAGAATACAAAATATATTGGGAGAGTGCTCTTATGGCTCTTAAAACAGGTGCGCTGATTATAGCCGCAGATAATAAAAAACGCGAAAAACCCATTTATATGTGTGAGGCTTTGTCTTTGCCGCTCATTTCGTATGTGAAGTCGTATGCCGAAAAGGCTGATGCGGAAAAAACGGCAATTATAATTGAAAGTGATAGCTCCGGTGTCGAAGCAATAAAGGGCGACAGCCGGGTGTTTGTATCGCCGGATGCCGAAAATGACAGCGATTTTCTGCTTGCAGCCGACGGCTTTGCAGATGAATTTGACTATGTATATGTTCTCTATGGAAATGTACCGCTTATGAGCGGCAGCTCTCTTAAAAACGCGCTTTCTCTTTGCGTGAACGAGGGAAATGAGGCGGCCGCCGTCTTTTCAAGACAGCCTAATGGTGAGGACGTGACCGGAGCGTATGTGTTCTCTTCAAAAAAACTCATGACACTCATTAAAAACGGCGCATCGCGCTCTGCCGAGGAACTTTTTCGCGCCTGCGATAAAAAAACACGGTTCCAAACCGATTGCAGATGCGAAACGAGTGCCGTCTATGATATGTGCTCACTTCACGAAATCAGCGAGACTGTTCGCTTAAGAGAGATAGAGCATCAGCTTGACTGCGGTGTGAATATCCCGTGCTTTGACGGAGTTATGATTTCCCCGAACGTAAAAATCGGCGAGGGTACACTGATTTTGCCCGGCACGATTTTACGCGGAAACGTAACGATAGGCAAAAACTGCACCGTAGGGCCCAATACGCTTCTTCACAATACAACTGTCGGCGATGATGCGTATTTAAACAGCGTTCAAAGCTTTGACGCAAGGATAATGAGCGGCGTAAATATAGGTCCGTTTGTTCACATAAGGCCCAATTCGGTGATAGGCGAAAAGGTGCATCTCGGCAACTTCGTCGAGGTGAAAAATTCCAATATAGATACCGGCACAAAGGTTTCGCACCTTACGTATGTCGGCGACAGCGACGTGGGCAAGAGGGTAAACTTCGGCTGCGGAACGGTAACGGTCAACTATACAGGCAAGGCAAAATTCAGAACCACCATAGGCGACGATGCGTTTATAGGTTGCAACACAAATCTTGTAGCTCCCGTGACGGTCGGTGACGGCGCATATACCGCGGCAGGCTCCACAATAACAGAGGACGTTCCCGGCGATTCGCTCGGTATAGCAAGAGCACGTCAGGTTAATAAGATAGGCTGGTGCCTAAAAGATAAATAAGGACAGGTAAACACAATAATGTTAGGCAGATTCAAAAAAACGGAAGCTGTCGGCGCACCCGAATTTTTAGTGGCAGGACTCGGTAACCCCGAGAAAAAATATACCCTGACACGTCATAATTCGGGGTTTTTGTGCGTTGACTTTCTTGCCGAAAAGCACGGTTTTAAAATAACGGCGTGCTATCTCACGCACGGGCATTTCGACCACATGGGCTGCTGGTTATAGCCGATACGGTTATAAACTCGCACCGCTGCATTGTAATGAAGCCGCAGACCTATATGAATTTAAGCGGAGAGGCCGTAAAGGCTGCGGCAGATTTTTATAAGATACCTCCGGAAAAAATCATTGTGATTTTTGACGATATATCGCTTGACGTAGGCAGACTGAGAATACGCCGCAAGGGCTCAGACGGCGGTCATAACGGTATAAAGAGCATAATATCCTGTATAGGCAGCCAAAATTTTCCGAGAGTCAAAATCGGCTGCGGCAAAAAGCCTCATCCCGATTACGACCTTGCCGCATGGGTTCTCTCCGAGTACAAAAAGGACGAGGCACCGGAGCTTAAAAAGGCACTTGATAATGCCTGCTGTGCGGTGGAGCTTATTCTGGACGGCAAAACAGACGAAGCCATGAACAAATATAATTCCTGAAGGAGCTTTAATTTAATATGTCAGCATTTGCTGAGGTCTTAAAGACCTCGCCCGAATATAAGACGCTCGAAAAGGCGGTAAAAAGCAAAAAACTGCCTGTCGGAGGTCTCGGCGTTTCGGGAATCCATAAGGCTCATATTATAAATTCGCTCTGCGGTAATTTAGACCGCAGGGCTCTTGTCATTATGCCCGATGAAGCGGCTGCGACGAAGCTTTGCGAGGACTTGCGTGTTTTCGGTAAGAATTCGTTTCTGTATCCGGCGAGGGACTTTTCGTTTACCTCGGCGGAAAATCGTTCCCACGAATATGAACAGCGCCGTATAAATGCGCTCACAAATATTTTAAACGGCACCGCCGATATAGTGGTTTGCTCCGCAGAGGCGGCGGTTCAGAGGACTATTCCGCCCGAGGACTTAAAAAAACATTCGCTTACGATAAGGCGAGGCGAGGATATTAAGCTCGGCGACATAACGAGTGTGCTTCTTTCCGCAGGCTATACGAGAGCCGATATGGTGGAGGGAGTAGGTCAGTTTTCCGTGCGCGGAGGAATACTCGACCTGTTTTCGCCAGACGACCAAAATCCCGTCAGAATAGAGTTTTGGGGCGATACCGTTGACACCATGGCTCATTTCGACATAATGTCTCAGCGAAGAACCGACAATGTTGATAAGCTGACGCTTATGCCGTCAACCGAGATAGTCTTTTCGGGCGGCGACGACTTAATGAAAAAGATTACCGCATTTTATGATACCGTAAAGGGTAAGGGAGCCAAAAAGGCTCGCGAAATGCTGCAAAAGGATATAGACAGGCTCAAAAACGGCGTGAGCTTAAGCTCTGCCGATAAGTATCTTCCGCTCGCTTACGAAGAGAATGCGACAATTTTAAGCTATGCCGATTCGCTTTTGCTTATTGTTTGCGAGAGTGCCGGAGTCAAGGAGAAGGCAAATACCGCAATAAAGCTCCAAAACGAGGATATCAAATATCTCCTTGAGGACGGCGAGCTTTGCCGCGGACTCGACGAGTTTACGATGACCTTCCCGGAGCTTACACGCGAATATGAAAAAAAGGATACTGTTTTTCTCGACGATTTTGCGCGCGGTTCGTTTGACGTACCGGTACGCGACCTTGTAACGTTTACGGCGTCAACACTTCCCGTATGGAACGGAAAGCTCGACATACTCTTGGACGATTTGTCTCCGCTTGTTCAAAAGGACTCGACGGTTGTGGTAATGGGAGGAACGGAAAAGGCTGCAAAAAACCTTGCTGAGGATCTCGAAAACGAGGACGTTCCGGCACTTTATTTTCCGCTCGAGCCTGCCGAATTTCCGCGTGGCAGAGTTTCGGTTTTGCCCGGTGCGCTCTCGGGCGGCTTCGGCTATCCGCACGAAAAATTTTATGCCTTTACCTATGGCAGAAACGCCGTTGCGTCCAAAAAAAGAAAAAGCAGGAGCGGGTTTAAAAAGGGACAGAGCCTCCACTCGCTTGACGAGCTTAAAAAGGGCGACTACGTTGTTCATTCGCTCCACGGTATAGGCGTGTTTGACGGCATCAATAAGCTTGAGGTCGGCAAAATAACCAAGGATTATATCAAAATCAAGTATGCAAAGGGCGACGTTCTGTATGTCCCGGTAACGCAGCTTGACCTTGTCTCAAAATATATAGGCCCTCACGAGGACGACGGCAGAACAGTAAAGCTGAATAAAATCGGCGGCAAGGACTGGGAAAAAACGAGAAATAAGGTTCGTGCCGCAGTCAAGGATATGGCGGATCAGCTCATAGCCCTGTATTCAAAAAGGCAAAACAGCCCCGGCTATGCATTTTCTCCGGATATAGATATGCAGAGCGATTTCGAACGGCGGTTTGAATATGACGAAACGTCCGATCAGCTCAGAGCAATCGATGAAATAAAGGGCGATATGGAAAAGCCTTATCCTATGGACAGACTTCTCTGCGGCGACGTCGGCTTCGGAAAAACCGAGGTCGCGCTTCGTGCGGCTTTTAAATGCGCGGCAGACGGTAAGCAATGCGCGATACTTGTTCCCACAACAATTCTCGCGTATCAGCATTACCGTACCATACTTAAAAGATTTGACGGTTTCCCTGTCGAGATAGAGATGCTGTCACGCTTCAGAACTCCTAAGGAGCAGGAGAAAATACTTAAAAATTTGAAGCGCGGCTCGCTTGACATAATCGTAGGCACGCACCGTCTTGTTTCAAAAGATGTAAAATTTAAGGACCTCGGCCTTTTAATAGTCGATGAGGAGCAGCGCTTCGGCGTGGCTCAAAAGGAGAAGCTCAAGGAGCTGTTCCCAACGGTTGATGTTTTGACCTTGTCGGCGACGCCTATTCCGAGAACGCTTAATATGGCTATGACCGGCATACGCGATATGTCCGTAATAGAGGAGGCTCCGCAGGACAGATACCCCGTTCAGACATATGTTATAGAGCATGATATGGGAATTCTCTGCGAGGCCATGGAGAAGGAACTTCGCAGAGGCGGTCAGGTATATTATCTCCACAACCGTGTCGAATCAATAGAAAGCACGGCGGCTAAGATAAAGGAAATGATGCCGTCGGCTCGTATAGCCGTGGCGCACGGCCGAATGGGCGAGGAGGAGCTGTCTGAAATCTGGCGTGACTTGCTTGAGGGCGACATAGACATACTCGTTTGCACCACCATTATCGAGACGGGCGTCGATGTTCCGAATTGCAATACGCTGATTATTGAGGACGCCGACAGGCTCGGGCTCGCCCAGCTTCATCAGATACGCGGAAGAGTCGGCAGAAGCACACGCAGAGCGTCGGCATATTTCACGTTTAAGCGTGGCAAGGAATTGTCGGAAATAGCGAACAGACGACTTTCGGCAATAAGGGAATATACCGAATTCGGCTCCGGCTTTAAGATTGCCATGCGTGACCTTGAAATCCGCGGAGCGGGCAACGTTCTCGGCAGAGAGCAGCACGGACATATGGATAAGATAGGTTACGAGCTTTATTCTCGGCTTCTTCGCGAACAGCTCGGCGACATTGAAAAGGAATACGAAGTCGAAACGGATATCCGCCTCGACGCGTTTATTCCGAACGGCTATATATCCGTTTCCGCTTCACGGCTTGACGCGTACAAAGCCATTGCGGAAATACGCACGGAAGAGGACGAAGTTCGCGTTTATAACTCGCTCAAAGATTCCTACGGCGCGCCGCCCGAAGAAGTGGGAAACCTTATGCTCGTAGCGAAAATCCGAAACCTTGCGGGCGAAGCGGGGGCAAAAGAAGTCACTTCCGCAAGGGAGCGCGCAGTCATTACTTTACGCGATTTGAACGCCTTGCGCGACGGAAGTATCCATGCCGCTTTGGCTGAATTTAACGACAGTGCCACTCTTTCGTTTTCTTCTTCTCCCGTCGTAACCCTTACCGCAAAGGGCGGCGGTTCAAAGCAAAACGCGCTTTTGACAATGGAATTTTTGGCTTTTGCTTCAAAAAAACGAAAAGAAAACGAAAATAAATAAAAAAAGTCTTTTAAAAACCTTGCAATAAGCCTCATAATCTTGTATAATATTTAGAGTATAGGCACGCATGTACGCGCATTACGCGCGCAAGGCTTGCTTAAAGTTACAAAAAGTTCTTAACGACCATAGGGAGTATCTTATGAAAAACAAACTGTCCAAAATCGTAGTAATGATTATGGCTGTGGTTATGTGCCTTTCCGCCTTTGTCGGTTGCGACTGGATTACCACCAACGTTGACGAAGACATGAAGCAAACGGTAGCCACCGTCAAAATTTCCGAAGCGGTAAACGCCGAGGATATTACCAAAAAGCAATTGAACGCCGGCTATCTTTCTTACGGCTATCAATACGTTCAGAACTACGGTTACACGACGAGCAAGGCTTACTCGCTCGTTCTTCAAAACCTCGTCAATAACAGAATCATCGTTCAGCAGTCGAGGGTGGAAATAGCCAAGCTTTACAATTCTTTCTTAGACGGTTCCGCTACCGCTAAAACCGACTTTGAAAAGTACATGAAGGACAACACCCTTTCGGGAAGCGCTAAGCTTGACGCAAAGGAAAGCTCCGCCGAGGCTCTCGAAAAGTTTTTGAGCGAATACGAAGTCGAACAGGCTAAATATTCCGTGAGAAAGTCGATCAATTCTATGATAGACACTTACGTAGAGGACGACGAGGAAGAAGACGAGCGCGAAGAAGTTACTTACACCGCCCGCACGAGCCCAACCGAAAAAATCGAAAAGCGCTACGACGAATGGGAACTCAAAACGGCTACCCCGACCGATAAGGAATATTCCGTCGCAAACCTTACCTTAAAGGACGACGCCATCAAAACAAAGTACACTAATAAGTTCGACCTTAACTCCGCCGTTGCGAAAGCTTACAAAACGGACTACGACGGAAAGGGTAGAAAAAAGGCTTATTCGTCTTTGATTAAAACTCTTAAAAACACCGGGCTTATCGGCAAAAACGAACAAATCAAGGACAACGAATTCAAGTATTCGTACTTTGAGGACCTTTATAAGTCGCAACTCGAATCGGCTCTCGTTTCCCGCTATGAAGATTCCCTTATCGCGGGCGTCGAAAAAACGCTCGACGGCGAAAATTACGACGCGCTTTGGGCTCAATACAAAGTAGAATACGAAACGCAGAAAGAAACTTACAAAAACGACCGTTCGGCTTACGAAAAGGCTCTCGGCGAAGTTTCCGACACCAAGTTCGTCCTCGCAAACCCGTTTAAAGGCGAAGCTTACGGCTACGTTCTCAACTTGCTTATCGGCTTTACCGACGAGCAGAGCGCGGACTATAAGGAATATTCCGCTAAAAAGGGTATAAACGAAGCGGACAAGATTGCTTACAGAGAAAAACTCCTCAAAAACCTCGTTGCAAAGGATCAGCGTACGAGCTGGGTACAAAACAGTTACGGCACGTACGATAAGGCTACTAAAAAGTTTACTTTCGACAGTAAGTATCTCGTTTCCGACGATGCCGCTCTCTCTTCCTTCATCGGCAAAGTTACCGTAAAGGACGAAGACGGTTACGTTAAAGAAAATTCCGACGGCGTCGAAGAAACCAAGTGGGAAGTAACCGACGTTACGAGCGATACGATTGCGTTTGACGCTTTCTACGACACCTACTTGAAAACGCTTATCGGCGACAAAAAGATTTACGAAAAAGACAACGCTTCGACGATCGGTCAAACGACTTTCACGGACGAGCTTAACGATAAGTTCAACGAGCTTATGTTTGCTTTCTCCACCGATACGGGCTGCCTCAACAAGACTTACGGATATCTTTCCACTCCGTCCAACTCCGATTACGTTAAGGAATTTGCCAATGCCGCAAGAGCCGTCGTGACGGAAGGCGTAGGCGCGTATACGGTCGTCGCAACCGATTACGGTTATCATATCATAATCTGCACCAACGTTATTTCCGACCCGTATAATCCGGAAACGGACGAAGCCAAATTCAAAGCCGACGTTCTCACGGAAGACACCATTGCCTATAAGTACAGAAACGTCAAGGTCAATGCCGTCGTCGATTCGGAAGTTTCCAAAATCGCCAACAAGTTCATAAGCGAAGCCAAAGGAAAAGAAACAACCGTTTCCTACAACTACGGCGCGTTTAAGGACCTTGTAGAAAAGGACGATTTCAACAGCATTAAGGAATAAAAAACGCATTCATGTAAAACAAAAACACGCATAGCCTTTGTGGTTACGCGTGTTTTTGCTTGTAAAAAACAATTCTGTATATTCTCGCTTATATACTCTCGTCCGCAACGCCGTTTAAAATTTCGGCTATGCGCTTTGCTCCGTTTTCTTTAAAAAGCCCTTTTGCCGCGAGCGAGTAGGAAGAGTAATTGTTGCGCAAAAAGTCGAGCTTTCTTAAAAGCTCCTCGCCTGAAAGGGTATCCTCGTCGGCCTTTAAAGCCGCGCCGTTTTCCGTAAAGAAGTTTGCGTTCTGTATCTGGTCGCCGCGCGTGGCTTTTTTCAAAGGAATATATAAAGCCGGCAGACCTCTTGCCGATATTTCCCAAGCGGAGTTAGAGCCGCACCGCGCCATAACGATGTCCGCCGCGGAGTAGGCTTGCGCCATGTCCTTTACGAACGGCACTCTATGGTAGCCATGTTTAACCTCTTTTTCGATTATCTGCTCATCGCCGCATATGTGCAGAACATCATACTTAGTCGTTATCAGGTTTAAGTTTTTAATTGTTATTTCGTTTATCGCTTTTGAACCGCTTCCGCCGCCGAAAACAAGGATAACGGGCTTATAGGCGGACTTCTTATCATTATTTTGTCGCAAAGCCTTTAAAAGAGAATTGTCGGAATCGGGGATTTTTTTTAGCAGACTTTCCCTTATCGGCGGCCCGACGCAAACACCGTTTTTAAAATTTTTCGCACATGAAGGGAAGCTTGTCAAAACAAACTTTGCTTTTTTTGCCGTAAGTTTTGTGGTAAGCCCGGGTGAAAAATCCGACTCATGAATTACCACGGGGATATTGAGAGAAAACGCGGCAAGGCACACCGGCAACGCAACGTACCCGCCCTTTGAAAACACCGCTTTCGCGTTTGTTCTTTTCAGAATTTCTTTTGCTTCGTTTACCGCCGAAATAAGCCTGAACGGTATTGCAAGGTTGCTTAATTTGATTCCGCGGTAAAGCTTAGGTGCGGATATGCTCATATATTCGAATGTGCCGTTGACCATTCGTTTTTCAAGCCCGTTGCTTCGCCCCACGAATATCGGGTTAAGCTCGTTTTTCAAAAACGGAGCGACCGCAAAAAACGGCGTAACATGCCCCGCAGTGCCTCCGCCCGTAAAAATAATATTTTTCATAGTATATATTATGAATAAAAAATACATTTTTTTGTCAAATGTCTTGAAATACTTTTTATTTTATAGTAGAATATATATACAGAATTTTTTTTACGGTAAAAAGGTGGAAATATGGGTTACGTTATAGGTCTTGACGTGGGAACGACTTCCGTTCGTTCCGCCGTTTACAACACGGAAAGCGGCGAGCTGAAAATGGTTAAGCAAAAAAGCACCGAGCAGTTTTATCCTAATCCCGGCTGGGTAGAAGAGGACGCGGAAGAAATTTTTCTTGCGGTGTCTTTATGTTTAGAAGAAGCTGCGGACAAGTTAGACGGCAAAGAGGTTTTAGCCCTTGCCGTCACCAACATGCGCGAAACCGTCGTTTGCTGGGATTCCGTCACAGGAAAACCCCTCTATAACGCGATTATTTGGCAATGCCGCCGCACGAAAGAATACTGCGAAAATTTGAGCGTAGAAGAAAAAAGAACGATAACGGACAAAACCGGGCTTGTTGTGGACGCATACTTTTCCGCAAGCAAAATCCGCTGGCTGCTCGACAACTCCGAAAAGGTCAAGGCGGCAAAAAGGAAAGGCAGACTTATGGTCGGCACGGTGGACGCGTACTTAATTTATCGTCTGACGGGACTGAAAAACTTTGTAACCGACGTTACGAACGCGTCCCGCACGATGCTTTACAATATAAAAACCTTGTCCTACGACAAAGAATTGCTCGATATCTTCGGGATAGACGAAAAAATCCTACCGCGCGTCATCGATAACGACGAAATCGCCGGGTATACGTTTATAAACGGCAAACCCGTTCCGATCGCCGGCGTTGTGGGCGACCAGCAAGCCGCGCTTTACGGGCAGGGTTGCTTTCAGAAAGGTTCCGCTAAAATAACTTACGGAACGGGGCTTTTCATGCTTTTTAACACGGGCGAAAAGATAGCGAAGTCCGAAAGCGGGCTTATATCCGCGATTGCTTACAGAACGGGCAAAAAGACGACCTACGCCTTAGAAGGCAGCGTTTTCAACGCGGGTACGGCTGTGCAGTGGCTCAGGGACAAGCTCGGCGTGATAACAACCGCCGCCGAAAGCGAAGCCCTTGCAAAATCCGTTCCGTCAAGCAACGGCGTATGTTTCGTTCCCGCATTCACGGGGCTTGGCGCGCCCTATTGGAAAAGCGATTCTTCGGGGCTTATAACGGGGATAACCCGAGGCTCCACAAAGGCGCATATAGTCCGCGCCGCGCTCGAATCGATGGCGTTTTCCGCTCGTCAGCTTATAGAGATAATGGAAAGGGAAAGCGGAGCAAAGCTTGAAGAAATCAAAGCCGACGGCGGAGCTTCCGAAAACGGATTTTTAATGCAGTATCAGGCGGATCAACTCGGCAAGGAGGTCGTCGTTCCCGCTTCAAGCGAAGCAACCGTTTTCGGCGCGATACGGCTCGCTTTAAAAACCCTCGGTATCGCCGAGGCTGAGGACAAAAAATCCTTCGTGCTGTATAAGCCGGGCATACGTGACGACAAGGCTTACGAAAATTACTTATCTGCCGTCAAACGCTGTGTTTACGATGCTTAAAACAAAAGACGTTAAAAAAACGAAAGACGAAAAAATATTAAAGAGGTGTGAATATGAAAAGGATTACTCTTACCGCGCATGACGGTAAACAAGTCGCCGTTACGGAGTACGCGCCGAGCGGCTATCCGAAAGGAATTTTGCAGATTGTACACGGCATGGTCGAGCATGCCGGTCGATATGATTTTATCGGTAATTATCTTGCTTCGCAAGGATACCTCGTCATAATGGACGACCACAGGGGTCATGGATTTACCGACCCGGACACGCTCGGATTCTGCGACGGAGATATGTGGGAAGACACGATAAAGGACCTTGCCGCGCTCTCGGATTATTGTCATGAAGCTTATCCCGATTTAAATCTCGTCATAATGGGGCATAGTTACGGCTCGTTTTTAACTCAACGTTATATAGAGCTTTACCCCGAAAACGTTTCGGGTACGATTTTAGGCGGTACGGCGAGAATGGACGGGCTTCAGGTGACGGCGGGGCAAATCGTAGCGAATATCGGCTGGAAGTTCAAGGGCAAGGATAAGCCCGCAAAACTCATAAAAAAACTCACGTTCGATTCTTATGAAAAAAAGCTCGGCGGCAGCTTTATTTCTTCTATCCCGCGCGAAGCGGAAAGGTATGAAAACGACTCCAAATGTTCGTTCGTGTGCAGTTATAACTTCTACAAATACTTTTTCAAAGGCTTAAAGAGTATTTACAAAAAACAGTCGCTTGCTTCCCTTGACAAGGATAAGCCGATACTCATAATGAGCGGCGATACCGACCCGGTGGGCGATTACGGTAAGTCTGTCAAACGCCTTTACGAAACGTATAAAAAAGCGGGCGTAAAGGACGTTACGTTAAGGCTTTTCGAGGGCGTACGGCATGAATTTTTAAACGACGTTTCGCGCGAGGAAGCGAGCCTTTTGATTTTAGGCTTTTTGAATCATCTCTGTTGAATATAAACTATAAGAAGTAAATCTTTTGTCTATCGCCAAAATCTTTAAAACCCTTGCGGGTTTAACGCAAAAACTTGCATTTTTGCGCTTCTTGTTTGAAATATCGTCAGTTTTGCTTGAAAATGCACTTCGTGCGCTTTCAGACAAAACTTCCTGTATTATAAAAAATACGAGCCGAAAGATTAAATGTGCTTCTTTCGGCTCATAATATTTTTATGTTAAGTCAAGACGAAATAGAAAAACTTTTGAAGTACGCAAGCCCGAAAACTTGCGCAAAACTCACAAAAATGCTCGTGGAAGAAAAAATCAAAAATCCCAATCGGGAATGAATTTTTCGCTTTGCGAGGAAAATT
>ERZ779725.1634-NODE-1634-length-11949-cov-2.730536_pt1 | contig 11949 bp, 9 predicted proteins | sample MGYA00511890_ERZ779725 | MGnify/ENA primary metagenome ERZ779725 (study PRJEB29588, sample SAMEA2148549) | human gut metagenome | biome: human gut; feature: human-associated habitat; material: faeces | place: Denmark | collected 2008/2010 ...
AGACCGATGCGGAAACGGAGGAGATAACCGAAGCTTCAGAGGCTCTTTCCGAGAGCGAAGAGAGCACGGAAAACGCCGTATCATTGTCGAAAAACAAAAAATCAAAAACGCTTGTCACGGTAATTTGTTCGGTATCGGCATTTATCGTTTTGGCAGGCGGAGTATGCTTTATTGTGTTTTATGTAAAGAAACGCCGCAAAAACGGCGAAAAAGAAAAATCTGTTAAGGAGAGCTCTTCCCAAAAATGACAAAACGTGTTATTTCGGTGTTTTTATGCGTCCTGTGTGTTATATCCTCAATTTCTTTTATCGTATCGGCAAAAGAGAATAAGGAGTATACGTCCGACAATTTCCTTAGCGTCGCGGACGGTATTATCGCATGGAAAAAAGCCGATAACGGCTCGGAACCCGACGGATATTTGATTAACGATAAATATTTGGAAAATGCGGGTACTACTCCGGGGGATTGGTATCCCATAGCTCTCGGCAGACTCGGAATACAGGATAACAACGAGGGCTACCTTGCGGTCATAAAAGACAGGGTAGAGGAGCGTTATCGCGAAAGCGGAAGGCTCAGTGCCGCAAAGGCAACAGAGTGGCACAGAATAGCACTCGCCGTTCTCGCTATGGGCGGCGACCCGACAAATTTCGGAACCGACGAAAACGGCGCGCCGATAAATCTGATAGCGGACGGAACCTACGACCGGCAAGACAACGCCGCTCGGAAGACAGGGCATAAACGGCTGGATATGGGGGCTTATAACTCTTGACAGTATGCGCTATGCTGTGCCTGACGGAGCGTACAACACCCGCGACGATATAATCGTTGAAATAATTTCAAAGCAGCTTTCCGACGGCGGATTTGCCCTGAGCTCGGATGATGCAGACCCCGATATTACCGCTATGGCGATAACGGCACTCGCACCATATTATAATTCCGAAAAAATATATTCTTATCACAGAAAAGCGTTGTCCGCCGATGAGAGCAAAACGGTGCACGAGGTTGTCGATGAAGCGGTTTTGTGCCTTTCACGTCTGCAACTCGACACGGGCGACTACAAAAGTTGGGGAACTCAGAATGTAGAGAGTACTGATTGGGTGGCGCTGTGCAGTCTTAATATCGACCCTCTCTCGGACAGCCGTTTCATAAAAAACGGCAACACCCTTTTTGACGGTATAATGCGTTACAGAATGACGGACGGCGGATTTGTCCATTCGTTTACTTACGACCCCGACAATCCCACATCTTTGCCCGATAAATCAAATACCATGGCGTCGGAGCAGACCCTTTATACCATGGCATCTCTTTGGCGGCAAAAAAACGGTATGAGAACTCTTTTCGATTTCAGAAAAGAGCAGAGCTCCGCGCTTAAATCGCGAATAAACGACCTTACTTCCGACATTTCAAAAATCGGCAATAAGACCGATAAACAAACGCTTCGCGAGCTTCTTGCGGTTTTTTATTCGTTGCCCGAAACAGAGCGGTGCTACGTGAGCAATTATTGGACTTTGTCCGATGAAGCCAAAAAACGCGGAATAGACGTTTCGGAAATAGCGGGTGAAACCGCGGTGATTGTGTTTTCGGATGATGACGCAAACGACGACGCCATTTTGTATTTTACCGATTCCGACCGTGCAATGGTTGACTCCCTGCCCGAAAAACTCACTACGGAGCAGTATGTTTTGGTTGTAACATTGCTTGATAAGCTCGAAAGGAGTGAAGATTTTGACGGTAAAGACGCATATCTCCGAAAGCTTGTTTCGGCAAAGGAGCAAATTGCCGCGGTTCAGGCGGAAATAGATTCGCTGAACGACGACATTAAAGCCGAGCTTTATCCGTTTGATAAAATCACGCTCAAGGATAGGGGCAAGGTGAATAAAATCGTTAAACGCTATAACGCGCTCAGCGAATATGACAGAGCAAAAATCGAGCGTTGGGAGGATGTCATCAAGACAAAGACAAAGCTTGACAATATCGTTCGCGCCATAGTAATATCTGTTGTACTGTTTGTTTTAGCGGTAGGACTTACCGTGTTTATAATTATAAGAATCAGACGCCGTAAGATGAAAAAAACTCTCGAAATGGAGGAGCTTGCGGCAATGTATAAGGATGAAGACGACGAAATGCGGTAATTTTTTCTCGCGGAAGGGGGGTCATAATTGAAAAAAGATATTTTGGCGCTCCTGTCGTTGGCGCTGATAATAGCCGTATTGATTCACGGCACAAACATTCAGTCCGTTGACGAGTACTACCTTACTCATATCGACGATATAACCCCGCAGAGCGAGACGGTTTTTATCAGTATTCGCTGTGATACCGTGCTTCAAAATTACGACGAGCTTGACAAAGCCCTGCAATCCGATAAATATGTGCCGCAAAACGGCGTTATATTGCCGGAAACCGAATATGTGTTGAGACCCGGCGACACCGTTTTTGATATACTTGACAGGGCGGTAAGGTATAATAAAATACAGATGGAGTATCAGGGTGCCGATAAAAACAGCTATGGCAGCGTATACGTTCAGGGTATAAATTATCTGTACGAATTTTCCTGCGGACCGCTTTCGGGTTGGATGTATCAGGTGAACGGCGAATTTCCGAATTACGGATGCTCAAAATACAAACTGAAGGACGGCGACCGAATAGCATGGGTCTATACCTGCGATCTCGGCAAGGACGTCGGCTGTATATGGATGGGAGATGAAACGGGATGAAAGCTTTCGGCGGATATCATCCGGCTGTTACTTTTACATATTTTATATCTGTGCTGTTAACGGCTATGTTTGTATGGAATCCCGTAATACAGCTCACAGCACTCCTCGGCGGCATTATGTTTTCGCTTATGCTCGTGAGGAAAAAGGTTATTTTAAGCGATATTGGCTTTTATCTTCCGCTTTTTCTGCTCGTGGCTGTTACAAATCCTCTGTTTTCACATAACGGCGTTACTCCGCTTTTCTTTATGAACGGTAACCCTGTAACGCTTGAAGCGGTTGTTTACGGCGTTTTTATCTCGGTGATGGTTGTCGGAGTGCTGTTTTGGTGTAAGTGCTATAATGAAATTATGACCGAGGATAAATTCTTGTATCTGTTCGGCAGAATTATTCCGAAAATGTCGCTTGTGCTTTCCATGGCTCTCAGATTTGTTCCGATGTTTAAAAGACAGATGAAAAATGTGAGCAGAGCGCAAAAGGCAATGGGGCTTTATTCGCAAAAAAGCTATGTTGACAGATTACGCGGCGGAATACGTGTTTTTACGGCGATGATTTCGTGGTCGCTTGAAAATTCCATGGAGCTGTCGTCGTCTATGAGAGCGCGCGGATACGGTCTGCACGGCAGAACAAACTTTTCGCTGTTTAAATTCGGGGCAAGAGACGCGGCGGTTTTATTGTCGGGATTATTGCTTTTTGCTGCCGTACTTATAGGCGTCGGCAGCGGAAGCATCGATTTTACATTTTATCCGGAGCTCGGCAAAATCAGCCTTTCGTTAAAATCGTTAATTACTTACATTTCGTTTTTTATATTATCGTTTCTTCCGTTTTTTATTGAGGTAAAGGAGAATTTAAAGTGGAAATATTACATATCGAAAATTTGAATTTCCGTTACCCCAAGGCGGAAAAAGATACTCTTCACAATATTTCTCTTAATATCGGGCAGGGTGATTTTACTGTAATATGCGGCGCAACTGGCTGCGGAAAGACCACCCTTTTAAAGCTGATTAAAAACGAGCTTGCTCCCGCAGGTGAAAAGAGCGGCGAGATACTCTATAACGGGAAAAGCATCGATTCCCTCAGCCTTCGCGAGAGTGCATGTGCCATAGGGTTTGTCGGGCAAAATCCCGATAATCAGATAGTTACGGACAAGGTTTGGCACGAGCTGTCGTTCGGTCTTGAAAATCTCGGCGTGCCGCAAAACGTAATTCGCCGCAGAGTGGGCGAGATGGCGAGCTATTTCGGCATACAGGATTGGTTCCGCAAAAAAACAGACGAGCTTTCGGGCGGTCAGAAGCAGCTTTGACATCTTCCGTCGGTTATGGTAATGCAGCCCAAGGTGCTTATCTTAGATGAGCCCACAAGTCAGCTTGACCCCATAGCCGCGGCCGATTTTATAGCGACGCTTAAGAAGCTGAATACCGAATTCGGTATTACCGTGCTTTTGGTAGAGCACCGTCTTGAGGACGTTTTCCCGATAGCCGACAAGGTTTTGCTTATGGAAAACGGCTGCGTGCTTTTGTATGATTTACCGCGTGCCGTCGGTAAAAATCTTAAAAAAATAAATCCCGAGCACCCTATGCTCAAGGGTCTTCCGAGTGCCGTAAGGCTTTACAATCTGCTCTCGTCGGACGAAGTCTGCCCGCTTACGGTTAAAGAGGGGCAGGAGTTTTTCAGACGTAATTTCAAAAGGAATATAGACTTTTCCGACGGTGATAAATCAGAATATTCCGATAAAACCGATGCGGCAATCGAGCTTAAAAATGTTTGGTTCAGATATGAAAGAGATTTGCCCGACATTCTGCGCGGCGTAAATCTTAAAGCGGATCGCGGCGAAATAATTTGTATTCTCGGCGGCAACGGCACGGGAAAAACGACAATGCTGAATGTTATTTCTGGTCTTAATAAGCCGTATCGCGGCAAAATAAAGATAGACGGCAAAAAAATCAAGGATTATAAGGGCAATTCGCTGTACCGAAAGAAGCTTGCATATCTGCCGCAAAATCCGCAGACGGTATTTTTAAAGGATACCGTTTCGGGCGATCTCGAAGAAATGCTCAAGGCGATGGAGTATAAAAAAGAAGAGCGCGAGGAAAAAATACGCGATATTTCCGAAAAACTCGGTATAACGGATTTGCTTACGAAGCATCCTTATGACCTCAGCGGCGGTGAACAGCAAAAATGCGCCCTTGCGAAAATGTTGCTTTCAGAGCCTGCAATACTGCTTTTGGACGAACCGACAAAGGGACTTGACGCCTTTTCAAAGTCTTCGCTTTTGAATGTATTGAAGAAGCTTAAATCGGACGGAATAACGGTTGTTATGGTAACTCATGATGTTGAGTTTGCCGCTGTCGGCGCCGATAGGTGCGCGCTGTTCTTTGACGGCGAAATCATTTCTTCCGATGCGCCGAATTCGTTTTTCGCCGAAAATAATTTTTATACGACGGCGGCGAACCGCATAGCCCGTCCGCTTTGTCCCACAGCGATAACGAGTGAAGAGGCGGCTGAGTGCTGTCGCGGAAACGGAGAAGATAATGGTTAAAAAATGGCTTTCGTATATTTTTCCGTGCATTTTGGTGCCTGCGGCGGTTTTGCTCGGAGCCACAGTGTTTAAAGATAAACAGTATGCATGGATATCGCTTTGCGTTGCCGTGTTGTCGTGCGTTCCGTTTTTTCTCGCCTTTGAAAAGGGAAAAAGCGGTACAAAGGAAATGATTTTAATAGCTGTTATGGTCGCGTTGTCGGCAGTCGGCAGACTTATTTTTGCGTGGGCACCCAGCGTAAAACCGGTGACGGCACTCGTTATAATAACAGCGATGTATTTCGGCCCACAGGCAGGCTTTATGACGGGTGCGCTGACCGCCGTAATATCGAATTTTTATTTTGGGCAGGGTCCATGGACACCGTTCCAGATGTTTTCGTGGGGTATAGTCGGGCTTATAGCCGGAGTTTTCGCTCCGCAGCTTAAAAAAAGTCTTGTGTTCAGAATAATTTACAGTGCCGTTTCGGGAGTGCTGTATTCTTTGCTTATGGATATTTATACAACCCTTTGGTATGACGGCACGTTTAATCTGACGCGGTATATTGCCGCTGTTACGTCGGCTGTGCCCGTTACGTTTACCTATGTAGTTTCCAATGTTGCATTTATAATAGTGCTTGCAAAGCCTATAGGCTCGGTTCTTGAACGAATTAAGACAAAATACGGAATGCAATAATGCATTCGTATAAAATCGTTCACCTTTACCTTTACCGTGCCGATAGAAGACTTTTTTATCTGAAATGATGCCGTAATCGCCGTTTTTGCGCAAACATTGACGGATTTTACCATGCAAATCCGTTTTGCGTAGGCACAAAACCCTTATTGATTGCAATAAATTAAAATATTTGAATAAATCATTTGACAAAGGTATGTACGTTTGGTAAAATATATAAGCTCTTTGTTGAGCTCAATAAATCGAATACGGAGAGTTATCGAAGTGGTCATAACGGGCCTGACTCGAAATCAGGTAATCCCTAACGGGACCGAGGGTTCGAATCCCTCACTCTCCGCCAAGAATAAAGGGTATAGCGTTTGCTATACCCTTTATTTTTTTGTTGATAAGACAGCAAGGGATTCGAACCCTTACAATCTTTTGCAAGACGAAGTCTTGTCAAAAGAAGTCTATAATAGGATAGTTTGCGGAGCAAACTCGAGGGCGAACGAAGTGAGCCGAGTCCCTTAGAGGCAAGACCTGTCCCTGTGCGCAACAAATTTGATATAAAATCACATTCTGCCAGCAGTTTTTACAGAGTTGTTTAATCATAATATTTTAATTCAAAACAAACCTCCGTTATATTCAGCTTGAATTTTGAATATGCGAATTGCACTGACTATTAACCCTATAAGCAATATTGTAGCACCTACAACCGATATAACCTTAACTTGATAAAATAGGCTTAAAAACGAGTGAATTATAATAGGAATGCTCATTTCTGCTAACGCCGTACCAATTGCTCCCGAATAGTTTTCAACATCTGTTACGTTTTTGTAGTGATATGAATGCAGCAGAGATAAATTTCCGCCTTTTATTATTAAGCCGACAATCAAAACTGCTACTGCAATCACAATCGAAATAACCGATGTTAAAATGTTTTCAATTTCAATTTCGGTTTTAAAGGCTTCAAAAAGGTTTTTTGCAAGAATAATTAAAGCCGGCGATATAGCAATTATAAGTAACAGCGTATAAATCGCAACCTGCTTTTTCTGCTTTTCATTAGCACGCTCATTTTTTCGGATAGCCTCAAGCACATTTTCATCTGCAGTTGTTGACAGTTTTTCAATATCTATTCTTTTTCCCGAAAGTAATTCGTTTACGCTAACCGAAAAGAACTCGCTTAAAGCCATTAGTGACGATACATCAGGATAGCCTTTTCCTGTTTCCCAACGAGAAATTGCTTTGTCAGAAACGTTCAATACCTCTGACAAATCTTTTTGTGTCATTTCTCTTTCGTTGCGTAATTTTGCTATAAACGCGCCGCATTTTGTTGCATCCATAAAAACACCGCCTTTTATTTTACCTAAAGAATAGCATTAAAAGCCTAATAAGGCAACCTATGAATCGTAGAATGCGGAAAAACATTTGGCAACAGACAACCGTAAGGTCTATCCCTACAGTACAATATATTTTTCCGTTTGATAATTACAGTTAATATATTTGTAAATTCCCTCGGCAGGGACAAGCTCCTGCCATACACTGCGGGATATTATTAGCAATTTGTGCTGTATTTTTTTATTATACAACATTCCTCTTTTCACTTTTCGCTTTTCTCAGCCCGTAAGGGCTTGCTGCCGTCATACCGCGCAGGATGAAAACAGCAAATGCAAAAATGTATTTGAAAAAGTTAAATAATAAACCGAAACAGAGTGGTAGTGAACCAAAGCTGTTAACGGTAACCATTTATGTTTGCCTTTCGACGAGGGGGATTAACTTCAAGCAGTGATGGGGTTGACTGCTGGGCAAAAAATGAAGAAATGGTTGACTGGATTGCTATTCAATATCCTAAGATTAAAAAGGTATTTCAGCAGTTAGGTTGTGATGAATAATTATGAATAAGTTACTGATTGCAAAAATTTTCTCAACAAATAATTTTATCCGACAGCTTAAGCTGCACTCTTTGTGTCATTCGATGACGTCTTGTCCGAATATCGTTTTTGTGATAAAATATATATTATTAAAAATATGTTTGTAGGGCGATATAAGATAAAACCGCCTGCAAAAATACTGATTATAAGGAGAATTGTATGGAGCTCATACGTTTGAGAGACAGCAGTGGAAAAATATTTGATACCGCAATGAAGCTCTATGAAAAAAGCTTCCCGAAATACGAGCAGAGGTCATATGACGCACAGCAGAGGGCCATGTATGATGAGCAGTTCCATTTTGACCTTATATATGATGATGGCGAATTTATAGGCGAAGTGCTTTATTGGGATACCGACAGCTTTATATATATTGAGCATTTTTGTATTTTATCCGAAAAGCGCAACCGCAAGTACGGAGAGCGCACACTCTCGATGCTGCAAGGCTGCAATAAAACCATTATTTTGGAAATCGACCCGCCGAAGGATGAAATATCCATTCGCCGTCGCGGATTTTATGAGCGAAACGGATTTACATTAAACGACTTTGAGCATTTTGCACCGGCTTACACAAGAGGAGGCTCTGTTTTTGAGCTTAAAATTATGACGTATCCCGGTAAAATCTCAAAGGAACTGTATGATGATTTTTATGAGTTCCTTTGTGCCAAGGTAAAAATGTACATTTGACGGCGGTGCTTTTAACGGCGTGAGCTGTAAAGGTTGAATTCCGCCGTGATACATATTGAGTTAAACGTCGCTGTTAAAAAATGCACGCGTTTCTTTGTGAAAATAAATATCTGTTTACAGAATATATTGATTTTTTTACTCTTTTGTTGACATTGTACATAAAAATGTTATAATAAAAGCACTATGATTTAAATGAGGTGGAACAATATGGGAGCTAAAAAAACCGTAATGCTGACCGGTGCCTCCGGTCATATGGGTTTCCACGGCTTTAAGGAACTTTACGCTAAGAAAGATAAGTTTAATCTTGTTCTTTTACTTCGCGGAAGTGAAAAAAACCGTGTTAAATTCAAGGATTTTGAAAATGATCCTTCAGTCAGAATAGTTTGGGGCGATCTTACAAACTATGAGGATGTTCTCAACGCAGTAACAGGTTCTGACTATATTCTTCATGTAGGCGGTATGGTTTCTCCGGCAGCTGACTGGAAACCGTACAGAACACAGAAAACAAATATAGGTGCTGCTCAGAATATCTGCAAGGCAGTTCTTGCTCAGCCGGATCCCGACGCAGTTAAGGTCTGCTACATAGGCACCGTTGCCGAAACAGGCGGTCGTAACTATCCTATCCATTGGGGACGTTGCGGCGATCCGCTCAAGGTTTCGGTATATGACCATTATGCTGTTTCTAAGTGCATAGCAGAGCGTGTATTCGTTGAGAGCGGTATTAAGAATTGGGTTGTTATGCGTCAGTCGGGCATACTTTATCCCAACATTCTTAAAAATATGGATCCTATTATGTTCCACGTTCCGATCAACGGCGTTCTTGAGTGGTGCACCGTTGAGGATTCGGGTCGTTTGCTTGCCAACCTCTGCGATGAAGATGCAAAAGGCAACCTCGGTTCCGATTTCTGGAATCACTTCTACAATATAGGTTCAGGTAAGGAATACAGAATTTCAAACTATGAGTTTGAGTGCCTTCTTCTCGGTACTCTCGGTCTTGCAGGCCCCGAAAAGCTCTTTGACCCCAACTGGTTTACAACGAAGAACTTCCACGGTCAGTTCTATGCAGACGGCGATAAGCTTGAAAACTTCCTTCACTTCCGTGAGAACCTCCCCGTTAAGGATTACTTCAACCGTCTTGCAGATCAGGTTGAATTCTACTTCAAAATTCCGAGATATCTTCCGAAGAACCTCGTTGCAGCTTGCGCGAAGCCCTTTATGAAGAAGATTGCCAAGACTCCGGACTTCGGTACTCTTGACTGGGTTGAAAAGAACAACAAGCAGCGTCTTGACATCTACTTCGGCGGCATGGACGAGTGGAAGAAGATCCCGTCAAAGTGGGAAGATTTCGACCTCATCAAGTTCGATAAGGATAACAGCGCGGCTGAGCAGTTTAAGCTTGACCACGGTTATGATGAGACAAAGCCCGAAGCAGAGCTTGACATTGAGGATATGAAGCAGGCTGCTAAGTTCCGCGGCGGCGAGTGCCTCTCCGAGACAATGACAAAGGGTGATATGGCTACTAAGCTTAAATGGAAATGCGGCCACTGCGGCGCAGAATTCGAAGCAAGCCCCGCTCTTATACTTCTCGGCGGACATTGGTGCCCCGAGTGCTATATCCCGCATAAGGCTTGGGATTATGATGCTATCGCCAAGACAAACCCGTTCTTTGCTCAGGTTTGGTATCCGAACCACAGAAAAGACGAGAACAACCGTTACGACTTTGACGAGCTGTTCCACATAGACGGTGTTGCTTGGGACGACATTAAGAGATAATTTTGCAGAATTGCAAAAAAGAACCGTGAGGTCTTATGACTTCACGGTTCTTTTTTTGTTTACATGATTATTCTATTCCGATAACCTTGTAATCCTTGTCCTCAACGGCTTTCTTGAGAACGTCATTGTCGATTTCACCTTTAAGAGTAACCTTTGCGGTACCGCTTACATGGCTTACTTCGGCTGACTCAACCTCGGGTAATTCTTCAAGAGCTTTCTTGACTGCAGCTTCACAATGTCCGCACATCATACCTTCGATTTTAATTGTTTTTTCCATAGCTTTTGATTCCTCCGTTACATTTTTTAAATGCTTTTTTATTTTATGGTCGTGGCTTGCGTCACGAAGCTTAAACAGATTAAGTCTCAGGGCATTGGTTACAACGCAGAAGCTTGAAAGGCTCATTGCCGCAGCTCCGAGCATGGGGTTCAGCGTAAGTCCGAGAGGAATAAATACGCCGGCGGCTATCGGAATACCTATCGTGTTGTAGAAGAACGCCCAGAACAGGTTTTCGTGTATATTTCTAAGCGTCGCTCTGCTGAGCCTTATGGCTGCGGGCACATCGGAAAGCCGACTCTTCATCAGAACGACGTCGGCTGCATCTATGGCAACATCTGTGCCTGCACCTATGGCTAAGCCTATGTCGGCTCTTGTAAGGGCGGGTGCGTCGTTTATTCCGTCGCCGACCATTGCCACCTTGCCGAGCTTTTTAAGCTTTTTGATTGCCTCTTCTTTACCGCTCGGCAAAACCCCGGCGATTACTTCGTCAACACCGGCTGATTTACCTATTGCGTTTGCGGTACGCTCGTTGTCGCCCGTGAGCATCACAACGCGTATTCCCATATTCCTGAGCTCTTTAACGGCTTTAGGGCTGTCGTCTTTAATGACGTCCGCCACGGCTATAATGCCGAGAAGCTTCCCATCTAAAGCGAAGAAGAGGGGAGTTTTACTATCGCCTGACAGCCTTTCGGCAATTTCCTTGATGCCGGGCGATATTTCGGCCTTTGTTTTTATGAAATTGAGATTACCTGCGAATATATTCTTTCCGTTTACGGTGCCGCTGAGGCCGTTTCCGGGCAAAGCTTTAAAGATAGATACGTCGTCGCAGATGATATTTTTGCTCTCCGCATATGAAATTACAGCCTTTGCAAGCGGATGCTCACTCTTCTTTTCAAGAGACGCCGCAGCTTTAAGAAGCTCATTTTCTGTTATTTCACCGTTTGGGATAATGTCCGTAACTCTCGGCTCACCCTTTGTTATTGTGCCGGTCTTGTCGAGTGCCACAATCTGTATTCTGCCTGTTTCCTCAAGAGAAGCCGCTGTTTTGAAAAGAATACCGTTCTTTGCGCCGAGACCGCTGCCCACCATTATCGCAACCGGAGTCGCAAGACCTAAGGCGCACGGGCATGATATTACGAGAACCGAAATTCCGCGTGCAAGCGCATAACCTACGCCGTGACCGAGCAGAAGCCATATTACGGTTGTGATTACCGCGATAATTATTACAGCCGGGACGAATATGCCCGAAACCTTATCCGCGATTTTTGCTATCGGGGCCTTTGTGGCTGCGGCGTCGCTGACCATTTTAATGATTTGCGATAGGGTTGTGTCCTCACCTACGTGTATAGCACGGCATTTCAAAAATCCCGACCGATTGACGGTTG
>ERZ779725.1636-NODE-1636-length-11941-cov-2.564698_pt1 | contig 11941 bp, 9 predicted proteins | sample MGYA00511890_ERZ779725 | MGnify/ENA primary metagenome ERZ779725 (study PRJEB29588, sample SAMEA2148549) | human gut metagenome | biome: human gut; feature: human-associated habitat; material: faeces | place: Denmark | collected 2008/2010 ...
ATCAGAACATCTAGTACTTCTTAGTTTCAATACATGCTGATATATTATTGGAAGCGGATGCAGACATATCACAAATCCCATCACGATTCGTAGATACTGAAACAGTTTTACAGGGGCAAGGAGAAAATATGTTAAACGATTTGAAGAAAGAAATCACGGATTGCTACATGTACGGTGAGATCATCTGCCAACAGGGTTTTGGTCCAAAAACCGATATCTCCATGCATGACATGATCCGTTTTGATCTGTTGCAGTTTCTGGTGTATCTGACAGACAGCTCCGACGGCAGCCTGTACCCGGAGACACGCTTTTTACACGAATATCTCGGACAATATTTCACATTGGAATCTCTGATGCGCTTCAAGCAGGATCGCACAGCAACCCCCGAATTTGTCACAACGATTCCACGTTCCCTGACTTATTTTGTGGAAGCTGACCAGTCTGGGCTTTCTGCCTGCACGACGAAAGGTTTTTCAAAGTCAAGAAATCTGTACAACCTGTATGTCGAACTCGGTCAGGCATACATTTCCTGCAACAACCGGACAACCGACACAGAAGTCTCCGCGCTGACGGCTTATACCGGTATGATCGAGGAATACCTGCGCAAACTGAAACTGTTTGAGCCCGGCGAGAATCCGGCACTGAAGAATCCCCCGAAACCTTCCACCCCGAACAAGGCAGCCGATGCCAACACCCCTGCCAAAAATGCATCGACCTCGCAGGCGGCTATGGCTGCTATGAAAGGCACTATCAACAAGCAGGAAGTTCCAGAGGAAGATATCAAATTAGATGATCTGCTAAATGAATTAAACGAACTGACCGGACTTTCTGAAGTAAAGAAAGATATTAAATCACTGATCAACCTGTTGAAGGTGAAGAAGCTGCGGGAAGAGCGCGGCATGAAGCAGCCGGAAATGTCATTGCACATGGTATTTTCCGGGAATCCGGGAACTGGTAAAACAACCGTTGCCCGTCTGCTCGCCAAAATCTACAAATGTCTCGGTATCCTGCCGGGTGGTCAGTTGGTCGAGGTTGACCGTTCCAACTTAGTCGAAGGCTATGTCGGACAGACTGCCATCAAGACAAAGGAAGTCGTGGAAAGTGCCTTAGGCGGCGTACTCTTCATCGACGAAGCTTACACACTTACCGCAGGCAAAGACGGAAAGGACTTCGGGCAGGAAGCGGTAGATACCCTGCTTAAAATGATGGAGGATAACCGCGATAATTTGATCGTGATTGTTGCCGGTTATACGGAACTGATGCAGGAGTTTGTAGACTCCAATCCGGGACTCCGTTCGAGATTTAACAAATACATCAATTTCGAGGACTATAGTGGCGACGAGCTTTATGATATCTTCTTATCCATGTGCAAAAAACAGGAATACGAACCAAACGCACAGGGAAAAGCATATGTCAAAGAGTTACTGAATATCTGGGCAAAATCCCACGATGAAAACTTTGCAAATGCAAGAGAAGTACGAAACTATCTGGAGCGTTCCATCGCCAGACAGGCAAGCCGTATCGTCGAGCTTGACTCTGTCAGCGACAAACAATTAAAGACATTAACCAAGGGGGATTTAACGGAGGGATAATACCTGTGACCACAGGATTTCAAACAAATCCCGCTCTGTACGTTCCATCTGCGCATCTACGATGGCAGCCTCGCGCACCTGTCTGACAGAATCAGGCGGCTCGTGACGCTGCCATTTTGCATGAGCAGCATTTACAATCCGATATCCATGCTCGCGTACACGCAGACAGAAGTCAAGTGCGGAAAGCTCTGTCCGGAATTTATCCGAGAATCCACCCAACTGTACAAACACTGATCTTTTCACAAGCATACAATGTGCCGGCACAATCACATATTCGCGGTTCATTCCATAGTACCGCATCGCACCGGTCTCATCCTGCCGGATCTTCCGCCATTCTTTCCATGCATCAAATTGTGGTAATCCGCGATACGGATAGCGGTATAAATTTTTTATTTCCTTCAGATCAATCGCACGTTCTGTTTCCGCCTGCCATTTCTGAACCGGAGACTCATATGCCCCTGCGAATTCCAAGCCCGCGCAATACAGCCGATCCCGGTCATCATAGACCGTCCCGGCTACAATTCCGACGTCTTCACGCATAGCGATACCTAGCATTTCACCGAGTGCTATCGTATCGCCAATCTCCATATTCGCATCCAAAAATAAAAGGAAACTGCCATTCGCATACAAGGTTCCAAGATTTCGGCATTCCGTGCTGCTTTTCCCAGGCTCTGCCTCCACCACAGCAATATTTCGTCTGCGGCTCTGCATCTGCTGGTAATATTTCTGCAATTCCTCATCTGTTCGGTCTTCATCTACAATGATAATCTCAAAATTACTGTACCGTGTTTTCTCGTAAAATGGCTCCAGCATCTGTTCCATCAACGAACGATTCGTATGCCCGGTTATGATCATCGACACGAGTGGATTGCCCGGTGTATCATATTTTACCGTATATACGCTTCGCTGATCAGTCATCATGACACGCGCCAGCAAATGTTCCCGCGACACATGTGCCTCCAATGCCTCTTTGCCCGCCAGATTCTCCTGTGCATGCTTTGCCTCCCGCTCCGAAGAAGTTCCATCATGAATCCGTTTGTGATACAACACGCGCGGAATATGACAGATCTCCCGGTTGCCTTCACAGCAACGCAGGATCATATCGTAGCCCTGCGCACCATCATACTGACTATGAAAGCCTCCGTCCGCCAGCATAAGCTCTCTCCGTGCCACAAACAAATGGGAAATATAATTATATGCACGCAGCAGGTCGATATCGAATTCCGGTTTGAATCGCGGTTCCAGATAATGACTTCCATTTTCTGCCATCCGGTCTTCATCGGAATAAACCACATCATAGCGTTCTCTCTGCAAAGCATCCACCACCCAGTACAGGGCATCCTCCGTCAGGACATCGTCATGATCCAGCAATGCAACATACGCTCCTTTTGCCGCCTGCAATGCCCGGTTACTGTTCCCGGAAATTCCAAGATTTTCTTCCATTTTTATGTACTGGATTCGCGATTCATTCTCCATATATTGCCAGATAATGCGCTCCGTCTCCAAACTATACACCTTCTCCAGCACCGACAATTCGCCATCCTCTGATACGCGCGCATCAAGAACCGGCGGTTCTCCCTTCGCCTGACTGCCATCGACCAGACACAGTTCCCAGTTCCCATAGGTCTGATGCAGCACCGATTCCAGCATTGCACGTAAAGAAAGCTCCGGTGTCATATACACCGGAACTACAATACTGATACAAGGGCAGTATGAAAACACCCGCTCCCGCTGTGTTGCAAGTGCTTCCTCATCTGCCTCTATATTTTCTTTAAAAAAACGATCATACGCCAGATCCAGCCCCGTCACCATCGAACGTGCCTTGGAAAGCGCCTCCGGGATTGCAGTCGAACGAATATGCGCAAAGCCTTTTTTAATTGTATCCGCATTCAAGTCTGAAAGTCGAAACTTCATCGCCACTGCCTCCCCTTTTTCTTATTTCCGCACAGAGAAATCAAACGCATCTAACGCCAGATTCATGTTGTAGTACGGATCTCCGGTTGCCAGAATATCCACCCATCTTGACTGAAACAACTGCATCTCGCTGTGGAATCGCTTCTGTTTTTTCACAGTATCTTCTTTACCTCTGGATTTTGATTCATAATGATACAGCTTTGCCTGTGGAACATACACAACCAATTTGCCAAGCTTTCTTACTTTCAAACAAAAATCCACATCATTAAAAGCCACCTGAAATTCTGGATCCAGTCCTCCAACCGCATCGAAGGTCTCTCTGGAAATCATCAGACAGGCTGCTGTAACCGCACTATAATCACACGCAACAGAAGTCCGAAGCTGATAGATACCCGCCTGCTCATCCATTGCAGAAAATGCATGTCCGGCAATTCCGCCAATCCCAACAATTACGCCTGCATGTTGAATCGTGCCATCCTCAAAATACAACCGTGCACCAACAATTCCTACATCTTTGCGTTGACAATACCCAAGCATCTGAGTAATAAAATCCGGTGAAATCAGTTCGGTATCATTGTTTAACAACAAAATATACTTACCCTTTGTATGTGCAACACCAAAATTATTGATTTTGGAATAATTAAATTCCTCCTGCCAATACAACACCTGAATATGCGGATTTTCCACAAGTGATTCATAGTATGCAAATGTCTCTTGTTGCACACTGTTATTTTCTACTATGATAATCTCATAATTCCGATAAGTCGACCGTTGTTCAATCGCATCAATACATTTTTTCAAATCATCCACATGATCCTTGTTTGGAATCACGATTGACACAAGCGGTTCTCCCCGAACCAGATAACTCACCTGATAATACCCCGGAGCTGCTCCATCCACAACCTCCGCAGCCAGCCCCTGTCGCGCCAAATGCGCTTCTATCGCTCGTTTTCCAGCCTCAAACGCATAACGTTTTGCTGCCGGATCTTCCGCTGTCGATGCCGCATGTGCCCGCCAATGATACAGAATCTTCGGAATATGACAAATGCCATCTGCCTGCTCCGTGCAACGGAATATAAAATCATAATCCTGCGCACCATCAAACGCTGGATTTAACAACCCCACCTGATCCACTAAGTTTTTCTCTGCTACAAACATATGACAAATATAATTATTACAACGTAGCAAATCAATATTAAAATCCGGTTTAAAATTCGGTGCAAAGAAATAATCTCCTGTTTCATCCACCTTATCTTCATCGGTATAAATTACCTGCACCCGCTTCGCATTTAGCGACTCAACGCAGGCATAAAGTGCATCCGGCTCAAACAAATCGTCGTGATCACCAAACACAATATAATCTCCCGTCGCAAGCGTATATGCCTGATTCGTATTTTCGGCTATTCCAAGCGTTCCATCTTGTGAAGCTATATAATGAATTCTCTGATCCTTTTGCATATATACCTGCAAAAAATCGTATAAACATTTTTCTTTTCTTCCTCCATCCGAGAAGCATAACTCCCAGTTTCCATAGGTTTGTGCCTGCACCGACTCAATTAACGCACGCAGAAAGTCACAATTGCTCTCATATAATGGCACCAAAATGCTAAACTTCGGATGATATTCAAAATGCCGTCCACATTGTTCCTGTCTTTCACTATCTGTCAGCCGATGACTATGCATCCATTTATTATAATCCACATAGTTGGAACCAAGATGCAGGTACTTTTTTAATTTTGCACATGTATTACGCCATCCGAATGTCTTTATATTGTTGATTACACGGATTGCATTTATATATATACGTCCCATATCTGATTCTCCTGCTGTTTTCTATATCATCTGTTGTCTCAGTATATCATACATACAAAAAAATCTCACGAAAATATCAAGATTTAGTTGTTATTTTCTATTATATTCGTGTATAATAGACACGTTATAAGGTTTACCATTACGAATACCATTCTTATATCAATCTTTCAGTAATTAACCATATACCTTATAACGCACGAAGAGGAACCAGCATCACCGGTTCCTCTTTTTTGTATATCCAATATCAAGGCTCTGATTCATCTTCTCCTGAATCAGCCTTTATCTTTATATTACTAGGCTCTTCTCCGTTTCCAGACAGCCGGGCAGAACAACAGCATCATCGGGAAAATCTCCAGTCTGCCTGCCAGCATATCGAACATCAGAATATATTTCGTAAAATCCGTAAAATGTCCGAAATTCGCCATCGGTCCAACCAGAGAAAGCCCCGGACCGATATTGTTAAACGTCGCTGCTACTGCCGCGAAGTTCGTGACCAGATCTTTGTTCTCAATCGACACAAGCAGTACGGATACCGCGAAAATAACCATATATGTCATAAAATAGACATTTGTCGCCCGCAGCGTCTCATGCTCGAGTGGTTTTCCCTCGATTTTGATCTTCTTCACGGAACGCGGATGCAGATAAGAAATAATTTCTTTTATAAATGACTTGCATGCAATAATAAACCGCGAGACTTTGATACCGCCGCCCGTACTTCCGGCGCAGGCACCGATAAACATCAAAAGCACAAGGATTGTCCTCGAAGTCTCCGGCCATAGATTGAAATCCGCACTTGCAAATCCCGTTGTCGTGATAATACTTGCTACCTGGAAGAACGCTTGCCGGATGCCTTCCGCCGGCGCATACAATGCAAAATGCCGCAGATTAATAAAGATAAACACTGCCGCTGCAATCACGATGATAAAATAAATCCGCACCTCTTCAAACTTCAGCGCATCCCGCAGCTTTCCTGTGAGAATCAGGAAATAAAATCCGAAATTCACACCGAACAGCAGCATGAAAATCGTAACGACCCACTGATTATACGGGCTGACACTGACGAATCCGTCATTCCAGATTGCAAAACCTCCGGTTCCGGCTGTTCCAAACGACGTTGTCAGAGCTTCAAACAGATTCATTCCTCCAAAGAGTAGAAAAATCACCTCTATCATGGTCAGGGCAAAATAAATAATATACAGATATTTGGCTGTCTGACGCACCTTCGGAACCAGCTTTCCAACCGAAGGTCCCGGGCTTTCCGCCTTCATCAGGTTCATGTGGCTGCCTCCCGCCATCGGCACGATGGCAAGCAGAAATACAAGAACGCCCATGCCTCCGATCCAATGGCTGAAGCTTCGCCAGAATAAGCTGCCCTTCGTCAGGCCTTCCACATCCGATACAACCGTCGCACCCGTTGTTGTAAATCCTGATATCATCTCAAAAAGCGCATCTGCAAAATGCGGAATATCACCATTGATCACAAACGGCAGACATCCAATCACAGACATCAGAATCCACGAAAGTGCTACCGTCACGAAACCTTCCCGCAGATAAAACCGCATGTTCTTCGGTTTCCGCAAAATAATTGCTGAACCTGCAACCGCACTGCCAAGTGCCACCCACAAAAAAGCAAAGCCGCCCTTCTCACCATAGATCGCAGACACGATCCCAGGGAGAGCCAGAAATGCTGCTTCGATTTCCATGATCCAGCCTAATATATAAATAACAACTGAGTAGTTCATAATCTGTCTCCAAAAAAATCTCCCTTACTGCCATTTCAAAATATCGCTGACATCGGTAAAGCCCGTGTGCGTTGTAACAACGACCACGTAATCTCCCTCGCAGATGACATCCTGACCACGCGGAATAATGACCTTACCATTCCGGTTCAGACAGGCAAGCAGAAGGTTATCCTTCAATTTCAACTCCATGATCGGTTTCCCGATTACCGGAGAATCCTTCTCAACCTTAAACTCCAGTGCCTCCGCCCGGTTATCAAAGATATGATACAGTGTCTCAATATTACTTCCGACCGAATTCTGCATCGCACGGATATACGCCAGAATCTTCTCTGCTGTAATATAACGTGGATATACGATACTTCCGATGTCCAGACTATCAAGCACATCACTGAATGTGCTCCGATTGATCTTCGTGATCACCTTTGTGTCAGAGCATTTTCTCGCAAATAACGTAAGCAGGATATTCTCCTCGTCAAGTCCGGTCAGCGGAACAAACGATTCCGTACTCTCGATGCCCTCCTCACGGAGCAGGTCTTCGTCCGAGCCATCGCCATGCAAGATCAGTGCCTTCGGAAGTAATACGCTCAGCTCCTCACACCGTTTCTCATCCAACTCCAGAATCTTGACCTCCACACCGGATGAAATCAGCTGTTTTCCAAGATAATACGAGGTTTTTCCTCCTCCAATGATCATGCAGTTTTTGACCTTATGTGTATCGACACCGATCTTCTTGAAGAAATCCATACTGTTTGTCGGTGTCGCAAGAAATGTCACGGCATCACCGCCACGCATGATGAAAGAACCATCCGGGATAATCAGGTTCCCATCCCGCTCGACACCACAGACAAGCATATCACAGTTTAACTCATGCATCGCCGAAATCGGCTTATCGTGCAGCAGATTTCCCTTCGGAATCTTGAACTTCACAAGCTCCGCATGTCCACGCGCAAAGGAGTTGATCTCAAGGGCCGACGGCAGACGCAGCAGACGTGCAATCTCGCGTGCAGTCTCCAACTCCGGATTAATGATCAGCGAAAGTCCAAGCTGATTTCGAAGATACGAAAGCTCCATACTGTAATCCGGGTTCCGGACACGTGCGATGGTAGCACAGTCACCGACCTTTTTCGCGATCGTACAGCTGAGCAGATTTAACTCATCACTTTCCGTCACGGCAATCAGAACATCCGCATCCTGAATACCCGCCTCAATCTGGATGCTGTAGCTCGCACCATTTCCGGTAAAGCCCATAACATCGTAGTCTTCCGTAATCCGCTGAATCACCTCATTCTTCTGATCAATGACGGTAATATCATGGGATTCCTTGCTGAGCTTCTCCACCAGCGTACTTCCAACTTTTCCGCATCCAACGATAATAATGTTTAAACCCCGTTCTTTTTTCTGCGTTTTCTTTGAAGATCTCATATCCTTAATTCTTACACTCCCCGTATATTCGCAATTCCTTATTAACAATAAAATTGAAACTTTATTGTACCATATTCACAGTGTTACTACAAGGGAATGTCACGCGGAACCGCGTTCCAAAATCCGGTCTGGTCAACACGTCAATCTGTCCATCATGTGCATCTACGATCCATTTTGCAATGGATAATCCAAGACCTGATCCGCCCGTCTCACTGTTGCGTGCCTCATCGGAACGATAAAACCGCTCAAAGATATGCACGACCTCGGATGCCTGCATGCCGATACCTTCATCCTGCACCTGATAATAGACGCCTTGCTCTGACCGCCCGACTGTAAAATGAATCGTATCGCCCCCTTCCGAATACTTTGCCGCATTCTGTACGAAAATACGAATAGACTGTTTCAGCATGGCAACATCGCCAGGCACCATACAGCCTGGGCAGGCTGAAAATTCGTACGGATGCGTCTCATCAATCATCATGGATTCCTCGTACACCTCCTGCACAAGGTCATTTAAGTCCACTTCGACCGGCTTCAATGTATTCCGCCCACTATCTCCGCGCGCTAAGAACAACAACTGCTCGATCAGATCCTTCATATGATCGGACTCATTCTTCAACGCTTCAATCGACTCATTTAACACCGCCTCGTCTTCCTTGCCCCAGCGGTCGAGCATGTTTACATAGCCCTGAATCACGGAGATCGGCGTCCGCAGCTCATGCGATGCATCCGACACGAACCGCGCCTGCTGCAGCTTACTCTCCTGCATCCGAGCGAGCAGATTATTCAGTGCCACCTCAATGCTCTGCAAATCCTTATCCCCGGTCGATATCCGTATATCATTCGCATCAACGGAGACATTCGAGATTGCCTGTTCCAGATGCTCCAGATTTACCTCATCACCGCTCATATTTGAGAGTGCTTCCGCACGCACAGCAAGATCATTCAACGGACGCAGCTTCCGTCTGATATTCCGTATACCAAAGCACGCAGAAATGAGCATCATAAGTTCCACCGCGCCAACCACAATGAGCGGTATAGCCGCATAATCCAGAACCTCATGCACCAGAAAATTGTCCGTGTTCTTACCGACCTGTGTGGTCATCGCCCATGTGGCATATGAATCACCCGACCATGTAATATGCACCGGCTTCGCCCCGGACATCCAGTCTGCATCTGTCGTATCAAGCCGCCATACCAGCACCGCCACGAACAACATTCCGAGTATCACAATATCAAGTCCCAGCAACGCAAAAAAGCGCCGGAACCAGTATCCGACATGAATCTTCCGGGCAATAGAGGTTGTCTTCCGATTTGTCCGTTCTTCTCTCATCCAATCACTCCTATGACTCCTTGATGCAATATCCGACTCCGCGAACTGTCTGGATCAGCTTAATTCCAAAATGATCGTCAATCTTCGTCCGCAGATACCGCACATACACATCAATGATATTCGTCTCGCCGACATAATCATACCCACAGACCTCATTTAGAAGCTTCTCCCGGGTAAGTACAATATTCTTGTTCCGCATCAACGTGTGCAGCAACTCGAATTCACGGTTCGTAAGCTCCACATTTTCGCCCTGCACAGTCACCTCGTGGCGGTCTTCGTCTAAGCAGACACCCAGCACCTCCAGCTTATGTGTCGGTGCATCCTCTGTACGCGCATGCTTCTTTAGCGCGACGCGGATACGCGCCAGCAGCTCCTCGATGGCAAATGGCTTCGTGATATAATCATCCGCACCAGCGTCCAGCCCTGCTACCTTATCCATCACAGCGTCGCGTGCCGTGAGCATAATGACCGGCGTGTCCTTCTCCTGCCGGAGTCTGCGCAGCACTTCCATGCCATTTAATCCTGGCAGCATCACATCAAGTAAGATCAGGTCAAACGAACCGGAGAGGGCTTTGTCCAAGCCCTCTCTGCCGTCTGCCGCCTTCTCGACTTCATTTCCTTCATGTTTTAATTCCAGTTCGACGAAACGGGCGATGCCCGCTTCATCTTCAATAATCAAAATCCTGCTCATATCGTCTCCTATGATTTTACTTCTTGATATCGTCCTTTACATTTGTGCAGGCATCGGATGCCTTGTCGCAGGCGTTGTTGATGTCCTGAACTGTTTTCGCGTCACCCTCGAAATGGTACCTGCAGTCGCAGAAGAGTCCGATGATCAAAAGTGGTACACAGATCCAGAATGCGAAGATCAAAAGCAGTATGAATATGATGATCGGCATCCGCATAAAACGCTCACCCTTACGCTCAATGATGAAGTTCTTCTCGCAGCCCTTCTTGATGATATCGCCTACCCACGCGAAGAACTCATCCATACGCTCACCGAATGTTTTCTTCTTGCAAGACTGCTCGTAGGCAGCCTGTGCCTGTGCCAGCTCGTTCGATGTCTCCTGCGGAGTCGTCGTATAAGTGCCAACCTCCGGTGCCTTGATCTTTCCAAGCTTCTCTAAATACACGATCGCATCGAGCAGATCATAATTACATGCTTCGAGTGCACTCTTGGCATCCTCATAGCTGACACCTGTCTTCTCTCTGATTTTTTCTACCTTTTCTAACTGATCCATATCTGATATCCTCCATTTTCTGTAACAGCGGTTTTGTGATTTGTTCTTTGCTGTTCTTGATTGTGTCCTTATCTTACGGCACCAAAATTAATCTATAAGGTAGGAAAGATTAAAATCAGATTAAAATTTCTATTATTTTCCATATATCTATCTGCACTTCTTCCTGTTCACATACTAACACAAGTGTATGCGTATGTTCATCTATTTTCTTCAGAATTCCGGTGTCCTTCACATAGGCACCGCCCTCTTTTTTCGCATCCTTCACAAAATGTACGACCGCTACTTCCGTATCCTTGTGCTCCGCTAACCACTGCAGCTTCCGGTTTAGTTCCGCAACCTCATACTCATCAAGTTCAATCTCTTCCTCTGTCAGCCGTGCCGTCTCCCGCACCGCTTCATCATGTCCCGTAAGCGCTGCAAATGGGGCAAACTGCGCCGCAAAGCAAAGGAACTGGGGGACGCGGTGACGGCGGAAACAGAACCGACACTGTAAAATATAAAATCAATAAAAGTCTGCGGAGAACTCCCAAAATGACAGAACGAATCATCGGCAACCAAATCCGGCTGATTCCCTATTATCGGAATGATGCGGTGTCCCTGCCGTGGTATCGGGACAGGGACGTCTGGGTTCAAGAAAATAGATACGGAATGGTATGAATATCGGCTTTGAAAAGATTGTGGGGAATGGGCGGAGAAGAAGATAAAGCGGGAAGTAAATAGGTCAACAGGAATCATGATTATTGGTCCGTCCGGAAGTGGAAAGACAACATTGGGGAAAGTGGTTGCTGAAAAATTGGGATATGCCATAACATAATGAGATATACGACAAGGCCCCGTTTGCGTAAACAGCAACTATCCAAAAAATAACCCGCCAGCGGGCAGCAG
>ERZ779725.1637-NODE-1637-length-11933-cov-3.078549_pt1 | contig 11933 bp, 11 predicted proteins | sample MGYA00511890_ERZ779725 | MGnify/ENA primary metagenome ERZ779725 (study PRJEB29588, sample SAMEA2148549) | human gut metagenome | biome: human gut; feature: human-associated habitat; material: faeces | place: Denmark | collected 2008/2010 ...
GGTCCTGTTCCCAAGTTTTCGGATTTGGAAGTGGTGGTGCTATCCCTGACGGCAGAGACCGAGAGCATTGATAGTGAAAAGTGGTTGTTCGACTATAAATTGCAAGAATACAAGGACAGCATTCCCAATCTCATATCAAGGAGACAGTTCAATGACCGCAGGAAGAAAACGTCAGGCCTGTGTGAGGAACTGCGCAAGCGGATTGCCATGGAAATGGATGGCGGAGAGGAACAATTCTTTGTTGACTCCAAGCCGATAGAGGTCTGTAGGGTTGCAAGAGGAAAACGTTGCAAGATGGGGCGTGCCGGCAATTTCTCGCAAGCTCCCGACTTCGGCTTCTGTGCTTCGCAGAACACGTATTATTTTGGTTATAAGTTACACGCTCTCTGTGGGTTAAGTGGAGTTATCCATTCCTATGATCTGTCAAAGGCAAGTGTGGCTGACCTCCATTATATGAAGGATGTAAAACATACTTATCACGACTGTAGCATCTATGGTGACAAAGGGTATATTGGAGCTGACGTACAGCTTGACTTGTTCGAAACCGCACACATAAGACTGGAGTGTCCGTATCGGCTCAACCAAAAGGATTGGAAACCGACATTCATTCCGTTTGCAAAGGCAAGAAAGAGGATTGAGACAATATTCTCACAACTTACAGACCAGTTCTTGGCCATCAGAAACTATGCGAAAATAACGAATGGTTTGTTTGCCAGAATCATTGGCAAAATTAGTGCACTTACCATTCTGCAATACGTAAACTTCATTAACGACAAGCCCATTGGCAGAATTAAATATGCACTAAATTAATTCCGCCAACAGGTTTATACTTGTTTTTTGAAGCAGTTTTGTTTTCCTTGACTATGTTCGCATATTGAAGTAGTATCTTCAAATTTACCTGAAATTCCACGTAAGTTACAGCTTTCCGTCAATGCACAGAATAAGGCATTACAAAACTCTTTCCATGGTTTTTCTCCAGAAAGTTGTGTGTTACTTATCTTCCAACGTCCATCTTCTTCTGTTAGCTGAAAACGTCCTATTAAGTATCCGCTTCTATATACATAGAATCGTCCGTTATCTAAATATAGACCATATCGATTATCCCATCCTGTTGGCGAACATTTCATTATTCTTCTGTAATCAGACTCAGAAAAAACAAGATGGTTAAAAGGATTCGCAACACTCTGCCAAACGTGGCGTTCTACGTTTGTTAAAGCCCTATTTTTGGGGTAGAATGTTCTTAATTCATTGTACCCATCCATCATTGCATGGCATAAGGCATGGTGGTAGCCAAAATGTTCGCCTAAACAATGTAAATCAAATATATGATTTATCTGTCCGTTCTTCGCAAACTTTTTCTTGATAAGATTGTATTGGCAACCATACATAGCACTTGCAAACGAAGCTGTAAGCATTGCTATCAGGTGTTTATCTCCATCCCATTTCATTGCATTGTGAATGGAGGAAGTGAAGTCAAAACCTCGAAAGAAAGAATCCCAAGCACGGAAGACACACGTAAGGATGCTATAATTGTCATTCTCTGTAAATGATTCTTGGCATGGATTCCATTTCCAATGTTTACTGAAATCTACAAACATTTGGTCAGAGTGATAAGCTTTGCTTTTGGTATAGCCATGTCTTAGTTTTCTGATAAGTCCAACCATAAACATTCGGGCATACCTTTCCTCTTTTTCAACTGAAGGAAGTTTGTCATTACCATGCGGATAATCCAAGTCGTCTTTCCATGCACACATTAACTGCCACATAAGCCATTGCCCACCAATCTTAGCCATTCTTCGGGAGACCATTCAGTACTTCTGGCAATACTTGCGTCTTGATTGGGAACACTAAGCACATTCAGACTGGCAGCTCTGAAATAAGCATGACCATATAAGGACAACTCTATTTTGTCATAATTATATGATATGAGTTGTTCCCAAAACGTATCTCTGTCATTCTCATACGTCCATGCAGCCAAATCTTCAATAATTGCGCCAATCATACTAAATAAATCTTATAAACAATATAAATCCATGTACCACTTTTTCCACTGAAGCAAATCTGATGAATCAGCTTTTACCGCTTTCATTACAATATAGTTTGTAAAGGTGTTGAATAGCTCTTTATCATTATAAACTAATCCTTTATATAGATTGATGGACTTGCTGAGCATCGTATTATTTGCATGATGGCACACCGAAAAGGTTACTGAATGATGTTGTTGATTACTTTACAAAGGTAAGAAAATTTCATAGACCTCAAGAAAAGTATAAATGCAATCAAGAAGTGGATAAAAACTCTCAAGAGGTGCGTATTATTTCTCGGGTGGTAAATGTTTTGCATTATACGTTTTTCAAAAGTATATGTATGTAGGCTTAATGCCAAGCGGGTGTGTATGTCTGTGTATGCGATTGCGGAAAAGTTTGTATTTTTGCACCTGTAAAATTGTGTGTAGGTCATTTTCTTGTGTGTTATAAAGGAGAGAATGGCACAAAATATTGTATAAATGGACAGAAGATCTTTTATAAAGGCTACGGGAACGGCTTTAGCCGCAGCAACGGTTGGTGTTTCTACAAATGCAACGGTTCGCGGGGCTTTTCCTGAGATAATGCGCAAGACAAAAAACAATTCAGGGTTGAAATTGTCGTTTTTCCCTTATGAACTTAAGCTACGTCATGCTTTCAATCTCGCAAAATTCAGCCGCACTACCACTCCTGATGTACAGGTAGAACTTGAGTATGACGGTGTGAAGGGTTATGGCGAGGCTTCCATGCCTCCTTATCTTGGCGAGAGCGTGGAAAGCGTAACCAAGTTCTTGGGGAGTTTGGATTTACAACAGTTCAAGGACCCATTTCGTATAGACGAAATTTTGGGATATGTTGATAGTGTGGCTCCCAAAAACTCTGCCGCCAAAGCATCAGTGGACATTGCGCTTCACGATTTGCTTGGAAAACTGATGGGACAGCCTTGGTATAAGATTTGGGGGCTTTCTCCTGAAAAAGCACCCTGTACTTCTTTCACGATTGGCATAGACAAACCGGAAATTGTTAGACAAAAAGTAGAGGAAGCCCGTCCTTACAAGGTGCTCAAGGTAAAGATGGGATTGGATAACGACCGTGAAACTGTGGAAATCATTCGTTCCATGACCGATGTACCCATTTGTGTGGACGTAAATCAGGGTTGGAATGACCGCGAACAGGCTTTGCGCATGATTGACTGGCTTGCCGAAAGAAATTGTTTATTTGTTGAGCAGCCTATGCCAAAGGAAAAATTCGACGATATGGTTTGGCTTAAAAGCCGCAGCTCGTTGCCGCTCATAGCAGATGAGGCTTTCCAGCGCATAGGTGATATTACGCGCCTTGCAGAGGCTTATGACGGAATAAACATAAAGCTTATGCAGAGCACAGGACTGCATGAGGCATACAAGATGGTGATTCTTGCAAGAGCTTTGGGCATGAAAGTAATGCTCGGGTGCATGACCGAAACTTCTTGTGCCGTAAGTGCTGCCGCACAGCTCGCACCTTTGGTGGATTTTGCCGATCTTGACGGAAATCTTCTCATAGCCAACGACCGTTTTGATGGTATGAAGATTGTGGAAGGAAAGGTTACTCTTGCCGACAAACCAGGAATAGGTGTAACACCAATAAAGAAAGGCTAAACCGGGAGATGACTGAAAAGAACAAGGACGTAATGGAAATGGACGGCATGCACATTATGAGCGATGCCGAGCTTAATCGTAAACTTGACATACTTCTTAAAACGGGGTGTTTGCTCATGGAGAGCCTTGCAGATACGAGCCGCGTGTTGCGAAACATGAAAAGAGTGGCGGCATATTTGGGTTTTCACGAGCAGAATCTGCACATTTCCATAAACTACGACATTATACTTGCAAACCTAAGCGATGAATATCATTCGTTCACAAAGTTCAGACGGTGCGAAGGGCACAGTGTGAACCTTTGGACCATAATGAAAGTGAGCAAACTCACATGGAATTGCATCCGCGACGATTATTCGCTTGAGCGTTATGAAGAAGAACTTGATGCCATACGCAAACACAAACGCAGCTATACGCCGTGGGAAGTGGCAATAGGCGGAGGTTTTGCCTGCGGAGGCTTTTGCATACAATTCGGTTGCGACTGGACGGCTTTTCTTTACGCTTCGATAGCTGCCATACTCGGTTTCCGTTTCAGAATGTGGCTCGGGGCTAAAAAGATGAACGCTTACGTGAGCATTGCTGTGGCTGCTTTTGTGTCAACAATCCTCGCGTGGGGATTCATGTTGCTTTCCACCCATACCGATATAGAATGGCTTCGCAGCAAAACGCCCTATCACCCGTTCATGGCGTGTGCTTTGTATATCGTTCCCGGTGTGCCGCTCATCAACTTTGTCAGCGACATGCTTTCGTCTCATGTCAAGACAGGCATAATACGTGCCGTAAACACGTTGATGATTGTATTGGCAATGGCATTCGGTATAGCTTTCGCCATAAACGTTTGCGGAGTGGACAACTTTGTGAAAGATTTATCCATGACCCCTCACCATGAGTATTGGGAGTATTCTGTTGCTGCGGCAATCTCGGCAATGGGATTTTCAATGATATTCAATTGTCCGCCACGTCTGCTTTGGGCTGTGGCTATAGGCGGTATTATTGCCATATGTACGCGAAACCTCGTAAGTTTAGGACCTTCCACAAACAATCTCGGGCTTGATCAGGGGGCGGTAATAGGTTCGTTTGTGGGTTCGGCTGTTATAAGCATTATTTGTACCCGTATAATGCACATTGTTCACGCTCCTCATCAGTGCATATCCATTCCGAGTGTCATTCCTATGATTCCGGGTGTGCTTATGTACCGTGCTCTTTTCGCTTTTATCGACATGCACGGCATCGTGGGTGAAGTTACGGTGGCTATGACCAACATGATCAATGCTTCGCTTATTATTCTTTGCATAAGTCTCGGTGTGGCTATTCCGAATGTATTCTTTCGAAAGATGATAGCCCCGAAACGTGAACAGAAGATGGTCAACTTTATTCTGCAACGCAGGTTGAAGCACGATGCAACCTTCAATCATGAGGAAGTAAAATAGATATGAATAAGAAACATAAAGGCGGAAATCGAAAGATTTCCGCCTTTATTGTTTATATGTATCGGTTTATTTCAGTTTTTTGCCGTCTTCGAAAGCATTTCCTGCTTTTTTGCCCAGCTGTATGTAATTGTCGTGTATGGGATCAAAGGTAATGAGGTTCATTTTCTCCGTGTCGGGCTTACCGTCTTCGGCAAGATATTTCTCATCGCAGAGAATGTTCACCACTTCCGCTATTATATAGTAACCGCTTTCCGATTCGTTTAGCTTTTGTTTTATTCTGCATTCCATGGTCATGGGAAAATCGGTGAAAACAGGGGCGTTGATGTTTTCGGATTTTACTGCGTTCCATCCGGCTTTCTTCATTTTGTCCTTGTCTTTCTTTGCACTCACAATACCTACGAAATCCGAAGCTACGAGTGTCTCTGCCGTTGCAAATGCAACCGTGAACTCGTTGCAGCGATTTAGATTTTCCGTTGTGGCATGGGCTCCCATCGAAATCATTATTTCGTGATAGTCCCAAGTTCCCGCCCACGCCGCATTCATAGCGTTTGGTTCGCCGTTTTCATTGTATGTGCCTATAATCAATACCGGTTGTGGCAAAAGCCATGCTTTTGATCCGAAACTTTTCATTCTTTCCATTTCAACAGGTTTTAGGTTTGTTTTTGAACACGGACAAATGTAGCAATATTTTTTGAGGTCAGGGTGTGCAGGAGCCGGTAAAATTTCAATCGAAAACAGGCCGGCGTGAACACAAAAAACGAATGCATAAATATTCGTTTGCAGATATGTTCGAAAATACAAGGCTTATAATTTAAATTACGAGCCATATATTTTAAAATATGTGCCTTATATTTTGAAATAAATGCCTTGTATTTTTCAATATTTGTAAGCTTTTGAAAAACAAAACCTTATGCGTAACGAGAAAAAGTGCATAAACGACTGCCTGTAAGACGATTGGAAATGACGACATATCCTGACTTTTTTCGGGAAAGCGTGGGATGGGTTTGTGTTTGTCGTCCGGTTGTGGTTTTGACCCCATGAAACGCTTCCAAGATTCAAATAGTTGAACACTGGCGGTATCTGTGCCTCGGAAATTTTGTTCTGTAAGTTGAAATTCGTATCTTTGCGAACAGAAAAATTGCAAGCAAAAATCCTGTTTTGCTTTAATAATAACGATAAAAACAACTGCTATGACCGTAACTCTCATAATATTGGTTCTTACGGTGTTGATGTTTGCAATAGGTAGGCTTCGCTCCGACATAGTTGCGCTTTGTGCGCTTTCCGCTTTGCTTTTGTTTGGTATTCTTACCCCTGTGGAGGCTTTCTCCGGCTTTTCGTCAACGGTGGTAATAATGATGGTGGGACTTTTCGTTGTTGGCGGAGCCATAATGCAGACCGGTTTGGCAAAAGCAGTGGGCGGGCGGATAATGAAGTTGGCCGGTGGAAGCGATACCGCGCTTTTCCTACTTGTGGTAATTGTTACGTCAGTCATAGGAGCGTTTGTAAGCAACACGGGAACTGTGGCATTGATGATGCCGATAGTTGTAGGAATGGCTTCGAGAATGGGCATGCATCCTGCGCGCCTTCTCATGCCGCTGGCATTTGCAAGCAGTATGGGAGGAATGCTTACTCTTATAGGAACTCCCCCGAACCTTGTGATTCAGGACACACTTACGGGTGCGGGGCTCAAACCTCTGGGATTTTTCTCCTTTCTCCCCGTAGGTGTTGTGTGTATGGCAGTGGGAATTGTGGTGATGCTGCCGCTGTGTCGTATGCTCTTGAACAAAAACAAAAAGAACGGCGTTAACGGCAAAGGGAAAAGCAAAACCCTTGATGCACTTGTGAAAGAATACAGATTGAACAACGGTGTGAGCCGTTATCTCATAAAAAAATCTTCATTGGTCAGGGGGTAGCACGTGGCGGAACTCGATTTGCGAAACCGCTATGGTCTTTCTATTCTCGAGATACGTAACGAAAAAGCCGACAGGAGCGGACTGATAAGAAATGTAACCCAAAGCATAGCAAGTCCCGAACGGGTGCTCGAGGTTGACGATATAATTTATATTCTCGGCGATAAGGAAAAAGCCACAGCCTTTGCAAAAGCAAACGGGTTGGAAAAGTTGGGCAACAACAATATTGATTTTTACGAATTGGGCATTGCGGAAATAGTGTTGATGCCCGAATCAAGGCTTATAGGCGTTACGGTAAGAAATTCCGGCTTTCGTGAACGCTATAGTATAAATGTGCTTGGCATAAGACGCAACAAGGAATATCTTACAGACAATCTTCCCGAGGAAAAACTGCATTCCGGCGATGTTCTGCTGGTACAGGGAAAATGGGACAATATATCACGTTTGGGCAACGAGGAGGACGACTGGGTTGTTTTGGGTCAGCCCGAGAAGAAAGCCCAGGAAGTTATTCTAAATTACAAAGCACCCTTGGCGGCTGTCATAATGTTGGCAATGGTTGCGGCAATGGTTTTTGATTTCATCCCCATTGCCCCCGTAACGGCAGTAACCGTGGCGGCATTGTTAATGGTTATTTGCGGATGTTTCAGGAATGTGGAAGCGGCATATAAGACCATAAACTGGGAAAGTATAATTCTCATAGCCATGATGCCAATGTCGGTGGCTTTGGAGAAGACGGGAGTTTCGGCAATGGTTTCCCATTCGCTCGTGTCGGCTCTCGGCTCTGTGGGACCGGGTGCATTGCTTTGCGGAGTGTATTTCACAACCTCGTTGCTGACAATGTTTATAAGCAACACGGCTACGGCGGTTCTGATGGCACCTATAGCACTGACGGCAGCGGCAGAAATAGGCGTAAGTCCTTATCCATTCCTTTTTGCGGTAACTCTCGGGGCGAGCATGTGCTTTGCTTCGCCGTTTTCAACGCCGCCCAACGCTCTTGTAATGCACGCCGGCGAGTACACATTCGGAGATTATGTAAAAGTGGGCTTGCCCCTGCAGGTGATAATGGGAATAGTGATGACGTTTGTCCTGCCGTTGCTGTTTCCTTTCTGAATAATAAAGTATAAATAAGTAAGCGAAATATGAAGATGAAAAAGAAAATGATTCTGGCAGGCTTGGCTGTCGTGCTTGTCGCTGTGTCGGTAATGGAATATGCGAATGTGAAAAAGCCCAAGGCAATGCGCCGCACCAATGACGGCACTTATATTGTAACAACCGGGAAAATAGGCAAAAACATAAAAGGATATGCCGGACAGACACCTGTAAAAGTTTATATTAAAAACGATGCTGTGGTGAAAGTAGAGGCATTGCCCAACGAAGAACCGCAGGAATCTTTTCGAAGGTTAGGGAAAAACTTCTCGTGAAGTGGAACGGAATGAAAGTCGAGAAGATTGTGCGTTCGGATGTGGACGGCGTTTCGGGAGCAACCTATTCAAGTAAAGCCGTAAAGGAAAATGTTAAATGCGCCGTCATATATTACTTGGATAACAAATAAATATGGTATAGAGAAAAAAGATTTGCATTCTTATGCAGTTTTGCCAAAAGAGAAAACAAAATGAAAATATTTTTTCTATCTTTGCAAAAATGCAAAAATCAAAGAAGTGAAAAACCAAAGAATATATCTTTGTCTTGCTCACATGAGTGGCAATGAAATGAAATACATTCAAGAGGCGTTCGATGCCAATTGGGTTGTTCCTCTCGGACCGAATGTAAACGGGTTTGAAGATGATTTGAAAAATTTTGTAGGCGGACATAAAGAAGTAGTAGCTTTATGTTCGGGAACTTCTGCCGTTCACCTTGCTCTTGTTGACGCAGGTGTTTCGCAGGGTGATGAGGTTATTTGCCAGAGTTTCACTTTTTGTGCGAGCAGCCACCCTGTTACTTATCTCGGTGCCACTCCTGTTTTTGTGGATAGCGAGAAAGAAAGCTGGAACATGGACCCGGATTTGCTCGAGGAAGCCATTAAAGACCGCATAAACAAGACCGGCAAGAAACCAAAAGCAATTATACTTGTATATCTTTACGGTATGCCCGCCAAGATATGTGAAATAAAGAAAATTGCAGACAAATATGAAATTCCTTTAATAGAAGATGCTGCAGAAGGTCTCGGTTCAAGATATGACGATAAGGTATGTGGCACTTTCGGTAAGTATGGCGTTTTTAGTTTTAACGGAAATAAAATGATTACCACCAGTGGTGGAGGAGCTTTGGTCTGTCCTGACGAGGAAACAAAGAAGCGTGTTATGTTTTATGCCACTCAGGCGCGCGAGTCTTACCCTTATTACCAGCACGAAAAGATAGGTTATAATTATCGTCTCAGTAATGTTTGCGCGGGAATAGGACGTGGACAAATGACAGTACTGAACGAACACATTTTACATCACCACAAGATTGCCGGGATATACGCAGATGCTTTCGAACATGTTGAAGGAATTTCATTCCATAATAATTGGTGCGATAAAAGTGATTCGAATTTTTGGTTGAGTACGGTAACCCTTTCTCCCGATTTGCACGTCAAGGGTGAGGAAGATGCTTATGCTACGGTTGTAACAGGAGCTGTTGGCGGTGCAGCGGGAATGGTTCATCAGGCAAACTGTGCCCATACATCTTGTGAGCCTAACAAAAATGTGGAAGCCATGCGTGTGGCTCTCGACAAGGCAAACATCGAAAGCCGTCCCTTATGGAAACCGATGCATTTGCAGCCTGTTTATAAAAATGTGCCTTCATACGTAAACGGAGTGTCGGAATCTTTATTCAAAACCGGCTTGTGTTTGCCGAGTGGTCCCTGTGTGAGCGAAGAAGATGCCAAATATATTGTGGAGCAGATGAAATCGCTTTGTGAATAACTACAATTGTGTGCTGTATGTATAAGAAATTTAATGGCTGGCTATTTGATAGAAATGTACTACCATACTGGTGTGTTTTGCTTGCTGACTGTGGAATTGTGCTTTTCTCGGCTGTTCTATGCATTGCAATAGACCGTGGAGCAAACGTAGACCTTTTTTCCGTAGGCAAGACGCTTTGTTTGTATCTGCTTTTCTATATATTGGGCTTTAGAATAATGCACACTTACAAGGGAGTGCTTCGTTATTCTTCGTTCGTGGATTTATATCGCATTGGTGTGGCTATGTTCATAAGTACGGTGCTGATTGTTTGCGTGCGAGTCTTTTTCCGTGGCGACGAAATGTTCGCACCAATAAGAATCCGCGAGTTGTTGGGGATTTTTGTTGTGGGAACTGTCATGATGGGTGCCTTAAGGGTGTTGGTAAAATATTTGTATGACCACTTTTTGCCCACCAATACCGCCAAACGTGTGTTTATATACGGCGTGAAACGCGGAGGAATAGGTTTGGCTAATACTATAAACAGCGACGAAACTAAAAAGTACAATCTTTGCGGCTTTGTGAGTGATGAAAGCGATATGGTTGGCAAGATTCTTATGGGTGTGAAAGTGCACCCGAAGAACAAAGAACTGATTCCATATATGAAACAGCACGGAATACAGGCTTTGCTTGTGTCGCCGTTAAAACAAAATGCGTTTACAAACGACAATGATTTTGTTGATGCGCTGATAAATGCAGGCATTTCCATTTATACAATTAACCCCGCCGAGAAATGGGATGGAAAAAGTGATTTGAATGCAAGAAAATTTCTCGAGGTGGAGATTGAAGATTTGCTTCCACGCGATGAAATGACCGTTGATCTTGGAGCTGTGGGCGAAATGTTGAAAGGCAGATCGGTTCTGATTACCGGAGCGGCTGGTTCTATTGGCAGCGAAATCCTCAAGCAGGTGGCGCAATTCGCTCCGGGCTGTATTATTTCGGTTGACGAGGCAGAGACTCCCTCACATGATATTCGCCTTATGATGCGCAATGAATTTCCTGATGTGAAATGCGAAACAATAGTTACCACCATTTGCCGCAGGGAACGAATGGAAAACATATTCAAAACATACCGTCCCGATTACGTGTTCCATGCTGCGGCTTACAAACATGTTCCCATGATGGAGGACAACCCTTGCGAGGCTGTTGAAAACAATATTGAAGGAACACGAATAGTTGCAGATTTGGCGGTGAAGTACGGCACAAAGAAATTTGTCATGATTTCAACCGACAAAGCCGTTAATCCCACGAACGTAATGGGGTGTTCAAAACGCATTTGCGAGATATACGTGCAAAGTCTGAACAAAGCACAAAAAGAAGGTAGGATTCAGGGAAATACACAATTCGTAACCACACGTTTCGGAAACGTTCTCGGTTCCAACGGCTCGGTAATTCCTTTGTTCAAAGAGCAGATAAAAGCCGGCGGACCTGTTACGGTTACCCACCCGGACATAATAAGATTTTTCATGTTGATTCCCGAAGCGTGCAAATTGGTTCTCGAAGCCGGCACAATGGGCAAAGGCGGCGAGATATTCGTTTTTGACATGGGCAAACCTGTAAAGATTGCCGATTTGGCTCGAAGAATGATTCGTCTTAGCGGTGTGAGCAATGTCGAGGTGGTTTACACCGGACTTAGGGACGGCGAAAAGCTATACGAGGAGGTATTGAACGACAAGGAACTCACCATGCCTACGTTCAATCCTAAAATTAAAATAGCCAAAGTACGCGAATACGATTACGGAGAAGTGGCAAAATCCATAGATGACCTTATTAAGACAAGCTACGAGTTTGATGTGATGAAGGTTGTAAAAAAAATGAAGGAAATTGTGCCCGAGTATAAAAGCAAGCATTCCGTTTACGAGCAATTGGATTGAATCAAGAGCATATTTTATGCAGAAAATTTTGCATAACAATGCTTCGTGAATTTACTGTTAGTGCTTCTTGAAAAAAACATAAGGCACTTTGTAAAAAATACGAGCCATATATTTCAAAATATATG